>SDBT01006758.1_pt1 | contig 18963 bp, 18 predicted proteins | sample 2277101 | NCBI WGS metagenome assembly SDBT01 (sample SAMN10404973, study PRJNA504765) | marine sediment metagenome | isolation source: marine sediment core GS10_PC15, 103 cmbsf | place: Arctic Ocean: Southern Knipovich Ridge | collected 2010 | reverse complement strand
ATTGAGGATATAAAAAACAATAAGGCCACAATCTTGCTGGGTGTGCCGCTCTTGTTCGAGAAGATGCACGCCGGGCTCCTCAGGGCTATCTCCAAGAAACCTGCTGTTACCCGCGTCGTATTCAAAGCCTCCTACGGCCTCAGCAGGATCATGCTGGGTCTTTTCAAAGCCGAGGCCGGCAAGAAAATTTTCCATGGGTTGCGGGAGAAAGCCGGATTATCCAGTATCCGGTTGATGGTGGCCGGGGGTGCTCCCATGCCGCCCGAGGTCGCCGCGGCGTTTAATCTCCTCGGTTTTACGTTCATCCAGGGTTATGGATTAACTGAATCATCACCGGTATTGACGATCAACCCGTTGGACAAACGCAACGATGCCTCTATTGGAATTCCTATTCCCGGCGCTGAAATGAAGGTCATCGATAAGGACGAACGCGGGATAGGGCATATTCTGGCCAGAGGCCCCATGATAATGAAAGGTTATTACAAGAACCAGAAGGCCACCGACGAGGTCATAAAGGATGGCTGGCTTTACACCGGCGATTCCGGCTATGTTGATGATGATGGATATTACTATATCACCGGGCGGCTGAAAAACGTTATGGTTACGCCCGCCGGCAAGAATGTATATCCGGAAGAGATTGAGGCCGAGTTGAACAGGTCCCCGTATATACTGGAATCGCTTGTAAGGGGAAGACCCTTGCCGGGAACCAGGGGCGACGAGATAGAGGCAGTCATCGTTCCGGATTTTGAATATTTTGATACCGTTGCCGCTGAACGGGGAACCAAGTTCGGCCAGGAAGAGATTGAGAAGATCATCAAAAGAGAGGTCCGCGAGCGGTGTAGTTCGCTGGCTGATTTCAAGCGCGTGAAATACGTGGGGATACGCGTTGAAGAGTTTGAGAAAACGTCAACAAAAAAAATCAAAAGATATCTTTTCACGCAAAGAGCGGAACCTCTGAGTCAATCGAAAGAGATGAAATGATCCATGGAGTTATCTTAGCGGGCGGGCGGGGCGAAAGATTCTGGCCCCTTTCACGGAGTGAGCACCCGAAACAACTGCTGGCTCTAACATCCGAAAAAAAGACCATGATCGAGGAAACCATAGACCGTCTTAATGGTTTCATACCGGAAGATAGAATAATCGTCGTAACAGGCCAGCATCTCAAGGAAAAGATTTTGACGGCCGTCCCTTATCTTTCAGAGAAGAATCTGCTTTTGGAACCCCGTGGTCGAAACACCTGCCTGGCCATCGGCCTGGCGGCGATTCATATTTTGAAAGAGGACCCCGAGGGTGTGATGGTGATTCTATCCTCCGATCATACGATAACGCCGACGGAAAAACTCGTCTCCATCTTGAAAAGCGGAGCCCGGGTTGCGGGAGAAGGAGATCATCTCATCACAATTGGAGTGGTGCCGACCCGCCCCGAAACCGCATACGGCTATATCGAACTCGGCGAGGAGTTCAAGACTGTTTCGGGCATAAGCTTCTCCGGGGTAAAGCAATTCAAGGAAAAGCCAAGCCCTGCAAATGCACAGGAATATTATCTGGATCGGCAGCATCTCTGGAATTCCGGGATGTTCGTCTGGCGGGCAGATTCAATCATGAAGGCGATTGAAAAATATATGCCCGATATGCATGAATGCCTGGTAAAATATGAACGGAGTATCCGCGCTTCCGGCGAGTACGATGCTCGATGTAAGCTATATCATAGCTGCGCCGACATATCCATCGACTTCGCCGTTTTAGAAAAAGCATCGAATGTCCTGACGGTCAGGGGAGATATAAAGTGGGATGATGTCGGATCCTGGCTTGCCATGGGACGTATCCACGATTTCGACGAAGATAACAATGTCAAAGTGGGAGATGTCCATCTTGAGGGAAGCTACGAGAATATAGTGGTGAACGATGCCGAAGGAATTATCGTGGGATTCGGGGTTTCAGATCTGGTGATCGTCAGGACCGGTGATATTGTGATGGTGGCACATAAAGCCCGGGTAAACGAAATCAAGGATCTCTTATTAAGCATGGCCAGAGATGAAAACTATGAAAAATATCTTTAAGATTTCCTTGCCGCTGCTGTCGTTGGCGATTTCGGGGATTATTTCATGCGCACGCTACGCCGGCCCTGATTCCAGGAACGCCATAGAAGATCGTCGAACCGCAAAAGAATCCCGCTATAATCTTCTGGGCTTTCCAGAAGATGATGATATCATTACGGCGGATGTCCCCGCTGTCGATGATACGCTCAGAGAAGGAAGTGATCTCATTTCATTTCCGGAATATACCGCCGGGAAAGAAGATGCCCTGGTGGTCTTCTCGGTTCAGGTATTCGCCTCCAAATCGAGCGAGGAAGCAGAGGAGTTCGAACGTTCAATCGCTCCTCTTTTCGATGAGGAGGTGCGAACCGATTATAAGCCACCTTATTACAAGGTGAGAATCGGCAGGTGCGCCGGCTTGGAAGAAGCAGAAGCTCTTCTGGAAAAGGTAAAGGAGATGAATTTTCCTACTGCCTGGCTGGTCAGGATTTGGATAAGGTGAAATCGGAGTTTGAAACGGATTGGCTGGCAAGATCGCTTTCAGCAAATATGCGGAGTTCATAAGGAAGGGGAAGATAGCTCTTTTCCCAACCGATACGGTTGTAGGCATTGGTTGCCGATTCGATTCTGAAGAAGGTATTGCCAGGCTCCGTGCCATAAAGGATATCAAAGAGCTCGATCCCATCGCCGTCCTGGTCTCATCGGTGCAGCAACTTGATATCCTGAGGATCCGCAGGAGTCGCCTCTCCAATCTGCTTGCAGAGAAATTCTGGCCGGGGGCGCTCACTCTGGTCTTATCGTCAGAGGTTCGTTTCCCGTGCAGCGGAGTAGGCAATACTCTCGGATTGAGGATGCCGGATGTGGATTCTCTGCGTAAAATAATAGAGATGGCCGGTGTGCCGCTGGCGGCTACCAGCGCTAATTTTCATGGCCTGCCCGCTCCGGGAAGGATGGAGGAAGTTGACGCCTCCATCATAAATAGCGTCAATGGCACCTTCGATATTCCCGCCAGGCTCGTCGGGTTACCATCAACGGTCGTCAGACTCGAAGGCGGGGAGCTTAAGGTCATACGCGAGGGCGCTATTCCGTCCGCTGATATTTACAGTGTCGTTTCGGAGGAGAATTGAACAATCGAAAATCTCATGTGCTTCTGGTTTGTACGGGCAATACCTGCCGCTCGGCGATGGCGGAGGGAATTTTGAAATCATTGTTGAAGCGAAGAGAAAAGAATGACATAATTGTATCCTCCGCCGGCATAGGTGGACTGGAGGGTCATCCGGCTTCCGGATTTGCTATCGAAGTAGCACAGAACTGGGATATTGATATCTCCAGTCATCGGGCAAGGCAGTTGAGTAATGAGATGATAAAAACGGCGGATTTGATTCTGGCCATGTCTCCGGAACACGCTGATTATATATTGCGGACAGAGCCCGAAGTGAGGGGCAAAACATATCTTTTAAAATCATTTCCAAAGAAATATGCACCTTCGCAGGAGGGGGTTGGAGATCCCATAGGGGGGAGTCTCGATCAATATAACCAGACCTATCTCGAACTTGATGAGGCTATAAGGCGAATCGAGGGAGATATCGTTCGGTTGGCCAGATCCTCGGGGAAAGATTCTTGATGGCTCGAGCAGCGAAAGTTGCTACGATGATAGCACTTGTGGCTGCCCGGCTTGTTTTTGGCGGCGATGGCGAAACCGACTCCGATTCCTCGGCCGCAAACGGTAATCTCCTACCGGATAAAATCGCCGCTGCTTCTGCCGCAATAGATACTACACCTCTTACGGAAGATTTCATAGCGGCCGCAGCCGATTCTTCCTGGTGGTCTCGCAAGCTGGGAAATAAAGCCTTTGGTGTGGGTGAGAGGCTGGAATTTTCAGTCAAGTACGGAATGCTGCCCGCCGGAACGGCAGTCATGAAAATCCCCGAGATTATCGACTATGAAGGATATCCCAGCTACCGGATAATCTCTACCGCCAAATCCAACAAGCTGGTCTCCGTCTTTTATAAAGTTCGCGATAGCATCGAAACCATCGTCGATTACAACGGCATATTCCCTCGTAAATTTCATAAGCGGTTGAGAGAGGGTGGCTACAAAGCTGACAGAACAACGCTTTTCGATCAGAGGATGCATCTTGCAATTACCGGAAAAGATACCATACGCACTTACGCCTTTGTGCAGGATGCGTTATCCAGCCTGTATTATATTAGAACACGGGAATTGACGCCAGGTAGCGAGATCATGATCGACAGCCACACCGATAAGAAAAACTTCCCGTTGAAAGTAGTGGTTTACAGAAGGGAGACCGTGGAGGTTCCTGCAGGCAGCTTTGATTGCGTAGTTGTTGAACCGGTCATGAGGGCCGAGGGGATATTCAAGGCCAAGGGACGGGTCTGGATCTGGCTGACGGACGATCAATTTAAGATGCCCGTTAAGATGCAGACGGAAGTGTTCTTCCTGGGGTCCATCACGGCCCGGTTGAAAAAATTCACACTTGGAATAGTCGAGGCCGAAGATGGGTAAATTCAAGAGGATAGACTTGTCGAGAATAAAGACGGTTAAATTCGCGGACCGCCAGACAAAAACCGATCTCGATCTTTTCGGCAGACCGTTCGATCCGGATTTACCGTTTTCCGATTTTCTCAAATCGTTGCCGGCCTTTCTAAAAGCAAATGACCTGTTATCTCTTTCGGAAAAAATAGCCCGGGCCCGGGTAAATGGCAAATCTGTAATCTGGATGATGGGGGCTCATCCCCTTAAGGTGGGGCTTGCACCTGTCATAAATGATTTGATTAAAGAGAAATATATCAGTCATCTGGCCGTCAGCGGAGCCTCAGCCATCCACGATATGGAGATAGCCTTCTTCGGGCGAACGTCGGAAGAAGTCTCAGATGGCCTGGCGGACGGCCGCTTCGGAATGGTTGAGGAAACTCCTCAATTGATCTTTGAGGCTGCTAAGAATGCATTAGAAAACGATCTGGGATTTGGAGAATGTCTCGGGAAATTCATCTCGGAGAAATCCCCCGAATTTGTTGATCAATCTGTTTTTGGAACCTGCTATGATAATAACGTTCCGGTATCAGTGCATGTGGCCATAGGCACGGATACTATCTCTCAGCACCCCGGATTCGATGGCGGGATGTTCGGAAAACTTTCCAATAACGATTTCCTGACGTTTTGTGAATCGATTTCTCATCTTGCTGAAGGCGTCATAATCAATATCGGTTCGGCCGTGATATTGCCGGAGGTTTTCTTAAAGGCCTTAACCGTAGCCCGAAATATATATGGGACCATAGAGGACTTTAGCGCTGCTAATTTCGATATGATCCAGCATTATCGTCCCAATACCAACGTGGTAATAAGGCCGGTGGCCGGCAAAGGCAGGGGATTCAGTTTTACGGGTCATCATGAATTGATGTTGCCGCTTCTGGCCGCCGCCATAAAGTCCAGGTATAAAGAGATATCGGAAGGGTGATAGAATGTCTAAATTGGTAGAATGCGTTCCGAATTTTTCTGAGGGCAGGAATCCGCAGAATATTGCCAGGATCATAGCCGAGATCGAATCTGTTGACGGCGTTCAGCTTCTCGACCAGGAGATGGATAAAGATCACAACCGTGCCGTCGTCACCTTTGTGGGCGAACCGGAACCTGCTCTCGAAGCAGCCTACAAGGCTATTTCCAGAGCAACAGAACTAATCGATATGGAAAAACATACCGGCGAGCATCCGAGAATGGGAGCAACCGATGTTATCCCGTTCGTGCCGATCTCGGGTGTCACCATCGACGACTGCGTTGAATTGGCGAAACGGCTGGGAGAGAGGGTCGGCAAAGAGCTTAAGATTCCCGTCTACCTCTATGAGGCCGCCGCCACCAGGCCGGATCGAGAAAATTTAGCTGATGTCAGAAAGGGAGAGTACGAGGGCATTAAGGCAACCATCGAAACCGACCCCGAAAGAAAACCGGACTACGGCCCATCCAGGACGCACCCCACTGCCGGAGCCATTGCTATAGGAGCCAGGCATTATCTCATAGCTTTCAACGTTTACCTCGGCACGCAGAACTTGCAAATAGCCAAAAATATTGCTAATGCCATCAGGCACGCCCAAGGCGGGTTTCGATATGTTAAGGCCATGGGTTTCGAGATAAAGGAACGCCAGCAGGTTCAAATCTCCATGAATCTTGTCAACTATGAAAAATCGCCGATGTTCCGAGTCTACGAAATGATCAAAGTAGAGGCGCGCAGATATGGAGTTCCGGTGGTCGGTTCCGAGATTGTCGGGCTGACGCCTCTGAAAGCAATCACAAAAACGGCAGATTTCTATCTCGGCATGGAAAATTTCAAGATGAACCAGGTACTGGAGTATAAACTGAAGTCGCGGAAACTTGCCGCCAGGGAAGGCACAAAAGGTTTTCTCGATCTGGTGGCGGCCAAAACCGCAACACCGGGAGGCGGTTCGGCTGCGGCGCTGGCGGGAGCGCTGGCAGGCGCGCTGGGAGCCATGGTTTGCCGCCTGACTGTTGGGAAAAAGAAATATGCCGCCGTATCCGGAGAATTGACAGAGGTATTAGATAAAATCGACCATCTGTGCTCGGAACTGACGTTTCTGATAGAGAAGGATGCACAGGCCTTCGAGCAGGTGATGACGGCCATGAAGATGCCCAAATATACTGATTTTGAGGTTCAGCAGCGGGACGTCAGACTTCAGGAGGCCACAATTCTGGCAACATCGGTGCCCCTGGAAGTGATGGAGAAAACCGTCGCCGCCATGGAACTCCTGCCGGTCATAGCCGAAAAAGGAAATGAGAATTCCATCTCCGATATCGGCGTGGCTAATCTCATGGCTAATTCCGCTCTCAGGGGAGCTCATCTTAATGTCAGAATTAATATTCCCGGGCTTGCGGACGAAAAGAAAAAAACGGAACTTTCTGATAAAGCGGCTGACTTACTGAAAAAAGCGGAGAAGTTGTTCGCCCGAACGGAGAAGATCGTGGAAAGCAAATTGCAATGAAAAAGGATTACATCGATCTCCACATACACACAAACGCCTCTGACGGTTTGTTTACACCATCGGAGATAGTGGAGAATTCGCTCAAACTGGGGCTGGGAGCGATCTCCATCACCGATCACGATACCGTCGACGGATACGTGGAAGCGACCCGGATGGTCGATCCGGATGTCATGGAGGTGGTTCCGGGTGTGGAACTGTCAAGCAACTATAAAGGCGCCGATATTCATATTCTGGGCTATTACATAGATCATCAAAATCCTGAGTTTGTTAAGAAGATCCTCAAATTCAGGCAGTATCGTTACGAACGTGGTGAAAATATGGTGGCCAGACTCAACGAAATCGGCCTGAACCTCTCGATGGATACCGTGAAAACGATCGCGGGGAATAGCTCCCTGGGGCGACCCCATGTTGCCGATGCCTTGTTGAAAGAGGAATTCGTTCAAACCTATGATGAGGCATTTGCCAGATATATCGGCTACCATGCGCCTGCCTACGTGCCGAAAAAAATCCTGACGCCGCCGGAGGCGATTGATCTAATACATCTGATAAGAGGCGTTGCGGTTATGGCTCATCCCGGAACACTCAGACACGATGAGTTCATACCAGATCTGGTGGAGATGGGTCTCGACGGTATCGAGGCCTTTCATTCTCAGCATAAAAGAAACGACATCACCCGCTATAAGAACATGGCCAGAAAATTTGGTATTATATATACCGGCGGCTCGGACTGCCATGGACCCCGCAAAGGGAGAGCTTTGATCGGTACTCAGCGAGTGCCGTATAGCGTCCTGGAGAAGCTCAAAAAGGTCAAGGAGAGTAAATAGTGCAAAAACTTTCTATCGGGATATTTCTTCTCTCCCTTATTGCCGTTTCGGCTTCGGACGGTTCACCCGGAGATGGGATCGAATTCTTAAAGACCAGAATGGCTGAAATCAAAGGGGAGATGCCATTCGAGAGGGTGAGCGAAGATCTGCCCGACCCCAAATGCGGTACACCGGTTACGGTGGCAATACATGGTACTATTAGTCGCGGTATTTATGATGAAACACTGGAAACGTTAGCGGAACGTCCCGACTATCTGCCGGACACACTGGGCGGGGAAAACATCCTGGTTCATTATGCTTCTACGGGATTCCATGCTCCCTATCAGGGATATGGAGATACAAACCCCGCCAATGGCATAACTGACTATATCGACAGCGTTCTCGCACATTTTGAATATGTCCGGGATCTCCAGATCGGTTCGTTAGGATATAATACACCTCCCACCGATTTTGGTGGCGGTGGAGATAATAGATACGACGTTTACGTAGAAAATCTTGGAGTTGGTTTTTATGGATTTACGACTCCCGAGGATGTGGTTGATCAATTCAGGGCAACCAGTTTCATCAACATAGAAAACGATTTTAGTGGAACTTACTATAGAGATAATCCTGTGGACGGTTTAAAAGTGACCGCCGCCCATGAGTTTTTCCATGCCATCCAGTTTGGATATGACGTTTTCGAATACGATTTCGATGATCCGTTTGAGCCATCCACCTTCAAACCCTGGTGGCTGGAGGCATCGGCGACCTGGATGGAGGATATCGCTTACGATAATATCGATGACTATCTATCCTATCTACGGTTCTTTTACGGCTACCCCTGGATGGGGCTGGGGACCTTCTCATACAATTATGGAGACCCCCGTGCCTTCCATCCTTATGCTTCATGCGTCTGGCCGATCTACCTGACCGAGAAATATGGCGTTGGAATTATAAAAGAGATCTGGGAAAGCTGCGGAACGATTGCCGGCTATAACACGCTTGATGCTACGAATGACGCCTTACTTTCGAGATCATCATCGCTATCGACCGGCTTTCTCGAATTCTCGGTCTGGAATTTTCACACCGGCGATTTTGCAGATACGATCGACTTTTTCAGCGAGGGGTACCTGTTTCCGGAAGTCGATACTACCACTTACGTTAGCCAACTCGCGGAGGGTCCGATGCTCATAGGAAACATTCCATATCCACCTGAGCATCTGGCAGCCAACTTTATAGTTATACGCTCGGGTTCTGAGCTTGGTGGCGTTCGTGTAGACTTCGATGGTGAAGATCTGACTAATGCCTCATGGCATGTAGCCATACTTGGCTATAGACAAGGCCAGAGTGAATGGATTGACATGAGGGTTGTGCCAAATACTGGCGAGGGATTTTGGGAGTGGCGCAACTGGGAGCTATATGAAAACGTAGTGATTATTCCGACCGTTTCCGGTCTTGATCCTCTTTACAATAGATACACTTATCAGGGCCGATTGGAATTCGATTCGACTCTTTATGGGGCGGCATTCGCCATAATTTCCCCGAATGGCGGGGAACTCTGGGGAATGGGCAGTAGCCAGGTAATAAGGTGGGCAACTACTGACACGATTCCAAGCGTAGATATTGAGTATTCTACTAATGGGGGTATCAACTGGCTACCAATAGTAGCGAATGCACCTAATAATGACAGTCTGGCCTGGACCGTGCCAAATACACCTTCTACCAACTGCCTTGTTATGGTTTCCGATGCTTCCGACGGCGATCCCTGGGATGTTAGCAATATGTCATTTATCATTGGAGAGCCAAAGTTTAAATTGGTTTCCGCTTATCCATCTCCATTCATAATTGAGTATGATGGTTCCAGGATGACCCTGGCATATAATTTAGACAAAGACTATCAAGAGAATACTGTTAGCATTTGGATACTCGATCTATCAGGCAGGCAGGTCCGTCAATTGATCATTCCCAACCCCATCATGGGCGAGCATAGAGATCTATTTTGGGATGGCAGAAACGACAAAGGCGAATATGTGGCATCGGGCATTTACATTATCCATCTGGAAGCCGGGGGAAAATCGTCAACATCCAAGATTGCGGTTGTCAATGGCTTCGGGTAGGCATGGCTCGAAAGGCCGCTAAACGATCCGATATGGGCAGCGTGGCCAGAGTGGCCGTATTCGCCGCCCTGGCCTTCGGGGTCAACGCCCCGTTTCTGGCGATACCAAACGTGGAGACGTTCAGCCTGGCCCTTTTCCTCTCCGGCCTTTTCCTGGGAAAAGTCAACGGAGCCGCCACGGCGGCAATAGCAGGTATCATATTCATATTCTTTAACCCTAATGGCCCCCAGCCCGTGCTCCTGATAGGCATCGCACAGCTTTTCGGATTCCTCCTGTTCGGGTTTGCAGGGGGGATCTTAAGGCCTTTGATATTACGTAAAGAGAATACCGGCAGATCGACCATACTTTTAATATCAGCCGGTGTCTTGTTGACTCTGTGGTATGATCTTTCAACGAATCTCGCCTTCGCCGCGCTATTCGGCCCGTTCTGGCCGACATTGATCGGCGGCCTTGGCTTCAGTTTGATGCATCTGGTAGGCAATACAGTAATGTTCGGATTAGCAGGAGCGATCGTTTATAAGATTTGGAGAAGAATAGAGTATATTATGCCGCCATTGGCTGGCTGATACTATCATTTTCCCCGCTGGCACATGCTCAGGAATCAGAGCCGGATACCCTGAATCGGCCTGATATTACGCTTTCAGATTCTTTACGGCAACCCGATATACAGGCGGTGCCCGATTCTGCGGCAGCGGACGAAGACCGCAACTCGAAAAAAGGGTTGCCTTCGAAAGGCAGTCGCGATTTCGATAAGCCGGACGTGATTGCCGATTCGATTTCGGATGAACCGGCCGGGGAGATAATAACTGAATCCGTTTATGATGAAAGAGTCTATCTCTCCAGGAGTGTCGGCGATGAGATAGGATATCAATCGAACCTCTTTGTGGTTACTCCCGGCATGGCGGGCTCGCCGCAAATTCCAGTTGAATATCTGAACGTCGCAGGCACGGAGATAACCATAAATGGACTGCCTTTCATTTATAACGGTATTTATCGCCCCTATATAATCGGAACCGATCTCAATGCCGTTCCCTGGGAAACTGTCAATAGTATTCGAATGGACAATGGCAATCTGGATTTTTCCCTGGGTGCGCCGCTGAACAACCTCAATAGATCCGATGTTGAGGTGGCGCGCGGGCCTTATGGTTATAGCAGTTCCCGCTGGAGATTCTTTCGGCCGTTTAACCCGAATTTGTATGCTTACTTTACCGTCGGATTTAAGAAATCGAACGGATACTTTTACAATACGGATTATAATGGATATCATGTAACCGGCGGCCTGAAGAAAAAGATCCTTGGAGGGAAAGCCGAGATCGATCTCTGGAAACATCGCGCCAGAGCCGGTTTGCTCTCTTTCGATGATTTGGTAGCAAGGCTTTCTCGTCAGAGCCGCGGCGTAGACAGGGCCGAATTTCGATTCAGCAGAACGGTTGTTTCGCCGTTAGAGATATCCATTACAGGGCTTTTTCAGCGAAGCGCCCAGACGATCAACGGCTATGCCGGCGAGATAAAAACCAAACACGATATAGGTGGAGGAAAAGGATCTCTTTCTTATGTGCGCCCGGACGATACTATCGACCTTGGCACAGCCTATTACAATATCCGGCTGTATGGTTTGTCGGGCTGGCGGCCTTCTATAAATCTCTTTGAATATTTCGCAAAAATCGACGGTCGCCGGTATGAGGCAGATTATTCCGCAAAGATTGCCTACGAGTGGAATGGCGCAGATCATGGCGCCTTCCTGCCGGAGCTCAAAGTATCATATCGAATGCACCGGTACACTATCCCCTTCGTCTCATATGTCAGGAACCGCAGAATCCCCGATTTAAAACTCCTTTATTTCGATGATGACATCACGGCATTGGGCGCAGGGGAGACCTTGGAGTCGTATCGATTTGTATCGAATTCCAGACTGACCATGCCGATAAACAGTTCCGCCTCTGCGGGAGTGGAGTTTGAATTCGAAACATTTGATGCGCTTATAATGATTTCACAAAAAACAGTTGATGACCAGATCCGGCTGGCATATCAGGTAGATTCCACCGGCAATGTTGATGTTTCGCCTGCGAATTTCGATGACGAATATATGGAAATATATGGGAAGATCGAGGGTGCCTATGGCCCCTTTTCCGGTGAATTGACAGGATCTTATAGAAATTGGAAAGATGAGTATTTCCCCGACGGTCTGGAGAAAGGGCCTGCGGCAATCGCATTCGGAAGAATATCATTTTCAAAAGAGCTTTTTATTCCCGATTTATATCTCGGGGGTTCCTTTGAACTGCGTGCCTCCTCGAGACGTGATTACCGCTCAATCCTTATTGGATACACTGACGGTTTTGCTGCCTTTTCGGGACGACTGGAATTCCGCTATAAAGATTTCACCTTCTGGCTGAATGAGGCAAATCTGCAAAATTTGAGATATTATTCGTTATGGCCTTATCCCGAGGAGCCTCGCGTCGTCTGGTGGGGGCTTAGGTGGAGGTTCTTCGATTGATGCTTACCAGGAGATTACCATCCGCCGCCCCTTTTGGTACTCGATATTCATCTTATCCAGAGCATCTATTCGCCCCAGCGTGGGAGGTATATCGTCGGTGACCGCTATTGCGAAGGCGGCTTTAATCTTTTTGCGGCCGATTCTGGCCGTTAGGCGGTGAAGATAAATATATTTGCTGTAACCGGCCATACCCGTGACTCGGTATTTTCTACCCTTGCGGATATCGCCCACGATTAGCACACCCAGGCTCTTGGGAAGAACCGAGAGGTCAGCGCCGGTGTCCGCCAGAACGTCATCAATGGTGATCCAGTCGGATAAAAACTCTGAATAAATATCTATGCTTAATCTCGGTCGGAGCACGCTTTCGAAAATGTTCGATCCCTCTTTTGCGTACGGAATGGTGAGCCTGGGGCCGCTTGATTTCTTTTTTGTTCGACGAGAGACCTTTTCTTTAGACAATCAAAAACCCCTCATCGGGTTTCCAGGCTATGCTGACGTTTTTCCCGGGGTGGGCATTCAGGACGCGCGGAAGCTTTTGTTGGGGATTTTTCCCCTCCCAGGTGACCCTGCCCTCGATCTTAATAATATATTTTCCGCCGGGGCAAGGACTTTTCCTGATCGTAATCTTTTCCGGTTTTTTTAACTGCAAATTTTCCTCCCGATGATTTATATTAGGCGAGTCTCAAAACTATGTCAAGGGAGGAATTGGTATGACTCGCCGGGAGGCATTAGAGTGGGTAGAATCGGAACTGGAAAACCCTAATCTCGTTAAGCACGTTCTGGCTGTGGAAGCCTCGTGCCGGCGGCTGGCCGGGCACTTCGGCGAAGATCCCGAATACTGGGGGATGGTCGGTCTCTTGCACGATATCGATTATCAGAGGACTCTGGATGATCCGGAACAACATACTAGGCTCGCCGCCGGATGGTTGAAGGAGAAGGAGTTCGATGAAGAATTCATTTATGCGGTTATGGCGCACGCCGAGAAGGTAGAGCCGAAATCGAAACTCGACTGGGCGCTGCTAAGCGTCGACCCGGCGACGGGACTCATTGTAGCAGCGGCTCTTATGCATCCCTCTCGGTCCTTGGGTGGACTTGATGTCAGATTTCTTTTGAAGCGATTCAAGGAAAAGCGCTTTGCCGCCGGCGCCCGAAGAGAATCGATCGCGGCCTGTTCCAACCTCGGCCTTTCTACCGAGGAGTTTCTCGGTTTCGTTCTGGAGGGAATGCAGGGGATATCGGATGAACTCGGGCTTTAAGACGCTGACTTCTGTCCTGATAATATTGCTTTTCGTTCCTCTGTGCGCCGCCGGTAATACCGATAGCGATAAATGGTTCGGCGAGGACAAGCTTAAACATTTTGGGTTATCCGCTTTTTTTGCGGGCGGTTCCTATATAGTCGCCAATCGGCATTTCGATCTTAACAAGAGCAAATCATTCACAGTCGGTATCAGTGTTGCCGTCTCTCTGGGGGCAGCCAAGGAGATTATCGATTACAGGACCCCGGACCAGACATCGAGCCATAAAGATCTGATCTGGGATATAGCAGGCGCCTTAACCGGTGCCCTTCTGGCAGGGCTGGCGCTATGAAATTCGCTAAGACTAAGATATTCACATGGTCGTTATATGATTTTGCCAATACCATTTTTTCCATGAATGTGGTCAGCCTGTATTTCCCCCTTATGATAAAAAACAACTACGGCGGCGCCGATATAGATCTATCCCTGGCACGATCATCGGCCATGGTGCTGGTGGCATTGACAATGCCGCTGGCAGGAACCATCGCCGACAAGTTCGAAAGACGTATGCTCCCGGCCCTGGGATTCACGCTGCTTTGTTGTGTGGCTACGATTTCTCTGGGGCGCAGCAGCTCTATGCTGATCAATCTAATGTTGTTCGCCCTGGCGGTATTTAGCTTTCAAGGAGCGCTCGTCTTTTATAATGCCATGTTGCCGCGGGTGGCCGGTCCGGGGAAAATGGGGCGAGTATCCGGTTACGGAGTGGCTCTCGGCTACACGGGTACTATATTCGGGTTGATAGTCGTCGGTTCGCTCGTCGGTCCCCGATGTTACTCCGATGCGTTCGCAATCACGGCCGTCCTCTTTTTCATCTTTGCAATACCATTTTTCATCACCGTCAGGGATGAATCACCGAAGCCCCTTAAGGGCCTGGTGACTGTCACCGGCAATTCCATCAAGGGTATTGTCGACGTTTTCAGAGAAGCCAGGGCTCGGCCGGGAATATTGAGGTTTTTCGTGGGCCGATTCTTTATTGTAGAGGCGCTGGAGACCATAATATTTTTCATGGCCATATTCCTGAAAGAAGCGGTAGGCTTTTCCGATGAAAAATTGACTTTTGGAAATCTCAATGAGATAACTGTATTCCTCATAATTATCACTTCATTTACCGCCGTTGGGTCGCTTATCTGGGGCTTTGTCAGCGAAAAATTCGGGCCGAGAAATTCACTTTTAGGGACGATAGTTCTCTGGATTGTAACGCTGCTCGGGATAATGATATTCTCGCACAAAGGCATGTTTTTCCTGCTGGGTTCGCTGGCAGGGATATCTCTGGGCGGCGTATGGACCACCGAAAGGCCGCTTCTCATAAACCTCGTGGGAGACAACAGCAAGCTGGCAGGTTATTTCGGATTATTCGCTCTGTCGGGACGAATGGCCGCCGTAGCGGGCCCGATAATATGGGGTTTGATCGTGCTGGCATTCGATTCAATGGGCGCAGTAAAATATAGAATCGCCGTGGGATCGGTTCTGGCTATGATGATTGCCGGGTTCTTCGTTATGCGAAAGGTGCCTGATGCCAGGTGAGAGCTATCACGAAATCATCGGCGTAATTCATATACATTCGGACTATTCCGATGGCAGCAAGACAATCGAGGAGATTGCGCAGATCGGGGAACGTGCCGGTTTGGATTATCTGATGTTTACCGATCACAATACGCTTAAGCCACTGCATGACGATCATCAGCGATACCACGGGGAAATCGCCGTTTTGATAGGATACGAGATAGAAGATGCCAATAACGAAAACCACTACCTGGCTTTTGGTCTACCGGATACCCTGACGCCGGGGGCAAGGGCCGCAGAGTATGTCGAGGATGTGCGGAAAGCTGAAGGCCTGGGGATTATCGCACACCCCGACGAGATAAGAAACGCCTTTCCCCGGTACCCGAGCTACCCCTGGAACGCTTGGGAACTTGACGAATTCGATGGCATGGAAATCTGGAATCACATGTCGGCCTGGATGGAATCGCTAAGGCCATTCAATATGCTCCAGATGGCCGTTATGCCTCGCAGAAGCCTCCGGGGACCGACACCCTGGGTGCTTCAAAAATGGGATGAGATAGCAAAATCGAAGCCCGTGGCCGGGATCGGCTCGGCGGATGTCCATGCGCATCTATATCGTAAAGGCCCGATTCGGCTCACCATATTCCCTTATAAGGTGCAATTCCGCTCGATAAGGACTCATCTGCTTATAGATGAGCCGCTTTCGTCCGATATCATCGAGGCCCGCGACCAGATTTTCAATGCCATCAGAAAATGCCGGGTGTTCGTTTCAAATTATCGATGGGGCGATGCTCGCGGTTTCGAATTCTACACTAAAACCAATGGCCGGATTAACCGGATAGGTGATAATCCGGTTTTTTCACGAGGGATGACTTTGAATATGTCATCTCCGAAAGCCGCCAGGGTCACAGTAATAAAAGACGGCTACCCTCATTTTATCGACACCTGCAGCCGCTTCGAGATTCCGGTCCCGTCGGAGGGATTATACAGGGTGGAACTCTCTATAAAATCAAGAGGATGGATATATTCCAATCATATAAGGATTCTGCCCCAAAAGAATAAGGGCAAAACGCAACTTGGGTAGAGGGGGGCTGGAACTACCCAGGCATCGGTTTCACCCTTAAACTACGCAATAAATATTGCCTGATAGATCACTTGTCAAGTCCTAATTTTTGGCTCCGGATAGGGTCTTCCCATCAGCCCGGAATCATATAAAATTTCCCGGGCGAGGACGACTCCTGGCCTGGCTTCGAATGGTTGAGCCAATTCCCTCTTAATTATGTAATTATATTCGTGATCTATGTTCGGATATTTTTCTCTGGAAGCTCAGGCTATGAAACTTGTCGGAGGGGATTTATCCTCGCCCCGGCGCCTGTGATTTGAGAGCCTGGGGATAAGCGTGCTCTGGGCATTTATAAGGGCCTCGGCCGATGCGACCATTTCCGATGTAATGCCGCGTGTCTTTTCTTTGGCAGCCCTATCCATCTTTTGAAAGCTGTCTTCAAGCCCTCTGGTGCTGGGAATTTCCTTCATCATATTGCCTCCTGGACTATTATCGGAGCCAATTATGCCCATTCTTAGATTTTTCTGGAGTTGACATAATAATCCCGCGAGTCTAATATTTAAAGAGATGATTGACAAATCGATACCGGTTTCAAAACCGACTCTCTTTTATGGCCTTAAGCTCAGGCACGCCGTAGCCCTCCTGGCCTGCCTGGCGGTGGTTTTGATACTGGCGGGCTATTTTTCTGTATCGGCTGGAAAGAAAGCGGCGTTCAATGCCGTAACTGCCCAGGGCAGAGCATTAACGGAAACGCTTATCTCCTCCGCTGAAATGATTATCGAGGCGGATGATGAATTTATAAACCTCGGCCTAGACCGGCTCTCGGAAAAAGTCGCAGGATTTCCGCTCGCGGATCTGGTTTCGGATGACTTTTCGCTTGACCGCTTAAGGGAGGCGGCCGAAGCGGATAAGGCGGCAATGGTAAGTAACGGCAAGATCGAGAAATCCTCTACCACCAGGGTTTTCCTGCTGGACAATGATGCCATCGAGCTCTGGCTCGATTCCTTACAGCTTGATCCGGATATTGAAATCATCTACGATTTCCGCGCTATCGATGGTGAAAGATATTTCTGGGGATACTTTCCTTATGATGAAGAAACCGGGCTGTTTCTTGCGGCCAGGTGGAAATATGGCCAGTATGGCAATGAAAAGTTGAGCCTGTACCATCTTCTGAATATCGTAGGACGTGAATCAGGCGTAGAGTATATCATGCTTCAAAACCTCGACGGTATTGTATTTGCATCCAAGAAGATCGCCAGTATGCCCCGCATCTCCGACGATTCTTTCCTGCAGGAGTCTCTGGCAAGCGATACTACGGTCAGCCGTCTCCTGACATTTCAGGACCGCCAGGTTCTGGAGACTGTCAGAAAATTCAAGTCCAGCGAATTCGAGGGTCTTTTTAGAGTGGGACTCTCTCTATACGGTTACAGGAGGATCGCCGACGGCATGAAACGTCAGGTCTGGCTGGTGGTGGCGGCGTTGATTATCCTGGGTATGCTCGGCTTCGGAGCGGTTGTCGGTTTCCAGAATTTCGATCTCTTGAGGGTTGGCTTTCAAAAAGCCAGAGTCATTTCGCAGAGCCTTCTTGATTCGCTGCCCGGGCCGGTGGTGGCGGTCGATTCCAGTTACAGGATTACCGACATCAACGCCGCGGCGAAATCGAGTTTCGGTCTCCAATCATTGCCTGCATCCGGTTCGGATTATCATGAGGTCTTTCCCGACGATCCTTTTCATTTCAGGCAGGCCATCGAAAGCAAGAGAAGCGCCAGTTTCGAAAGCTCCATGGGCAAGACCGATAGACGTTATTTCGCAACAGCCACTCCGCTGATCGGCTATGACGGGGCAGCCCTGGGCGCCATCGCCATCGCCCAGGATATCACCGCTTCCAGGAAATTAGAGGAGATGGCCGAATCCCGGCGCCGCCTCTCGGAGATGGGGGCTCTGGCTGCTTCCATGGCCCATGAAATAAGGAATCCGTTGAATGCCATCGGCATCACCATCCAGCGCATGAAAACGGAGATCAAGCCGGTGGAGGGAGAAAAGGATTTTAGCCGTTTCCTGGATGGTTTGAAAATGGAGATAGCCAGGCTGAACTCCATCATCGAGAAATTTCTCTCGGTGGCGCAGTCGATAAGACCCCGCATGGAAGAAATTAATATCAACGAGCTTGTTTCGAATGTCGTCGATCTCTTCAAAATTCAAGCAGATTCCGAGAAGATAAGACTCGACTGGAACCCCTCTTCCGATATCAATATCCAAGGGGACAAATCCGGCCTTACCCAGGCGCTGGTTAATGTTGTGAAAAACAGCATCGAGGCGGTCGGCTCCGATGGCAAAATCGAAATCTCGGTTTCATTATCTGAAAATAAGGCTAAAATCTCCATTGTAGATAACGGCCCCGGTATCGAAGACGTGGCCGCTGCTCTGAAACCTTTTCATACAACCAAGGCCGGCGGCACCGGGTTGGGATTGGCCACGGCCTCGAAAATACTCGCAGACCACGGTGGAGAACTGGTGATCGAATCATCCCCAGGCAAGGGGTGCCGGGTAGATATGATTTTTCCTATGAAAGGTAGTGATATATGAGGTTGCTTGTTATCGATGACGAATCCCATCAGCGGGAGCTGTTGGCTGAACACC
>SDBT01006757.1_pt1 | contig 18965 bp, 30 predicted proteins | sample 2277101 | NCBI WGS metagenome assembly SDBT01 (sample SAMN10404973, study PRJNA504765) | marine sediment metagenome | isolation source: marine sediment core GS10_PC15, 103 cmbsf | place: Arctic Ocean: Southern Knipovich Ridge | collected 2010 | reverse complement strand
CATCAGCAATTTCCTCAAAAGTGTGTGTGTGTGTTGTCCACATATTTGGTAGGGGACGAGAGACTCGAACTCTCACGACCTCTCAGGTCACTGGAACTTGAACCCAGCGCGTCTACCATTCCGCCAGTCCCCCTCATAACTTGTAAGACACAGCCGTGAAGATACCGCCATCCATAACAACAGTTCCGCCTGATACCCGTAAAGCATCTATCACTTCCTTGGTCTCACGGAACCCACTACCATTTTTATTGTTCGTGGTTATCGTGCCCATATTGAAGGACCACAACTTGGACATACGAATATCCAAATTTATTCCAGCAAAACGAGAAGCCAGAACATAGCTAGTCTGATCAGGGCGCATGGACAGGTCCTGCGTGGGGTTGCTTACACCGATAGTGTCTCCGCCCCCGAACACCTCCATGTTCCGGTGATCAGCGGAGTGCCAAGAAGAGCCATTATCGGCAGAGGTCTGAATTCCGATAGCAGTGTTGGATGCAGTTGTTACGGTGTCAAGCGTAAACACCATGACCGAATCTTTCAAACTAATCATCGGGAAGTTTATTGTATTTGCAAGGTTGAAATCTTCACTCGCAACAACGGTGGCCTTGATTTTTCTGGACACAATCCAGATTGATCCACTGTCCATTGTGGACACACCATCAAATGTAGCAATTCTCAACTGGCTCCGCGCCGATGTTGCAAAACGGAAACTACCAACAATCAGACCATTACCGGCCATACGATAACCATTAGCCGCAATCTGTGCGCCCTCTGTATTCAAGCCCCAGAACTCCATAAAGCCGATCTGAGTCCCTGCGTCAGTAAATCCTATGAAATTCACACCGGACGAGACAGATGTGCTTGTAAAGCCAAAATGGTAATTACGATAATCACTTGCACCGTTATCTTCTGTTCCGGCAACAGACGTCTGAACAATAAGTCCGCTTCCCGATAAAACAGCATCGTGTGTGAAGATATCCACAACGGTGTGACCGTCAGCAATATCAACAAAGAATTCAGTTTCCCCCGTTAACGAAAGCTCATGCACTTCAGTCTGTTCTTTCGCACGATAACCAACAAGTTCCATTGTGCCTGTTGAAAAATTCGTGGTGTCTGGGACATCTTCATATATGATCAGCCGAATAGCATCATGCACAACTTCAGTCCCAATGGACATATTACCGAAGTGCAGCGGTGAACCAGCACTGCTCGACATCTCCTGAGAGGTTAAGAATGTAGGGCAGACCTGATCCAAAGCGTGAAATTCTGCAAGAAACGCCCAACCTTCTGTAGGAGATGCGCCATCGTGCAGGCGCATATTGTCCCGAACTTCACTTCCCCGAACCGCGCGCGCTTCTTTGGCGCTATGATATTCATTTGTTGTCAGCCACGTATCACCACCGTCACTAGACAACTCGATACCCAAACCAACATTCGCTCCAGACCCGGTGGTTTTGATATCAACGCCTGTGATTCCCAAGTGGCTAAACTGCTTAATCGGAATACCATCAATAGAAGTTATCTCGATAAAATTTTTCGCATCATGCACAGATATATCAATGGATTCCGTAATGGGTTCGCCGTTACCGTTCGGAGAAAACATCACTCCGGGACTAATAGCATGTGCCAACATTACCACGATCATTCATCTTTCTTAAAGTTTGGTGGGGGTCGAGAGACTCGAACTCTCACGCCACTAAGGACACTGGAGCTTAAACCCAGCGCGTCTACCATTTCGCCAGACCCTCTGACTGTTTTGGTGCGGGAAGAGAGATTCGAACTCTCACGCCACTAGGGCACTACAGTCTGAGTGTAGCGCGTCTACCATTCCGCCACCCCCGCATTCTGTTAGGTTGGTCGCCCCGGGCAGAATCGAACTGCCATATCACGATTATCGGTCGCGTGCTCTACCGTTGAGCTACGGGGCAATGCGTTGTTATTGGAGCGGGTAGCGGGCTTCGCACCCGCGACCTTCTGCTTGGCAAGCAGACGCTCTACTCCTGAGCTACACCCGCAGCGATTGGAGCGGCCAGTCGGGGTCGAACCGACGCACAGAGGGTGGAAGCCTCATGCTCTACCACTGAGCTATGGCCGCATTGAAAATTGGTGGTCCCGGTGAGATTCGAACTCACAACCTCCGCCTTCGCAGGGCGGTGCTCTGTCCAGTTGAGCTACGAAACCCTTTGTTACTCGGTCAGACATGGTGTATTCTCCTGTGTAAACTCTTCGGCGTCGATAACAAATATCTTCGCATCGAGTGCTTTCTTCATCATGTTTGCGGTGCCACGCCCGCCCGGAAACGCAACAACAACATCTGGGCGAAGCAAATCAAGCATGAACTGATTACGCCGTGGACCTGCACTGAGACCGTGTCCCGCCCAATTCGCCGGGACCTTTATCTCCTGCAGTTTTGTGGCCTTGCACCACCGGCCTGCCAGTGTATCCGCACCCTTGGCGTCGCCGTGCATGACGATGCCAAACCCGTTGGCGGCGTGAATGATATCCATGGTGTGCTTGAACTCACCGTAGAGAGCATAGTCGCGTCCGCCGGTAACCAAGACTACTTTCTTACCATCGAGCATCATACCTCACTTTCAGTCGGTAGTCAACTTTGTATTGGCGGGACTGGCGGGTTTTGAACCCAGCGACCTCTGACGTGACAAGCCAGCACTCTACCCCTGAGCTACAGTCCCAATATTTGTTGGTCCCGAGTGCATGAATTGCACATGCCTGCTCCCGATTCACAGTCGGGTGCTTCGCTATCTAAGCCTACTCGGAGTGGGTTACCCGACGGACGTGTCGGGACGAACTACCCCGAACAAACCGGCGATCTTCCAGTAGATGGCGGAGAAAAATCCCTTGATTGCATTTGTGATCTTTGACATAGCTGATTTCCTTCATGTTGTCAATAGTGAAGTTGGAGACCTGAGCCGGAGTTGAACCGGCATACGAGGATTTGCAATCCCCTGCGTAACCATTCCGCCATCAAGTCATGGTTTGGTATTGGAGGGCCGGGCGGGATTCGAACCCGCGACGTGCTTGCGCAACCGGATTAAAAGTCCGGACCTTCGGCCTACTCAGGTCACCGGCCCTTGGTTTGTGAACTTCGTCGTGTTTCATTTAGTCCTCTCTTTCTTCATTTGGTGGGCCGGGTGGGATTCGAACCCACGATGGGCTTTCGCCGACGGATTAAGAGTCCGCTCCTTCGGCCAACTCAGGACACCGGCCCATAGTAGTTAAAAAGCGGGCGGGACTCGACCCTGCCGTGTCCCACCCAGATCATTCCCGAAGAGGGTTGCGCGCGTTTCGGTTCCGATCTATCTGATTACCAGCTCCACAAGCACCCATCCGTTTCCGGTCGCGCGGGGACCAAGTATATCCCACCCCAATTTCTTGAGGGATTTACGTTTGCGCGCAATTGTCACAGCGATGGACGTTTCGGCGTGCACCGGTCCACCGTCGCTGTCGTCGGCGTAGATATGATCCACCATATCCTGCATGCGCACTACGCGTTTGGCGACGCGAGCAGAGGAAAGACAAATCAGAATGCGCCCAAACATTCCACCGAAATGCTGCTGCAGCCATTCAGGGGCTGCATCAACATCGTGTGGGCGTCCGCACGTTGGGCAAAAAACAGGTTTGTGCATGCGCACCTACTTACATTTTGTTTACGTTTCACACTCTCTTAACATCCCCGCACGGGGAAGTCAAGGGATATTGGCTCCGGAGGCTGGGATCGAACCAGCGACACTCTGCTTAACAGGCAGGCACTCTACCACTGAGCTACACCGGAATAATAAGGTGGGGATGAAGTCCCGCGTGTATTTCCCTATGGCAATTTGCACATACAAGAACACATTTTCTAAGTTCTTCTTTCAGGCGGGAAAGAGACATACGCGTTATTCCCGCCCGACTTTTTTCTTCTTTCTCGGCTGGATCGAGATGGTGAAATTCCAACGCGCTGCTGCATTTGTCGTAACCGCAAACAACACATGATCCACCGAGAGAATCTATGGCAAACTGTTTCATTTTCCGCGTGCCGCGAGTGCTCTGTTCGGTTCCGCAACGCATACATCTGTAATATGAACCCCTGCGATCCAGCACCAACTTGTAAAGCGTTTTGCCGTGAGTAGCACAATCTTTCAGGATTGTTTCAGGCTTGTCGGACATTGGGTATCCTGTGAATTTTGGTGGAGGATGTCGGGCTCGAACCGACGACCTGTTGCTTGCAAAGCAACTGCTCTCCCAACTGAGCTAATCCCCCAGAAAGATATTCAGAAAGGCCACTTTGCCCTTGCTGGGCAGAGGTCTTCCCGCATCTGCCGGACGCGAGCTTTTTCTGCCATAGCAGGGTATTTTGTTTCGCTGGTGTCCATTCCTTCGTTGAGAAGAGTGGACACAACATTATTGAACGGACTGCTGCGGACCGCCGTGAACATCTGCAGGCGTTTATAGGTATCCTCTGGAAGGGTGATTGTCAAGGAAATTGTATTACAGTCGGTCATCGGAGTGTTCCTTGGTATATCTGGTGGGGCTTGCTGGGCTCGAACCAGCGACCTCTTCCGTGTCGAGGAAGCGCTCTACCGGCTGAGCTAAAGCCCCATTGAATTGGTAGCCAGTGGTGGAATCGAACCACCGACGCGCTCCGTGTAAAGGAGCCGCTCTTCCGCTGAGCTAACCGGCCTTGATTGGCGTTACATGGATACTATAATCCGATCCGTTCGCATTTGCAAGCGAAACCGCTTTCTGGAGTGCTTCCGCCTGATCCTTCGCCTCGATCACTTCTCCAAGCGACATGACAGGCTGGGGCTTCCACTCGATATTGACATAAAATTCAGGCATCGGCCCACCACCTTTCTTCCGGGTTGTGTTCGAATTCGATCCGAACGCAGTTGTATTCGTCGGGTGGGGCGTTGTCCGCTGAATAGTCTTCTGCGCTCTTTTCGGGATTGAGCAGAAGGAACGTATCCAAGTTCGTCAGTCCCGGCGTGTTTGTGATGCACGCTGTGACAGTCGCATTCTGGGTGTGCACACGCTTCTTCGCTGCAGGATCGTGCACGTCGGTTGCGCCCATAAATCTGCCGGTATAGACGGGTCCCTGAACGTGTGTGAACCCCCGCCCCTCCAGAAGACACTGCGCCTCGTCCCGCAGCACTTTTATCGAAAGCTGTGTCATGGCTCTATCCCCCTGTTTCGTATCCGCCAGAGCTCCGTTGCCTGACAGCAGTGCCCTTTCTTCCCAAATACGTCTGAGAGGCCCGGAGAGGCCCGCAGGACGTTGAGAAGGGTTGGGTTGGCATCGATGTATCTGTCCCAGAGATCGCCATACAGCATGGCACACGCGTCCGCGTTGAGGGCTTTGCACCCCTGACGCTCGAACCATTCCAGATCGACGCCTTTTTCGAAGACTTTTGCTGACTGGTAATGCTCTTCGATAGAGACACCATCGATCCGCGCGTAGAAGGCGCTGAACCGTTTGTCCCCACGAGAGCTGCATTCGAGGAAGGGTGCGACGCCGTGTCTCACCATCAGACGAATCCTTTCACGATTGTCTTCGAGGTGATTCCGGTGAGGTTTGATATGCTTGACGTCACCGTGATGAGTGTGCCGTTGGGTGACAACCGCTGGAGAAGACTTTCCTGCCACAGGCGCTGCCTTCCGCTGTTGAGCATCTCGTCAGCGTCAATCACGATCAGGTCGCCGCGAAAGCCTGCGAGTATGTTGCCGGGCGCGGTGTGGTGACAGCGTCCCGACATATGTTCGTTGACCCCCTCGTAGGGAAGGTAATGATCTGCAAGGGCCTGACGAACCATTGCCCGTTTATTCTGCGTCGCCACATCCATGGTGCGGGCGACGATGATGCTTCTGTTCCCTGTTGTGAGGGCAACCCACGCCGGAAGGGCATGCGAAAAGATGGTTGTCTTGCCGATGTTGCGCGGTGTGTAGAAGGCATGATGCTTCCCGCCGCCCTGATTGATCGCTTCCTCCGCCGCGTTGCACAGGGCATCGCAAAGAATATGACGTTCCGGGTTGCGGTTCGCGAAAAACTCAGCAAACTCCCCCCGCCCGTGGGCGTAGAGAATGGCAGGCGTGGCGAGGGTTACGCCAGCGGCGGCGGCGGTTCCAACCATGAAGTTGCGGCGGTCAATCATCAGTTTCTCCTTACAGCGTTACGGGTTTCTCAGTGACGCCCCACATGCGTGCAGCAGCACGGGGATGCGTTGCCTCCATCGACATGACCCACTCACAGGACATGCGCAAGACGGGCAGGTCTGGGAGCCGCCCCAGATCGGAAAACTCCATGGGGCACAACTGAAGTCCGACGACGCCATCTTCAGACAGGTTAGCGGCGTAGACGGACATGCCCCCCTTGCGCGCACCACTCGGCGTGGGCTCATTGTAGTCGATGATGTGGTTGCCGAGAGCGTCGAAATGGGTGACGACAATGGGAATGCCTTTGTAAAGCGTCACGCGCCGACCGAAGACGTCCACAGCGAACGAGACGAATTCGCCGATTTTGGGGTCGGTCGCCGCTGCCGCAAGCTTGGGCCGCTGCTTCGCCGACATGATGAGATGAGTTGGATTGTCCACCATACTCAGTAACTGATCGAGATTCGCCACACTCATGGGCCCATCGACGGGGAGGAGCTGATCGTCCGGAATGAGATAACGCAGACCGTCGAAACCCGCGTCATTGTCGCGGTTGTTTCCTTTGATCATCTGGGATTCGATTGTCAGCGCCAGCGCCTTGGCCTTGTGCAGGATGTGCTCCATGCGCAAATCCCCGTGTCTCTCAATATGCGAAATATCGCAATCGAGATATCCACCAACGATGAACATACTCGCCTCCAGTGTCTTCTCCAGAAACGGGAGGACCCGAAGCATGTTGGAGCAGCGCGCGAAGTGTGCGATGATCTGATGCGAGTAGGTGTCAACAGAATAGTCGCCTGTCATGTCCAGCAGCGTGCGGGTCTTAGTCATCGGTAAATCCTCTTCCCTGCGCCATCCGGTCGATGTTCGCGAGCGAATACATCGGCGTCGGGTAGACTGTCGGCGTGATGCCACGCCCGTAGAACTCTGGATAGGGGGTGAAAAGCCGCGCGGCGCTGTGAAGCTGATACCAGCAACAGTTGTCTTTGCCAGTCATGTTGGAATCTTCAAACCACTTCACACGGCCAATCGAAACGATCCGGATGCAGTAGCTCTTGAGGAAGCGCTCAGCCTGAACCGTGTGCATCCAGTCGCTGTCGAACAACAACCACGTCTCGGCGATGTTTGCAAACACCTCAATCAACCGGTGGAGGATGTATGCGTCTTTCTTGCGGCGACCCCACGGCGGATTTGTGATGATGGAGGTGTTGTCCGTAACCATGCCGGGGCGGAGGTCCAGCGCGTCGGCCTGTATCATGCTTTTGCGCCCATCCTTGGTCGGTTCTGGATGGATGTCACGCTCTCCCATACACTTGCCACCGAAAGAGACGAGATGATCGGTCATCCGTCCGTCGCCAGCACACGGCTCGAAGAACCGGAACCCCGGAGCGAGGAACGGAATGAGCGGCCCGACCGCCTCGATGGGGGTTTTGTAGAAGTCGCGGTCGATGCGCGCGAAGTCGGAACGTTTGCTCATGCCGTCAACTCCGGAATTGAACTGATTGGCCAGTATGCCCGGCTGTCTCCATGGGTGTTCAACACGTTACCGTCACGACCAAGCGTCATGACCAAAACACAAAGTCCATGTGGGCGTTCCCACGTCCCCTCTATGTCGTAAAAAGCACCATCAACGATACCGGGTCTTCCCACAAACTTTCCAGCCGGTGTCCGCACCGTTTTTCCCATGTTCTGTGTCCGCCACCGGTCCAGATAGCTCCGTATTGCGTCGGCAGCGGTTGTCGGATCAATCGTCTCAGACATGGTCATCCCTCTGCACTGCGAACTCCCAACGCTGCTCACCCTGATCCACAGGCTGCTTGACCCACGCTTCGATCAGAAGGCCATCGCCATTCTCGGTGTAGGAATACCGGAACCAAGTCGCATCGCGTGCTGTGGCTTCGCCGATGCGCATCTTGAACCACACGGTCATCGCGGCCTGATTGGTGACGTGCTCTGGCTCGAATGTCTGGGCAACGTAGATTGGTCCGGTCATGCTCTCTTCTCCTCTGGGGGTGTCCACCCCAATTCGATCAGTGTGTTCCTGATATTTCTGTCGATATCGTTGGCAATCGCTCGCATCACCCGCTTGGTGACCTCTTCCTGTGGCGAAATGTGATCGGAGTAGTCGAGCACATGCGAGAGGGTATCGGCGTTGTATCTGATTTCCATTGCAGCAACATGCCCTACTTGGGATACATTGTCAACCCCTGTTTTTTGGTCCCCCGGGGTAGAATCGAACTACCGACGCGAGGCTCTTCAAGCGACCGCTCTACCACTGAGCTACCGGGGACCACTGCCTTGCCGTAAAACTTCTTCAACCAGCCCTGAAGCCATCTCCGCAGGAACCCCTGACGGGGCTCCGGTTTTTTTGGTGCTTCGGGGAAGACGATCTTGACGTGCTCGAAGGGAGGCCAAACCAGATACTCGCCCCACCCGGCGTTGAAGTAGGTTGTTGAGCCATCGGGATGGAGATACGGAAACCATCTATCATGGTGAAGGGCCCCCGTCAGGGGATCATATCTCACCCTTTCCATATACACCACCCAGCAAAAACAAGCATTATGAACAGAAGGATGTATTCAGCGTGAGGGACGAGCAACATGAAAAGAATAATCAAGACGAGTTCGATCATGTTAGCCTCCCTTTATTGGTGCCGGTAGGGTGGAATTGAACCCCCGACCTACGCTTTACAAGAGCGTTGCTCTACCCCTGAGCTACACCGGCATGGTGTTTCTTTTTTCTACGCAGCTTCGCGTGGAGTTTTCTATGACAGTTGGCGCATATGACAATGCACTTTGCTGCTTCCTCCATTATTCTGTCCCAAGTCCGCCGTCCCACAATGGATGATATTCCTTTGTCTTTCGTTGTGGGGTCAAGATGGTGCAAATCGAGGCAGACTGGATCATTCTCATCACAACGACAGCAGCCCCTTTCTGCTTTCCATATATTGAAACGCTCAAACATTGCTTCTCTGCGTTTTTTCCACTCAAGGTTTGCGTGTGCTCGCTGTTTGTCTGATATAGTAGAATACCACTTTTTGTTATAGACGCGTGAGCACGGTTTACATATTGATCTTCCTGCACCATGGTGTTCGAATGTGTTGGAACAGGTCGTGCATGTTCTTTCCTGCCCGATAACATAGACCTTACGCGGGTGGACGGCGTGTCTATCTCTTCTGTATTTGAGAAGACATGGGTGACACAGTAGCATGCGTGTGTGTTCATCGGGCACGTATTCGGTGTTGCACACTTTGCACGTTTTCATTTTGGGCACGCTCACCTCAATATTGTTTCTTCTTCTTCACGCAGCTTTGCGTGGAGTTTTCTGTGACAGTTGGCGCATATGACGATACATTTCGCAGCTTCCACCATTATTCTGTCCCAACTCCAGTGTCCCATGGCCGCGCTCAATTCATTCTCTTTCTCTGTTGGGTCCAGATGGTGCATATCGAGACAGATTGGATCATTCTCTGGGCAACGACTGCACCCTTTTTCTGCTTTCCACGTATTAAACCTATTCCGTTTTTCCTGTTTGCGCCTCCGCTGTTCAGCAGCTCTGCGCCCGGCGATGAGTTTACGCAATTCTGGTGACTGTTTACCTACAACACCCGCGAGCCACGCCTTGTTATAGGCTTTATGGCATGGGGAACATATATGTCCTCTCCGCCCATAATGTTCAAATGTATTTGAACACGTAGTGCACTTTCTTTCCTGCCCCATAGTATATGTTACATACACACGCGGCTTTAATGGGTTCTTTTTCCGCCGCTTGACGCAGCGATATTCTCGGTAACACGGACGACACCGCCGCATGTTGGTGGCACTATCTGGTTCGTATTCAATACCACACGCTTTGCACGTTTTTGTTTTGGTCATCTTCACTCTTTTTCTTCCTCGCGCAGCTTCGCATGAAGTTTTCTGTGACAGTTGGCACATACGATGATGCACTTTGCTGTTTCTTCCATTATCTCGTTCCAGCTATACCACCGTCTTAATCCCCGAGAAATATTAAAACTCTTTTCGTGGGGGACGCGGTGGTGAAAATCAAGACAAATTGGAGTGGTTTCCACACAACGGCAGCATCCCCCCTGCGCTATCTTCCAAGATTCAAATCGATCCACTTTCTTTTTGTAACGTTTTCTCGTATATACAGCATGATATTTCTCAGAAAGAACACGTTTGTTTACTTTTTCTTCTTTACGCAGTTTTTCGTGTAGTTTTCTGTGGCAGTTAGCACATACAACGATACACTTGGCCGCTTCTTTCATGAGTTTATCCCATGTTCCTTCTCGCGCCAGCCTTGAAATCCTGAATTCTTTTTCATTGGGATCGCGATGGTGAAGATCAAGGCATTCAGGATTATTCTCCGCGCACTGGCAACACCCTCCCTGCGCGACCTTCCAAGCCGCAAAGCGCGCTGCTGCGACCATTTCATTCATACGTTTCTGCGTATTGCGCGCTGTCTTCTTGTGTTTTGGTCTACTACGTGCCAACATCTTAGCATGCAGTCTATAGCACGTTCTACATAACAAGCTGGTCACTCCGAAGAATTTGTAGGTGTTACCACACTCTCTACACACCGTCGGTGTTCCAATCCTCGCCAATACTCGGGCTTTGGTTTCCGCCTTCTTGTGTGGGGGCCGATCACGATACTGCTGGTTCTGACGTATTTTGTGGCACGGTCTGCAGCGTGCATCGTTCCTTCCGAAGTGTTCATACTCTACAGCGCATGCGCCACACACTCTTATTCTGGCCATCTTTCCTCTCGTCTTCTTTTAACAAACTCGCGACAGGAATCGAACCTGCACGCGTCCCACTTCGGTTGTGCTCGTGTGGGGCAGGTGGGTTTCACCGTGGGCACAGAGATGCTTATTGGTATTATACACCCCATCCATATTGGCTTAATCCACACCCCCGTCTACCATTTCGGCACGCGAGTTTGTATTGGTCTGCGTGGAAGGACTTGAACCTTCGACCTCCTGATTCCAAGTCAGGCGCGCTACCATGCTGCGCTACACACAGGTGTTTGGTCTGTGTAGAAGGATTTGAACCTTCGACCTCTTCCGTCCGAGGGAAGCGCGCTACCATACTGCGCTACACACAGGTATTCTATTTGGCGGATAGTGGGGGGGTCGAACCCTACCAAGTCCATGTCTCCATGGGTCGAACGGCTTTCAAAACCGTCGCCTTCGCCAACTATCGGCTTGACTATCCAAAGAACAGTTTCTTGAACCAACGCCACAGAGAGGGCTCTGGCCGTTTGAAACAGTGTTTCATGTGAGACGTGGGCCAGCTATCCTCGTCATCGATCATCTGGCTCTTGCACCACGGGCAGGTTACTTTGTCGTAACTGGCATTGCTTCCCCATGTCATGGTCATCCTCCCTATCGATGTGATCCACAACACGGTTCACCGCGATTGGCAACGACGCGCACCGCCCTGTCATCCCAAAGTTCGGTCATTCCGAAATCTTTGACATTGGTGATGCGCAGTTTGCGTCCAAATTCCCGCATGCAAAATGCGTCTATCGGAGCTCTCACATCAGCGAGATCGGCAAAGATACCAGAAAGTCCTTCCTCAACCTCAGTCACCCGCGCCGTGAAGATACGAACCTCTTTACCTTCAGCGATCCACGCCCGCACCCGGGCGCACATCGGACGAATAGGTGCACCCACGTTGTCGAGACCCTGCCAACCATCGTAGTGGGCAAGTGTTCCGTCCAAATCAACGCCAATCCATCCACTCATCACGTGTTCCTCCTCGTTATATAGCGTGCGCCAACATTGTCATCACCCGTGGTAGGGGCAGCTACCCCATCGGTATCAATGACAATGGCAGGGGAAGACGCCTCCATCCTTATCCTGCGTTACTTCCTACCGGTGAGTGGCAGCTACGCCCTGAACGGTAGGCCCATTCCTATCCTTCTTCGTCGTCGTCTGGATCGTAGTAATCCAGCGGGCTGAACCCGGAAATGGTGCCGGGGCCCATGATCTCAATGAACTTGACGATGAATTCCTGATCATCGGACTTGACGACCAAATCTTCAGCTTTCAGTGTGTCGGCGATCTCGGAGTGTTTCCCAAGAACCTCGCCGAAATAAATGTGTTTTCCGATCAGGGCTTCGATCTTCGACGCTTCCGCAATAAAGAGCCCGTCAAGAGCGCCCATCCGACCACAATCCCAATGGAACTGATAAAGTTTCTGCATGGTCATCTCCTCCTGTTATTGGTGGTAAGGGAACGGATTTGCACCTTCGAAGGGTTACCCCGCGTGGGTTACAGCCACACCGCTTTGTCTACTTGCATACCTTACCGTATTCATTCTTCGTCTTCGTTGTGCATCAACCCCGCATGATTGCATCGTAATGCAGTTCCGCTACGAATTCGTCACACCACGCCCGATTCGGTTCGGCGGCGAAGTCGTTCTTACTGACGAGCTCCTCAAGTCTATACACCAGTTCATCGAACAGGTCAAGCACTTCTTCCATCGGCATCTCGCCGTTCCTGATCGTCCGCAACAGCGGTGCGATCTCGGACGGGAAAGTGATGGTGCCGTTCCCGAACAGCTCGATACCTTCGTGAGCAATCCGAACAGCGTGATAGAGAGCCTTCCAGTCAGCTCCACCAGCATCGCGCGCAGCCTTGGCCCGCTTACCGGCCCCTTTGATGGGCTGTGCGAAGATGGCCTTGACGTCCTGAACGAGGCACGTCAGAGGGGCTTCCCTCCCATAGACGGACAGGTATGGCACGAGACCACCGCCGGGCTGTGCCTTGTCGATGACGTTCACGTTGGGGGCCAGCGTCGTCAGATTGGTTTTGATGAATGGGGCATCCAACAGAACACTTCTCTGCTCCAGCCCCGACAGAAACTCGACCAGCACCTCGAAGGTCTCCAACCGGTCGCCACGGGCGCTGTAGCGCACAGCCTGCGCGCGGCAGTAACCGACGAACGAGTTGCCATCGCGGTTCAGGATGCGATCCCGATTGGCGAGAATGGTCAGCCATGTGGGTGAGCAAACGATCAACGTCTCCTGCGGGATGAATAGCATCTCGACGGGGATCGTCTGCATCTTGCAGGCCAGTGACAGAAACCTCTGAACGGTGAAGCTCTCGAAGTCAGTGTCGTCTTTCGTGTTGGTGCTGCGGTCGTCGCCGGTCGAAGCGCTTTCAACCGGTTTGACGCGCCCAAGCAGAATTTCACGGCCACGAGGGATGTGGACGGCTTTGTAGTCGGTGTCGGAATCTGGATTCGTGGTGCCGTAGAGGTTGCTACCAGCAACGCACCGCATGATCTCTCTGTGTCTCATCTCATCCTCCCTCATCAGCTTCTGTTGCTGATATCATGCGTGGAGATCGGTGTCAATCCTTTTCATGAAGGCCACTTGCCCACGCAAGAGGTTTTGGTGTTCTCACGACAGCGGGTGTGATCACCTGCTCCGGCTGAGCTGGGCGTATCCACTGCCCGTCACGCTCGAAGATACCCTGCAAGCGCATCTGACAAGGGCAGAGGGGCTCCCCGTCACGCGGCCCCATGCAGTAGCACGCGGCGGAGAGACCAGCTTTCTTCCAATCATAGGTCATGCTGCAGCCAACGCGGCCAAGATATCGTCGGAGCCGTCGCGGATGTTGTTCACGGTTGCCGGAGGCCCATCGGGCGTCCCAGCGAAGCGGAGAACCGTGCCATACGACGGACGGTAGTCGGCATAGTCCACGAAGAACTGCAACGCCTTGGCCAGCGGAGTTGCCTTAGTCTCGACATTTTCGCGCTCACCCCAATGCTCCGGCAGATCGACGTAGATCATCTGCATCGTCTCAAGATCGAGAATCGCAGGCGTGCACGCCGTGTTTGGTGAATCGAGCGACAGCTTCGTCTCGACAGTGGACGCTTCGAAGTGACGCCCTGTTTTGCCGTCGCGGATCATCACGCCAACCGCACATTCGAACTGGTCGAACGCCTGTCCGGTGTAGACGTTTGCCTGCATCTGGACGTAGCGCACGTGGTTCTTCCGCGCTTTGTTCACGTCCACATCAATATACTCAGCGGCACCCGCCGATCCATCGAGAATGTCTCCCGAATGGATGGCATAATCCATGCGCATATGGAAGTAAGTGCACTCTCCCATCTTCACCATGTTCTCGTCGTAGAACACGGCGGAGATGTCCACATCAGCACGTGCGTGCCAGAAGAGGAAGAACCGGGCGACGTCACCATCTTCGAACTTCAACTGAATGCGGTCGCCCCGGGACGTGCGGACGGTCGTATCCGACGCTGCACGGTTACCGGCGGGGATGAACATGTTGTTCATCTCCGACGAGTTTGACCACTCCAACATTCCACCCAGACGCTGAGACAAGTGCATCTCCAGCACCTTCGCCAGCGCGCTATGATCCAACGCCTGCTGCGTCGAGTGCATCAGCTTGCCATTCGGCAGCATGTGAAAACGATCCACGACTTTGACGGTGCGATCCAAGTGGACGAAAAGCTGCAGCAGCTTCATACAGTCCACCTGCGGGAACACCTGATCAGCACACTGCATGATGAGAGCGCCTGCCGCTGTGTTGTCATGCTTGATTGCCTCGCGGCAGAGAGCCGCCAGACGGCGCACAAACACGCCGGGGCGCAGCCGAGCCATTCCGATCTTGGTGACCAGATCAGCGCGCGCGTAGCCGCTCTCCCAAGAGACCAACGTCCCTTTGCGCAAGGCGTCAAGCGCCGTCACAGCGAGGGGGAACCGCCGCACATACTTGTTGGCACGAACGTGCACGGCGAAACGCTTCCACAACTCCTCGCGGCGGAGGAGATCGGTGTTGAAGTCGGTATCACCGTCGGCGAGAATGTTATCCATGATCGCCAGAAGCGACTTTGCATGGCTCGTCGAAAGAGCGAGCTTCACACGCGTCTGCAGAGACACATCAGCGTCGCTGAAATGCGCAGCAAGGCGCAATACGTCAGTGACGGAGTTGCAGGCCCATGAATACATTTCCGTCGTCGCGAAGCCATCCCAGAGGAGCGGCAGCTTCTCACGGAAACGGACAGTCTTCAGGTCAGAAAGCTCTACAAGCCCATCAGACAGCGCGTCGGTGACGATGCGCAGCTCGACCGGCGAAAACGGCGTCAGGTTCGAGAGCATGCTCACGACCTTGCCGGAAATGAACGCCTTGTCTGCCAGCCGCAGGAAGCGGATCGGGCGGCGAACGTTGCCTCCCTCCAGTTTCACAGCGTGGAGCTCGTCCCAAAGGACATCGGAACCGTAGATGCTGTCCTGAAAGCCCGACACCGGGTCCGCCCCATAGAGGCGCGGATCGAAGCGGACGTCGATGCCCACCAGATACAACAGATAGCACGTCCAACGCTGCTCCAGCGGGAGGATCGTGTGATTCGGGAATTCGCGGTAGAGAGGCGACACCCGTCCAGCCAGCTTCATGCCGGAAGTGTTCCACAGATCGTCGCCGAGCTGGAAAAACAACATTCCACGCTGCTCCGCCGACAGGTTCTCCATCGCAAGGACGACGTCGCGCCCAAACGCGTAACCATAGCTGAGCGCGAGGGCGCAGACATCGATGACCGACGCCTTCATGGGGGAAGGAGCGATATTGGAATCAATGTAGACTGCATTGAAAGTCGGGATGATGTCGGTGTTCTTCATGGTCATGGCTCCTTCCGTGTGTTTGTTGACATAGGCAAATAGGTGCAGACGAGCAGATGGCGAACTGGTTTCATCAAAGGAAAAATAGAAGTATGCCATTCCATGTGGTCTGCACGTAGTTGCCTATGTAGCGTGGGCTTTCAAGGAGAGACGGGCATCAAGCAGCCTGCGGGTTCGAACCGCTCAGCGGCGTGTTAAGCCGCTTTTATCATAATAGAAGTATGCTTCGACATGTGGTCTCTCCGTGAAAGCTCACGGTGGGATTTTACCTCTTGATGGGCTTTCAGGGGAAGACGAGCACCGAGCTATTTGAGTGTATGTTGCGAGACGGGGGCAGGCCCCGCGCCCCGCATGCCTGATTAGAAGTATGCTCTGGCATGTGGTCTTCCCGTGAAAGCTCACGGTTTGGTTGTTTTAGCAGGCTCTTCCTGCCATGTCAACCCTTATGTTTTTGGCTTCCCGGGAAACCATTCAGTTTCAACGTGGAAGTTGTCGCCTGAGTGAAAATCTGCCCCGCGCCACTGGCGGTGCCGCCATTTGTCGGTTGAAGGATGATACGCGACTTCGTGCTGGTTGTTGCCGATAGTCATTTCAATCCAACCGCTGTCGTCGTCCATTGGTCATCCTCCGATTCTATCCTTGGCGTGGGGGTAGCTGCGCAGCATCCCCACAGGGTGACTTCGAGGTTGGTAGTCCCAATTATGCGGGCGTGTCACAGCGCCTGAAGGCCCTTTTGCCGGAGACCTTTAACCTCGACCCTTTATACACTGAGTCTCGCGGGCGGTATAGGCTACCGACAGACCACTCGGGAGCTGTAACCAACAGCTTGGTCCCAAATTCCTTAGTTACTCGGCGGCTGCTGCCGCCTCTTCTTCCAGCCGGATAATGGAGAACAGCCCTTCGGCGACCGTGTCCAACACCGTGGCCTGCGCCAGCATTGCGTCGGCGATTTCCCGTGGCAACCGTGGGTCGATTGCGAGGCCGCGAATTGCGGAAGCGGACGAGAAAATTGCGCTGCCGTGCTCATGAATTGCCATGTGTTCGTTCCTGTGGTTTGGGCTTGGCCCGTTTGATGTAGTTCAGGTGGGCCGTGCAGCCCTTTGCCTATCGGCGTAGGCCCCCAGCAGGCCCCCGGATGATTTTGGTCTCCGACACCACGCTCGAATGGGAAGCGACACGCCCACCCCCCGATTTAAGGCTGAGGGGCTTGCCTCTTTGCCCCCCCTTCGCCTGCTCACACTACTTGAGGCGATACCAGAGGAGCAAATCTCTGAATGGCACAGGTGAGGTTCGCGCCCCCTCGACGGCCCCTGCAGCCGTTGGTGCGTCCTACACACCAAAGCGCCGTAAACTCTCGACGTGAGTCCCTGCCTCACAGCCGCAGGGGTAGCTGATCTCCGGGGGATGCGTTGCGAGACGCAGTCGATCCGGAAGAATGGGTCCGATGATTCTGTTTCGAAGCTCACCGGGAAGCTCAGTCAATCAAGCCGCCAGAGCGAACTCGACCACGGGTGCAAAATTCTCGTTTGCGTTTAGCAGGTTTGAACGATAACGGTGTTTCTCACCGACACGCAGACTTCCTCTTTCACTCCTGTCGATCCTATGTCGGCCCCATCAAAAGCACATGTGGAAGAATTGCACTTCCTTCTCGACACGTGGGACGAGAACATCTACATGCAGTGTGGCCACACTGTCATGTGCTTGTGGTGGAGCCGCCGGGCACCGCCCCCGGGTCCAGAAAGTGGCCAAATGGCCGTTATACGTGTGTCTTCTCGTGTGTTACGCCACAGCTACTCGACGCTTTTGTATTACGCCGCGCGATGACCAAGGCAGTCTCCTCTTCTTAGAGCTTCCTGCGTAACGTGATTTGCTTATGGACTATTTTGTTGCGCTTGTCAAGCACTTTGTTTGCCATCCGGCGGCGCGCCGATTTCTAGTGAACATGACCGTGTGACCATGAACACGTCTGTGCGCTTTTCCACCACGTCGAAACTCACATCTCGCGTGACAGTCCAGTCTCGGCGCGCCACCGTTTAGCTCTCCTGCCCCTACCTCCCCTTAGTATCTACTCGGTATGATACCAACCCCGGGTCGTTCCTTCCCCTGCTGAAAAAGAGGGGGCCAAGAATGTGCCTAATTTAGCGGGCCTTTTCAGCTACCGCACTGGCGTGCACTCCCCAGCGTGACATCGTGGGTTCTCCGAGCCAGCTCGCCCCCCTTCCGATGTTCAGTTCGGCTGCAGTCTAATCGCGTAGCGCGGTCGCAGCCGTTGCCAGTTGCCATGGCAAATAAGTTCAGTTCGACCACCTACTAGACCCCCATTCGCGAGTGTGGGTAGAGTGTTTCGTATGGTCGAACCGATTGCGTTCCCCGTCGCTACTCTCCGGGGTCCCCGGCTCGAAAACCGTGGGACACGTCCCGACCGTCGCCGGGGTGGTGTGCGCGAGTGCAATTCTCCGCGCCGACGCAATTGAATAGCGAGGGCTACTAGGCTGATCCTTCGACGTTTGGTTCTGGGTTGGTGTGCCCTGCCCCCTAATAGCCCGGTCTTGCAGCGGTTTCACATCCCTCGCTAACTCTCTCGGGGACGCTGTGGCCCGTCCCCTTCCTTCGCAGCCTGTCCCTCCATACAACGGATCGGACATCACAGTGGTGCCGCGAAGAGCACCTCTTTAGTCGCAGTATTCCTGCCGCGTTTCGGGGTCAGGAATGAGCACACAATTGGCAATGTGAATTGCCTCATCAAGCGTGCTCACGACGAAACCGGCACTTTCCCGTATCATGGCGTGCCAGTGAATATTTTTCTCGTCCATTACGACGATGACGGGTTTGTTGTATGCGCGTCCCCAAGCAATCTCCAGCACGGTGCCGATGGAAACGATCTTCGCCCCCGTCAGGTTTGCTAGAAGAAGGTCGCAGCGCTGGCAGTCGAACAGATCGCGGGCAGTGATGCCCTTTCCTGAACTCAGCGCAATGTCCTCGTAGGTGTCCTGAATGCAGTCCACCTGACTGAGATAGGTTTTGCCACGCAATGGGCTCATACCCGCAATGGACGGATCAAGTTTTGTCTTGGCGTATTCCCGCCAATCAGTTGCTTCGCCATAGCTTTCGCCAGTGATGGGGCCTGCAAGATACACGATATGTTGATAAGTCATTCTCTCTCTCTCTCT
>SDBT01006756.1_pt1 | contig 18966 bp, 18 predicted proteins | sample 2277101 | NCBI WGS metagenome assembly SDBT01 (sample SAMN10404973, study PRJNA504765) | marine sediment metagenome | isolation source: marine sediment core GS10_PC15, 103 cmbsf | place: Arctic Ocean: Southern Knipovich Ridge | collected 2010 | reverse complement strand
TACATACCCTTTTTTAGCACTATAACATACATCACATGCATCAAAAGCCACGCGAATTTCGCCATCTGGGCTCCTAATCGTAAAATATTTTACCGTTATTCCATCGGCATCATGTTCGTAAAATTTCGCGTCATTACCAATTTCGGAGGTAGGTAATCTAACCTCAGTTTGACTTTGCTGTGGTGGTGGTTCAGTTTCTGTATCTTTTGTAACAGTATCATTTCCATTCATTGATACCGCAGCAACAACTACAATACTTATAATAGCTATCAAAGCTATTGATGCCATCATCATTGTTTTAGTTTTCTGTTTTTTACGACGTTCAAGTTCTAATTTTCTTCTTTCTGCTCTTTTTAAATCTTTATTTCTTTTTTTACTCATATTTTCACCTCATTAACAATTTGAATCTTCACTAATTTTCCCATCAATTAATTTGATGAGCCTATCACCTAATCTTCCAATATTTGGATTGTGAGTTACTAAAACAATCGTATGACCTTCTTTATGCAATTCTTTTATTAATTTGAGTACAATATCACCATTTTTCTGATCTAGATTTCCTGTAGGTTCATCAGCCAACAAGATATTAGGTTCATTGATTAGTGCTCTTGCGATACATACTCGCTGTTGCTCTCCACCGGATAAATGCGCTGGAACATGAGTCAATCTATGCCCTAATCCTACTCTTTTCAACGCATCAACTGCTTCACTTTCATCTACAACGCTATGGTAATATTGAGCCATCATGACGTTTTCAAGTGCTGTGAGATAGGGTACAAGATGGTATTGTTGGAAGATTAAACCAATATTTTCTCTTCTGAATCTTGTAAGCTCATTGCGATTCAATTTTGTAATTTCTGTACCATTAATATGAATACTTCCTTTAGTTGGTGAGTCAAGACATCCAAGAAGATTTAATAGCGTCGTTTTTCCAGATCCTGATGGGCCCATAATTGATGTCCAAGCACCTTTAATCATTGAAATAGTAATATTATTAATTGGACGCGCATCTTGATCATATTGTTTAGTGAGATCTTTTAGTCTTATTATTTCATTAGTCATATGTTTATTCACCTCTTAGTACAATTGCGGGTTCAACCTTCATAGCTCTTCTGACAGGTAAAGCACTTGCGAGAAGAGATATACCAATAGATAAACCAAGTGCTATTGGAAGAATTTCTAAACGTGGAGTAATTGATGTACTAAAAACACTCATTCCAATAATTTGAGCAAGAATATTTCCAACGATATATCCCAGGATACCGCCAATGCCCCCAATAATAGTTGCCTCAGAGAGGAATAAAGCAACAATTTTTTTATCTTCAGCGCCAACACTTTTCATCAACCCAATCTCTTTTTGTCGTTCTATAACTGATGTAGTCATCGTTGTCATTACTCCTAGAGCTGATGCAAGTAAAGTAACAATTGTAACTAGAAACATCATATCTTCAATTTTTCCCAGAATGCTCATTTCTGCACTTACTAGTTGTTTGACAGTTCTTGCCTCGGCATATGGTATTTTTTCTTCAATTTCAGCTGCAAATGTATCAACAGGACATGCATTACATAACGCAGATACTTGTATCATATGTATTTTATTTTCTCGATTAGTTAGATCTTGTGCTACATGTAAATTCACAAAAATCTGGTTGTCCTCATTTCCATCAGTGTGTATAATCCCTGTAACTGTTAGATTATATACTGTAAAATTTGTCAAATCTTCAATGTTTTCATTATATTTAATTGGAAAGATATCACCGATAGCCAGGTTTAATTTTTCTGCGACTTTTATTCCAACCATACAGCTTTCAGTATCATTTTGATCTTCAATCCAATTCCCATTTATTTCCCACCAAGGACTGATTTGCTTAATCCCTGTATTAAATGAAGATAAGGTATCTCCGGGATAAGGTTCAATAATTTCAATATCTTTATTAAAATAGGTACCCGCGAGAACTACATTTTGTTCATTTAGTCCTTCACCTATACTAACTACTTGATATAATAATGGAGCAAAGCCTAGTACATTATTTCTCCAAAAGATCGTCTTGATTTTCCACAAATCACTTTCATTTATATATCTCTGCTCTGTTACAGAACCAAAGTCAACTCCTGGAAAACCAACTTCAATGGTATCAGATTTTGGGACAACCATGAGGTTTGCACCATATTTTCTAAACTCATACCCAACCTTTTCGCTTACATCAAGGGAGACACTTAATAATGCAGTGGCAATAGCTGCTCCCATGATTACCGAAATGACTGCGATTGCAATTCTGGATTTTCGTTTTGATAATGATTTTCGTAATATTCTCACGAACATTGTTTACACCTGCTGTAAACCAATAGATTGTTTTGCTGGGTATAAATACTTTACGGTTAATGTAAACAAAATGATAACAGATAGACCACAAATTTAATATACTATTTCAAACACTATATAAATTGTAATGGTAAAAATCGAAAGAATCAGTCTTGACAAAAAAGGGTTAACAAAATTTTTCAGTCCAAATGAGGCAAGGATTTTAGAACTTCTCTGGGAAAAAAAGGAGATGACATCTAATGATATTCATAGTAAAATTGATGATTTATCATTACCTTGTATAGCTGGTACACTTGATAGATTAGTAAAATCAGATTTTGTAAAAAGAAGAATAGATGAAAATGAAAACCGTATCAGATACATCTATTCTCCCGTCGGTAATCGAGAGAAAGTGGGAATTAAGATTTCTGAAAAAATAATAGAAAGCCTTGTAGACACATTTGGCTCTTCAACAATTGATACCATCGGTAAAATCAAGAAAAGGAGAACATAGACATGATTAATATGCAATGTTATTTTTCTTGTTTGACAGGATCTGGAATTATACTTCCTTTAATTGGTTTAATTACCTTAACTATTATATGTTCTATCTTTTTTCTTTATAAAAGAAAATATGAATCACTTTTAGGTAGTCAAACTTTCATGACTGCAATAATTGGCCTTAACATTTTCTCAATGACCTGTGATATGTTTCAGTGGTTATGGATATATCTTGGCATCATACTCATAGGTATTATCCTAATGGGCATGGCAAAACATTATATTACTATGCAGCTTTGTTACAGTACTCTTCAACAATTACCATTAATTTCTGACCTTGAAAATATCTTTAAGGTTCCAATAAACGTGATAGATACTCAAAAAATCAAAGCATTTGCCTTTCAAAAAAAGATTTATCTCTCCATTGGACTTCTTGAACGACTCAATAAAGATGAAATAAAAGCAGTGGTTGCTCATGAGTTGTATCATGTCCATCATAGTCCTAACAAATTTTTATCATCATTTCTTGCTTTAACCTCTTTAACATTTCATAGATATAGCGACGAACATCATGCGGATAGATATGCTGCAAAAATAGCAGGATTTCATCATCTCATCAATGCCCTTATGAAACTTGAAATTAAAGATTTTGAAAAACGTGCTCAGAGATTATTTTCTTAGATAACTATTATTTTATACAATATAATTATGTGTACTTTTTTTAAGTAATACTAAGAAAATTATAAAGAATGAAGAGATATACTAATCCTGAAATTGATTTTTTCATATCAAAAGGATGATGTGAGTAAAATGAAGGTGACAACAATTCTAGATAATTCAGAGGAGACACGATTTTCATTAGAAGTATATCCGCCAAAAACAACTGCAAAAGAAAAAACTCCTATTCAGCTTCAGCTTTCTAAAATATTTGAAACAGTGGAACGCTTGTTAAAATATGATCCTGCCTTTGTCAGTGTGACGTATAATCCTGAAGGAAAAACAAAAGCAACATCAATTCCTATTGCAGCAATTATTAAACAAAAGTTCAAGGTGGAATCTGTTGCACATCTCACCTGCATTGCCACATCAAGAGAAGATCTTTCAAAAACATTAGATGTTATTGAATATTTTGGTATAAAAAATATTTTAGCGTTACGTGGCGATAGACCAAAAGGTTTTTCTCATGATAACGTCGAACTTAGTTATGCTTCTGAACTTGTTGATGAGATCGTTCAACACAAAACTAACTTTGGAATCGGTGTTGCATGTTATCCAGAGGGACACTCAGAATGTTTAAAACAATCTGGTGAGCGAGATCTAGATAAAGATCTCCTCAACTTTAAAACAAAGGTAGAAAAAGGAGCGGATTTTGCAATAACCCAGCTCTTTTATGATAACAAGTTTTATTTTGATTTCCTAAAAAAAGTGAGAAAAATTGGAATTGAGAGCCCTATTATTCCAGGGATTCTACCCATCATGAATTATCGTGATGTTCAAATTATTACCAAAATAGCTGGAGCAAGTATGCCATCATCTCTTAGTTCCAAACTTGAAAAAAATAAAGATGACCCATCAGAGATAATCGCTATTGGAATAGATCAAGCTATAAAACAATGCAAAGAGCTGATGGATAACGTACCCTGTATTCATTTTTATACACTTGATATGTGGGAATCTGTTGAGTCGATTATTAAAGCATTACTATAAAAAAGGATTAGTTTTTTTTATGAAATTAGTTTCCTAAGGCGTTTATCATTGAAAGGATCTGGTCATCGGTAAAACCAAGATGACGAACAGCACCATTTAAACATGATGCAGAACATGATCCGCATCCTTTACACAATGCTTCGTTTACATGTGCAACAGAGATAACTCGTCCGGATTGTTCTTTTTCAGTTAATTCAATCGCACCGTAGGGGCATGCTTCTACACAGGTTCCACATCCTCTACATATATCCTCCACAACAAATGCAATGTGTGGCTCTGATTCAAGTTCTTTTTTTGATAAAATATTTGCAGCACGTGCAGCAGCACCACTAGCCTGTGATACTGAATCTTGGATGTCTTTTGGACCTTGACAGCAGCCAGCTAAAAAAATTCCGTCAGTAAAAGTATCCATTGGACGAAGCTTCGGATGAGCCTCAAGATAAAATCCATCACCACTTTGAGAAATATGAAGAACTCTTGTTAATTCATTAGAATCAGATCTTGGAACTAGAGCTGGGACAAGAACAACCATATCTGTATTAATTTCAAAAAGTTTGGATGTAGTTGTGTCAAAAATATCCATCTTCAAATGATCTTTTAATACTCTAACCTCAGATGGTCTTCCTCTGAAAAAGTTGGTTTTAAGCCCTCTGATATTTCTATAAAACTCTTCATATCCCTTCCCAAAAGAACGAACATCATTATAACAAACGTTAATTTCAACATCATCTCCAAGCTTTTCCTTTAAGAGATACACTTGTTTAAGTGCACTCATACAACCAATACGACAACACCAGGTATTTGCCGTTTCGTCTCTTGATCCAACACAAAGAATAAAGGTAATACTTTTTGGTTTTTCAGAGTTAGATGGCCGAAGGATCTCCCCATCAGTAGGACCAGATGAACTAATTAAACGTTCCATTTGTAACGTAGTAATAACATCAGGAGAATTTGCATACCCGCATTCATAGAGACTTTCAGGATCCATAAGGTCATAACCTGTTGCTACGACGATAGCTCCGATTTCGAGTTCGATTTCTTCATCTTTTTGCTTAAAATCAATAGCATCTGCTTGGCAGGCTTCAACACATAATGGACCTGTTCCACATTTCCCCCGGGTAATCATTAGACAATGATCTGGATCAATAGTACATTTCAAAGGTATTGCCTGTGGAAACGGTATATATATTGCACTTCTTTTTCCAAGTTCTTCATTAAACGTATCAATGACATGTCCTTTCATTCGACATGCTTCTATACAATCATCACAGCCTTTACACTTATCCATATCTACATATCTAGCTTTTTTCTTGACTTTTACTTTATAATTTCCAATGCTCCCTTCAACGCTTTCAACTTCAGAATACGTCAGAAGTTCAATATTTGGATGATTTGCAACCTCCATCATTTTAGGAGTAAGAATACAGGATGAACAATCAAGAGTGGGAAAGGTTTTATCAAGCTGAGACATTCTTCCCCCTATACTCGGGGTTTTCTCAACAAGATAGGTATGAAATCCTTCTTCAGCAAGATCAAGTGATGCCTGTATGCCAGCAATACCGGCACCGATGACAAGGGCTTTTGGAATCACGGATATCTTTGATTTTTCAAGGGGTTTGAGTAGCTTTGCTTTTGCAACAGCTCCTTTGACTAATGCTTTTGCTTTTTCTGTAGCCATTGGTTTATCGGTATGAGCCCAGGAGCATTGTTCACGAATATTTGCAATTTCTAGGATAAACGCATTTACCCCACCGTCTTCTACGATACCACGAAATGTATGTTCATGCATCCGAGGTGAACAACAGGCGACAACTACTCCATTTAGGTTATGTTTTTTTATGGAATCTTTAATAAGAGTTGCGCCAACATCAGAACACATGTATTTGTAGTCTTTACTCACCACTACTCCATCAAGTTGACTTGCATACTCAGTTAGCTCTTTTACATCAACAGTTTTGGCAATGTTAATGCCGCAATGACAGACAAATACACCAATTCGATGCATACTATACTCCAATTTTGAATAATTTTACTTATCGTTCCCCTTTAATATTTTTTAACTCTTTATATGAAAATACGGGGCCGTCTTTACAGACGTAGACATTGCCGATATTGCATCGACCACATTTACCTATCCCACATTTCATCCTCATCTCAAGAGTGGTATAGATTTGATCATCGGTATATCCTAGTTTTTCAAGGTTTTGAATGACAAATTTAATCATAATTGGTGGTCCACAGGTAATAGCGATAGTATCTTTAGGTGTGGGATTTACTTTTAAAAGATTATCGGGGACAAATCCAACAAATTTCTTCCACCCATCTTCTTTAACATCAATGGAGAGATGAACATTGGCATCTTTGTTTTTTTCAATAGCTGCAAATTCATCCATATAACAGAGATCTGCAGATGATCGTGCTCCATATATGATATCGAGTTTACCATAGTCTTTTTTATTATCTATAATGTATCCAATTAATGATCGCAAAGGTGCCTGACCGATACCGCCTCCAATAAATACCAAGTTTTTTTTCTTCCAGGCATCGACATCAAAACCATTTCCATAAGGACCTCGTACCCCTACAGTATCGCCTGGTTCACATTCATGCAAGGCTGTGGTTGCTTTTCCTAGTTTCATCACAGATACTTCGATGTAGCCTTTTTTTGTTGGAGATGACGATATGGCAAAGAAACATTCTCCATAGCCAAAGTGGCTGATCATAGCACATTGCCCAGGGATAAAGGTAAAATCTTTCTGAATATCCTTATCATCAAAGACGAGTTTGAAGGTTTTAATCGGTCGTTTTCCTCCAACCTCTGGTCTAATGTCTTCAATAGTTGCAAGCCAGGGTTGATAAGGATTTTTGTTCATGTTTTAACCTCCCGTGCTTTGGTGATAACATCAATGATGTCAATATTGACCGCACAGTTATTGATACATCGTCCGCATCCTACGCAGGCGATGACGTCAAAGTTTTTTGGATAGTAGTTATATTTATGATAAATTCTGTTTCTTGTTCTATTTTTTCGCTCTGGCCGAGGATTATATCCTGAGGCATGAAGCGTGTATTCTGGGTTCATACAGGTATCCCAGACTCGTATTCGTGCTCCTCTATTTGCCGTTGTTTCATCTTGAATATCAAAGCAGTGACAGGTTGGACAAAGATAGGTACAGGCGCCACAGCTGAGGCATCGTAAGGATACGTCTTTCCAGTATTTGTCATCAAAGATATCTTCAAGTTTTTCAACGATTCCATCAGGGTTTAGTGCTCTGGTGATTTTTCCTTCTGCTTTTTTCCCTGTTTCTTTTTTCTTTTTTGCATCACCTTCTGATGCTTTGGTGAGATGTTTGCCTAGTTTTTTTACCAGTTCTTTTCCTCTATCAGTATTTGCTTCAACATAGTATGCATCACCGATGTCTGTCAAGAGAATATCTACATGTTTTGCCGATGTTGGTCCATCATCTAGTGAGGTACAGAAGCAATTTACTCCAGGTTCATTGCAGCTGAGTCCAATGAGTATCGTGTTTTTTCTTTTGGTGAGATAATAGGGATCTTCAAAATCGCTTTTAAACATAGGATCAAGAATATCAAAGCTTCGTGCATCACATGGTCGGATTCCAAATATCGCTATTTTTTCATCTGGTATCGGTGCCGGTTCTATTTTTTTTGTTTCTCCTGTTGTAAATTTAAATAATGTCTCTGTTTGATTCATCATAAATGATTTTGGTGGTAGTTTAGAATTAAGATAATCTAAGGTTATTTCGGAGGGATCTTTTATCGGTGAAAAAGCTATGATATCTTGTGATTTAACAGGGCCAAATACAAAATGTGTGTTTTGTATTTCTTTTATCAGATTTGAGAGTTTGTCTTTGGGTACTGTATAATTTTCCATGGTGTCACCTCACAGTATAAACTCCTCCGGATCATCGGGTTTAAACATAGCAAGTAATGGTTTTTCCTCCGGGTCCATTCCTGCGATGTAGTCAAATAGTTCTCGTACTTCTTTTTCAAGTTTTTTATTTAATTTTGAAAGCGGTATCTCCATAGGACAAGCTCGTTCGCATTCACCACAGCCGATACATCGTCCGGCGAGATGATAAGCCCGGAGAATATTCCAGGCGGTGTTTTCTGAAACATTTACTGATCGTCGTATCCACTGCGGTGAGAGAAGATCAACCATGCATTCTTTACAGTAACACAGTGGACAGACGTTTCGACAGGCATAGCAGCGTATACATTTTTCAAATTGTTTCTCCCAGTACTGCCATTTATCATTGAGTTCTTTTTTCTCCAGTGCCCCTAAGTCTTTGTAGTCTTGTTTTTTAGTTGATTTTATTTCTTTGCCGATGAGAATATCAGAAATAACCGGTGTTGGTGTTTCACATTGTTTGCATTTGTCAGATAAGAGTTCTTCTTTCGGTATTTCTTGTGATTTACCATTAATTGTTATTTTAAACTTGTCTCCGTCGTCTTCTACTTTAACAGTTTTTGTTTGATTGGGGAATTTCTCTTTTATTTTATCCAGATCAACGACTCCGGTACAGGGAATTCCAATGATGACAATATCTTCACGTGTTAGTCCTTTTTCTTGAATGATTTGGACCACTGCTTTAGAATCACATCCTTTGACGACAAGGCCTATTTTTCGTGTATCAGGTTCTTCTCCTCTCCGAAGTGGCAGTTTTTCTTCAAGCAGAGGATAGACTGCTAGGTTATTGACACATAAGGGTGAAAAGATGATCTTGTCTTCTTCTCCAGGTTTTTGGACAAAATAAGGTGCAACTTCAAATCCATAGGATCCTTGTTCATAGCCGACGACGTATTTTACATCGTCTCGTGAAATGGTTTTCTTAACAGCGTCTCTAAGTTGTTTTTCGTCTACCATTTGTTCTCCCTCTTATATTGTTGTATGGGTCCTAATTTACGTATATCTTCGGTTACTTTTGTGACGACTTCGGCAAATTTCTTTCCTTCTGACGCAGATACCCAAGTCATCTGTACTCGTCGTGTATCAATGCCAAGATATTCTAGGAGTTTTTTTAACACTGCAAAACGTCGTCTTGCAAGATAATTTCCTCGTTCGTAATGGCAGTCTCCAGGGTGACATCCTCCTATGAGAACTCCATCTGCACCTTGCTGAAGGGCGTTGACGACAAAGATGGGATTGACTCGTCCTGAACACATGACCCGGATTACTTTGAGGTTTGGAGGATATTGCATTCTACTTGTGCCTGCAAGATCCGCTCCTGCATAGGAACACCAGTTGCATAAAAACCCTATAATGTTTGGTTCGAACTTTTCACTCATGATTTCAGCTTCCCCTTCATTTATTTATGTTATAAATTTAATTTTTTTATATTTTCTTTCACGGCATCACTTGATCGTTTTAATGATGCGAGTTCTTCTTTTGTTAATTCAATTTCAACAATTTCTTCCACACCTTTATCTGAGAGTCGTACTGGTACTCCGCAGTAGATGTCATTGAGATTATATTCACCGTTTAGCAATGCACAACAGGGAAGAATCTTGTTTTCATTAAGAAGAATGCTTTTAACCATCTCTACTGCTGATGCAGAGGGCGCATAGTATGCTGAACCTGTTTTCAGGAGTCCAACGATTTCAGCTCCTCCGTTTTTTGTTCGTTCATTGATTTCATCAATTTTCTTTTTTGGAAGTAGCTGTGTGATGGGTATTCCATTAACCGTGGAGTATCGTGGAAGTGGTACCATTGAATCTCCATGACCTCCTAGGACAAAAGCATGAACCAGATGTGGAGTTATTGCAAGTGCTTCTGCGATGAAATAGCGGTATCGTGCTGAGTCAAGTACACCTGCCATTCCAATGACTCGATGGGGTTTAAAACCTGATGTTTTGTAAGCGAGATAACTCATGACGTCAAGGGGGTTGGTGACCACGATGAGGATGGCATTGGGGCTGTGTTTTACGATGTTTGTGACGACGTCTTTGATGATTTTCGTGTTTGTCTGCAAGAGATCATCTCGACTCATCCCGGGTTTTCGAGCTATTCCTGCGGTAACAATGACGATATCACTGTTTTTTGTATCTTTATAGTCATTGGTTCCAAGAATTGACGCTGAATATCCTTCGATTGGTGCAGATTCCATGAGATCAAGGGCTCTTCCTTGAGGCAAGCCTTCGACGATGTCGATTAATACGACATCTGCTAGGTCTTTTTCGATGATACGCCGTGCACAGGTTGCTCCGACAAATCCTGCACCGACTACGGTGACTTTTTTATCCATTTTTCTTTCTTTTTTCATATCTTCACCATATTTTGTTTTAATTAATATTATTTCAATATTCCTTTTTTCTTCAATAATTTAGTTGGATCAACGGCATGGTCTTCAAATCCACAGAGTTTAGGATCAAGACCTAGTGCTATTGCGATGAGTTGTGTATAGTAATAAATGGGTATTTGTTTGTATCCTTTGAACATTTTTTCTGCTTCTTTTCCACGCTCGTCAAGATTAAATCGGCAGAGTGGGCAGGAGAGAAGAATGGCATCGCCATCCCGTTCAAGAGCATAGTTTGTAATGCGATATGCTCGTTTTGAGACGATTTCTTTTTCTTCGACGGTGTTGTATGATCCGCAGCATTCTATTTTAAACGGGTTGTCAACAACTTCGGCGCCGAGTGCTTCGAGTAAATCTCCCAGGATTGTTGGTTCTTCTGCATCATCAATGGCTACTTCTCGTGGTCGGAGGAGCATGCATCCATAATACGGCATGATTTTCATGCCTTTCAGTGGTTTTTTTACTGCTTTTTTTAATACGGAAAAACCAACTTCATCTCTGAGGAATTCAAGAAAATGTAAGACTTTTACTGTTCCTTTATAGTCGTTTTCTCGATCCATAAAAAGGTTCAAGGTTTCAAGGTCATCAGGGTTTTCATGGACGCGCAGGTTGGTTTGTTTGAGTGTGTTGCAACACATGTCGCAGATGGTGATGAGTTTGTCTTCTCCAGCATCTTCAACATGGATAAGGCTTCGTAGGGGTGCAAGATGATGCATGAGATCATCGTCTGTTAAGGAGGAAACAACGCCGCAGCAGGTCCAATCTTCCATTTCAACGAGTTCATGGCCAAGTGCTTCAGTTACGGCCTTTGCAGATGTTTCTAGGTTTTTTGCTGATGTTTTTAATGTACATCCTGGATAGTAAAGCAGCTTCATGATATTACCCTATCTTTTTATAGATCTCTTTTCATATGTTTTCATATATATTTTGGTATATCTTATCCAATATTTTTTCTAAATAAACTCACAAAGGCAAGCTGAGGAATTTTTTTACGTTCAGATTCTGGAATTTTTTTAATATCTGTTTTATCAATTTTTTTCCTCAGAATAATCTGACGTAATGCCTCCATAATTTTTGTAATATTCAAATCACGAGGACAACGCTCAGCACAAGTAAAACAAGAGGCACAAAGCCAAATTGATTTTGCATTTAACACCTCAGGTCGATCAAGGACAACATATCTAATTACCTCATCAGGCCCAAGATCCATATCCTCAATAAACGGACATCCAGCAGAGCACGTACCACATTGATAACATCCATAAAGTTGTTGACCACAGAGCTCCTCGACTTCTTTAAGAATCTCTCCTTTTTTAACATTATATGCACTGGTGTCCTTGCTCAATTTCTGTTTTTTCACGCAGACACCTCTTTTTCAAGCAACGCTGCAATCATCTCATTGATCTGCTTGGACTTGTATCCTTTTTGTTCAATAGCTGAGGACAGACAAGCACCCGCACAGGCTCCACATCCTTTACACAATGCTTTGTTTACCACAGCAACCATTCGTTTTACATCGTTTGGATGGGGCTCCATTGCAATTGCTGAATACGCACACACCGATTCACAAATGCCGCATCCTCGACAGAGGTCTTCATTGACCTCGGAGACTATTCCTTCACCTTTCATCTTCTCCTGGAGAATGGGTATCGATGCACGAGATGCTGCGCCCTCTGCTTGAGCAATAGAATCAGCTAGATTTTTTGGATAATGTGCAGCACCACACAGATAAATTCCAGAGGTCTGAAAATCCAATGGTTTAATCTTTGCATGGGATTCCATAAAAAAACCAGCCGCATCAGTTGGTATCTTTAACATGTTTTTGAGTTTCTCAGTATACACCTCACCTTCAGTATTGATAGTCAACACTAAGAGATCTGCAGTGATTTCTATTTCCTCATTTAAAATATCATCATATACTTTAATCGTCACCGGACCATCTGAAGGATTGTCTTTATCAAGAATTACTTGTGGTTTCTTCTCAGGAGAGTACCGTATGGTTATCACATGGTGATCTTTCAGCACATTTGAGTAATATTCTTCTTCTTCTTTTCCAAATACTCTCATATCTCTATATAGGACATAGATTTTCGAATCAGGGAATTTCTCACCAATAAGTTTTGCATTCTTTATAGAAACCCCACATCCAACTCGGCAGCAGTAGGGTCTTTTCTCATCCATTGCACCCACACAGTTGATGAGCGCTACTGTCTTTGGTTTCTTTTTCAACTTGTTATGTTTAATTTTTTCTTCCAGTTCGGTCTGTGATAAAATATTATTGTTTTTCTTATACTGATACTCATTGCCGATATCAACCTCACGAAAACCAGTTGCAATAATGATGGTACCAAACTCGATTTCCTTGGTTTTACCTTTCTGTTTTATTCTCCCTTTGTAGTTTCCAATGAATCCATCAACATTATCAAGTAATGCATCGGTGAGTACCGTGATATATTTACTCTTCTCCACGTCTTTTATCAAAGGGTTAATGATATCATCTGTTTTTGTATCAGAGGGAAACATGGAATAAAGCTGAGAGAGGCGCCCACCAAGTTTTGGTTCTTTTTCTAAAATATATGATTTAATACCCATATCAGCAAGAGCAAGTGCTGCCTTCATCCCTGAAACACCGCCTCCGATGATGAGAGTCCCAGGATAAATGGAAAACTCCTCCTCACTCAGGGGCTCCAGGTCTCGTACCTTTGCAACAGTTGATCGTACGATATCAATTGCTTTTTGGGTGGCTGCATCCCAATCATTTGAATGAACCCAAGAGCATTGATTTCTAATATTTGCCATTTCAAACAGATATTTATTCAACCCTGCTTCCAACAAGGTATCCTGGAATAATCCACCATGGGTTCGTGGTGAACACGCAGCAACAATGATTCTATTCAAATTAAGCTCTTCTATTTTTTCCTTGATTTTTTTACCGCTATCTTCAGAACAAGCAAACATCCAATGATCTGCATAGACGACATTAGGTAGTTTCTTGGTTTCTTCCGTTACTTTTTCGACATCAACATAATTTGCGATGTTTTTCCCACAATGACAGACAAAAACACCAATTCTTGCTTTATCTCCAGCGACATCACGTTCTGCTGGGAAATCCCTCCCAATATGTCTTTTCCTATTTTTTATAGGGGCAACAGCTTTTGCAGCGGCTCCACTTGCCATGGAGACACTATCAGGAATGTCCTTCGGTCCCTGGATACATCCTGCTAAAAAAACACCTTTTCTTGTCGATTGAATGGGATCAGTTAACAATGATTGTTGTTTGAAAAAACCGTTTTCATCGACTTCAACTCCAAGGATATCTGCAAGTTTTTTATTTCCACTTGAAGGTGCTATTGCGGTTGATAACACCAACATATCCACCGTGTTTTCTTCAACCTTGCCAGTTAGGGTATCTTTGTATCGTATGGTAATGCTTTTATCCTTATTTTCATACACCGAGGATGGTCTTCCTCTGACATATTTAACACCAAGGTCTTTTGCATTGTCGTAATATTGTTGAAAATCTTTTCCATAGGCTCGTATATCCATATAATAAATCGTGATATCTATTTCAGGATTTGACTCTTTAACAATGGATGCTTCTTTTGTCGCATACATACAACAGACTCGGGAGCAATACGGAAAACCAAGTTGTTCACTTCGAGATCCTACGCATTGTATCCACCCAATTGTCTTTGGTTTTTTACCATCAGACAGACGAAGCACTTTTCCTTCTGTGGGACCAAATGATGAGAGCAGCCGTTCAAACTGCATAGCCGTCATCACGTTTTCATATTTACTGTAACCGTATTCTTTTCTCATCTCTGTTGGTTCAAATACTTCAAAACCAGTGGCTACGATGACGCTTCCGACGTTTACCTCGATTTCTTCTGATTTTTCAAGAAACGATATTGCTTCTGGTTCACAGACACGATCGCAGGCGCCACAGCAGGTACAGTTCTCATAATCAATCGTATAAACAATTGGTACAGCTTGTGGAAATTCAATATAGATGGCTTTCCGTGTTGAAATCTTTTCATCAAATTGATTCACGACATCTACAGGACAGACTTCAACACAGTCATCACATCCCGTACATTTATCAGGATCAACATATTTGCTTTTTCTCCAAATGTTTGCTTTGAATTTACCAGGTTTACCGTCAAGGGAGTTAATCCCTGCATACGTGATGAGTTCGACATTGGGATGACGTGAGAGTTCAACCATCTTTGGTGCCGCGGTACATATTGAACAATCATTGGTAGGGAATGTTTTATCCAGTTTTACCATCGACCCTCCAATCGTTGAGGTTTTATCGATAATAACAACTTTATAACCCTTATCTGCCGTATCCAGAGCAGCTTGCATCCCTGAAATTCCTGCCCCTATGATAAGAACATCTGCATCAATAACTCGTCTTTCACCTTGCTTTGCTCGTTCGGTAACAATACGTGTAGTACTTTCCAGCTGTGGCATTGTTTTATTTTCTATTATTTCTTCGGGATCATCTAGAAAGTAGTCGTCTTCAAGGGGAATTCCAAGATCATGATCTATTTTTTTATTGTAGCTCTTTAAGGGCATTCTTACCTGCCTCAAATCCTCTTTCAAATGCTTTTATATTTAGGTCTGTAAACTTTTTGGGAACGCTATCAATAACTGCTTCTTTAACTGCTTCAGGTTTTAACATACCAAAAATACTAGTAAACGCGCCCACCATGACGATATTGGTAACAATTTTATTGCCGAGCTCTTCTGCAATTTTTTGAGCATGAATCGTATACAATGGCCTTCCAATGTCATGTTTTTTCACAAGTTCAGGGTCAATAATGATAATGGTGTCATCAGTAATATCACTTCGATATGAATCAAATGATTCCTGAGACATCGCAAGGAAAATGTCAACACCTGTTGGTCTGGGGTATCCGATTTTTTCATCAGAGATAATAATTTCAGATCGAGCAGCGCCTCCTCGTGCCTCAGGGCCATAGGATTGACTCTGCACAGCATGATAATCTAAAAAGACAGAAGCAGCTTTTCCAATGATAAAACCTGAAAGAATTACTCCTTGTCCACCAAACCCACAGATTCGTATCTCCTTTTTCATTTCTTCGCCCCCTTGGGTTTGTCACTCTTTGTTTGGAGCCTCTCCACAAGTTTTTCATATAGTTCGAAAAACCCTGGTTTTTGTATATCCTGAAAGACACCCAGTGGTATCTTATGCTTAACTTGATCTTTTTCTTCTTCAGTTCCATATTTCATGATTTTATCATAATCTTCCATAAGCATGGTGTTGTCATCATACCATTTCCAATGTTTCTTGACATCTCCTAGTTTATTTCGCCGCCCGTAGGCAGTAGGACACGGAGCGAGAAATTCAAGCATTGAAAAACCTTTTTTCTGGAGAGCATCTTTAACGGATTTTATCGGCCGATAGGGATGGGTGACATTCCATCGTGCAACATAATTGGCACCGAGTGCTTTGACAAGTTCACAGATGTCAAAGGGATGTTCGATGTTTCCATAGGGAGCGGTCGTTGCGATACTTCCAAGGGGCGCAGTTGGTGAAAGTTGACCACCTGTCATTCCATAGACAAAGTTATTGATCATAATAACAGTTATATCAATGTTACGTCGTGCGGCATGGATCAGATGATTCCCACCAATACCTGAGCAATCACCATCACCGGTGAACACGATGACATTAAGATCTGGATTTGCAGCTTTTAGTCCTGTAGCAAATGCAATCGCACGTCCATGAGTAGTATGTAATCCATCTGCATTAATATACCCCGGAAGTCGAGATGAACATCCAATACCTGAAGTAAAGGCGACGTTATCCATATCCCATCCAAGTTCTTCAATAGCCCAGAACGTATAATCAAGGACGGTTCCATGGCCGCATCCATTACAGAAAATAGTAGGCCACATTTCTTCTCGAAGGTATTTCTTGTTTAACTCTTCAGTTGTTGCAACTTTAGCCATTTATTTTCCCTCCAAGTATCTGAACAGTTCTGTAGGTAGATGCATTTCTCCACCAATCTTTGGTGCTGAGATAACCTCACATTGTCCACAAGCATATTCTCGTACTGAGTGAACTATCTGTCCAAGGTTCATTTCAGGAACAATTATTTTATCAACTTTTTTGGCAAGATCTGCAATTATTTTTTCTGGGAATGGCCACACGATTTTCAATCGTAGCAGACCAACTTTTATTCCATTTTTTCGTCCCATTTCCATGGCAGATTCTGCAGGTCGAGCAGATGCACCATAAGCTACAAAGGCAACATCGGCATCATCAAGATTTAATTGTTCAACCATAACAAGTTTATCACAATCATCTGTGATTTTTGTGGTAATTCTTTTCACCAGTCGTTCATGATCTGATTGTTTATCTGTCGCAGGAAAACCTTTTTCATTATGAGTAAGTCCGGTTACATAGGTGCGATATCCTGTTCCAAATGTTGGAAAATCAGGTACCTTACTTTTCCTTGTTTGTGAGTTGGTAAACGGTATGAAATCCTTCTTATCAACGGTTGCTAGAACTCGATCTATTATTTCTAAATCTTTTTCATCAGGAATAACAACTCGTTCTCTGAGATGCCCTACTTCTCCATCAGTCATGACACAGACGGGTGTTCGATATTTTTCTGAAAGATTAAAGGCCTCTATAGTATAGTCCATACATTCTTGAACGGTACTAGGTGCTATTGCAATAGCTTCAAAATCACCATGTGTTCCCCATCGAACCTGCATCATATCTCCTTGGGCTCCTAGGGTTGGCTGTCCTGTTGATGGTCCTGTTCGTTGGACGTTGACGATTACACAGGGTGTCTCTGTCATTACTGCATAGCCATAGTTTTCCATCATCAGGGAAAAACCTGGTCCTGATGTTGCAGTCATGGATTTTGCACCACCCCATGTTGCTCCTATTACTGCCGCGATACTTCCTATTTCATCTTCCATTTGTATATAGGTGCCTCCTATTCGTGGAAGTCTTCGTGCCATTCCTTCAGCGATTTCTGATGCAGGTGTTATTGGATATCCTCCGAAAAATGAGACGCCCGCAAGGAGTCCTCCGTAGACACAGGCCAAATCTCCAAGGATAAATTGTACTTTTTTACCTAAAACTTCTCGTATGAGTTTAGGATCTCGTTCATATTTCATTTTTTATTTCCTCCAACAGGTGATAGAAGGGGTTTTTTCATTGGTTTTTTATCTTCCTTATCAGGTATTACAGCTATTGCAAAATCTGGACAGATGAGTTCACAAAGCCTACAGAAATTACATTCATTTTCTTTTTTTAGTTGAGGTGGTCGTATACCTCGACGGTTTAATGTATCAGATTCTTCTAAGGCATCAACTGGGCAGCGTTCAATACAGATGTTGCAGCCTTTGCACCAGTCTTTTTTTACTTCTATCATGTGTTTTTCCTCAGAAAATATCTAATGCACGGGAAATTGCCATTTCTCCCCGATACTCTGGTAAGATTATCGGAGCTGTTTTATCTGTTTTAATATTGTTTGTTTCAAGACTTTTATTATACTTATCAATATGATTAAGGGTGAGTTTCCCAACTTTTGCTTTTTTAACATATTTGGCTGAATAGATTCCGGCCCGCCGGCCAAAGACGTTATAGTCAAGAAGTGAGTTGCCCATTAATCGGTTTTTTCCATGGACGCCCCCTGTTACTTCTCCTGCAGCAAATAATCCATGTATTTTTGTTTCACAGCGTTCGTTGATCTCTACTCCACCGTTTTGGTAATGTAGTGTTGGGTAGACAAGGATAGGATGTTTTGCCATGTCTATGCCGAATCGTTTGAATTTTCTGTCTTCTCCGGCAAGTTTGGTTTCTATTGTTCCTTTTCCATGGATGATATCGATCATGGGTGAATCCAGCCATACCCCGGGCATTCCTGTTGGTGTAACGATTCCTCTTCCTTCTTTGCATTCTCGTATAAATGTTGCTGATTCGACATCTCGCGGCTCTAATGGGAAGACAAAGGGATCTCCGTCTTTGTTGAGTGGTTTTGCTCCTAGTCCGCGTATTTTCTCTGTTGAGAGGATTCCAACCAGGGGTTCGGGAAATGCGTCTCCTGTTGGGTGTATCTGTATGGTATCAAGATCAAGACTGTTTGCGCCGCC
>SDBT01006755.1_pt1 | contig 18967 bp, 19 predicted proteins | sample 2277101 | NCBI WGS metagenome assembly SDBT01 (sample SAMN10404973, study PRJNA504765) | marine sediment metagenome | isolation source: marine sediment core GS10_PC15, 103 cmbsf | place: Arctic Ocean: Southern Knipovich Ridge | collected 2010 | reverse complement strand
AGGTCGTAGGCTATCTCACGTGGCAATGGCTCACCGTTCACCACGTTGACGATGAGGGCTGCGATCTCAGCCCCCACCTTGGCACCAAGGAAGGCAGTGCCTCGGTTACCACACTGGACGGCTGGCCCCTCGCCATCGACGCCGAAGGTACCCCTCATCCACTTGACGTTGGCCTTGGTTGGCTCGATGGCATGGACAACAGACCAACGGGCCATCATCCTCGCCTCGATGTATGCCTTGCTGCCTCGTGCTGCCCACCTCAGCACTGCATCCCGGCCAACCCAGTTGTCTACTGCACTGACGAGGACATCAGGGGGTGTGACCCCCCTCTTCGGTAGCTCGAACCTCTCTTGGTGGATGGTGAGTTGGGTGTGGCCTCGGGTATGACCGACAGCAAGCAGCATCTCGTTGAGTACCTCTGCCTTAGGCCGATGGACGTGGTCACCACCGTACAGTTGGCAGTCCACGTTAGCCCATGCCACCATGTCGTCATCCCATACCTCTAGCTCCTTGACCCCCAGCTTGAGGATGAGGGGTGCAGCCCATGAGCCTACTGTGCCTAGGCCTACAAGCCCCACCCTTATGTCCTTGATGGACTCGTCGATGATGTCCACCTGACGTGAGGTGGTGGCCTCATCCCTCGTTTCAGTTACCATGTACCATCGAACCCGGTCATGGCAGCCATGATCTCTGCCTCCGATGGAAGATCATCGTCCTCCTTGTTGAGCTTGGTCAGCACCGTCTCTTGCTCTGTCTGAGTGACGATGAACATGGACTCGGCGAAGTCACCAGTCCACTGCACCTCTTGGCATTGGCAGTGCTTCTCCAACCTCTCGCATTGGAGACACAAGCGACGCATCCACCTGTTACCCTGCCTCAGGGTGGCGACGCTCTCCCATCCGCACTGCTTGCACAGTTCCCATGCCTCGTAGTTGATGAAGAAGGCAGTGCCGGGTGTGATGTCCACCGCAGGCTCCAACTGAGGTGTGATGTTCTCGAAGAGGTGAGCCCGTGCCTTCTCGCACTGCTTGGTGCGCTTCGCTCCCTTGCCCTTCTTCGTCACCACCGGGGAGGTGATAGGCACACGCACTAGGATAGGCCGCATCCTGTCCTCGTTGTCACGTGCCATGAGTGGGAGGTAGTCAGTCGGCCCGGCCTTGCCATTGCCAGCAATGAAGGGGTCGGGGACATACAGCCCAAGGTCAGACTTGGCACCGTACCTCTGGCCATCTATCCACGTGAAGGGTGAACCACTAGGCTCCCTCACCTCGTGACCCTCTACGCCATGGGATTCGATCATGTTCCCACGGCCACGGGACGCGGATCGCTGGGTAATGGCCGTCCCGGGCAAAGGGGAGCGGCCATTGTGACCACCTCCTGCATACCCACCATGCGTGGACTGAGGCACGACTGACTTCTTGGCATAGGTACGTGCCTTCACCTTCTCCTTGACCTCGGCCACTGCCCATGCCTGTGCTTCCTTCTCCTCTTCGGACAGCAGTGAGTTGACCTCACCCTTGATGACTGCCTTGATGGGGTGACGTGTCTCAACGTAGGCTTGGGCGAACCGGCCATCACCTGAGATGACGATGCCGAAGAAGTACGGCTTCGACCCATCGGCTGCTTGATCTGCTAACTCTTCGAGGCTGTTGTCATCCGTCGATGAGTACGAGGGTGTGGCTCCGCCACCGGGGTGACTGTGCCACCAGCACCGCCAGTCAGTGGTTGGATCTTCACCAGCTACCACCCTACCCTCTATGTCCTCGCCGATGAACTTAAGCAGTGCCTCCATGTCGAGGTGGGTTGAGGCCCCCGTGCCCTCTTGCTCTAGCACTGCTATCTCCGTGATGAAGGGGATGCCTTCTCGTACCTCCACCTTAGCCAGCCCGCTGATCTCGTCCTTGCAGACACGGGCCGCAGCAGACATACGAGCCCATGCTGATGCCACTATATTTAACTTGAAGTCGTCGGCCATGTGGCCTCCTTACTCTAGGTCTGGGTGGTTGTTAGGGTGTACGTTGTCTCCTCCCTCTGTTTGGAACTCCCAAGGGTCAATGTCATTACCGTGGTGGTGTGCCCACCATCGAGTGTGCATCTCACGGTGTTGCTGAGTGGTGTGAGCTACCAACTCGTCGGGTACCCCGTCATCCATACCGGAGGGGACGTGGGCCACCCGTGCATAGTGCTGCGGGTCATGGAACAACTGCTGCACTATGCCATGGTGTAGCTGTACCCCGTTGGTTTGCAGTGCCCGCTCATCATGGCCGTGCAGCCTGAAGGTACGGTGTAGCTCCATGTGTTCCTCCACATTGGAGACACGAGGCGTGTGATCCGCACGGTACCGCTCTTGGCCTGCCCTGATGGCATCGGCAGCAGCCGGATGGTATGGAGAACTACGCCCCGTGGTGTGGAACAGCCTGAAGCGGTGCATCCACTGTGCTGCGTCATCAAGAGCGAGGTGCAGTATCAACTCAGGCTTGTCATCAGGCCCACCCTCACTGACGTAGTTGTAGTTGTTAGGTGGTGAGATGAGTACCGGGTGCTCGATAGGCCCCGGCTCAGCACGGAACACCTGAATGTTAGGCTGCCTACCATCGTTGTAGGCATAGACACGGAAGGCAGACAAGTCCTCCAACTCAGTGAGGAAGTAGCGAGGCCGTACTTGCATCATGCCTATTGATGTCCATGGCCTGAGGACACCATCAACATCCAACAAGGGAGGCCCCGGGTACTTCCCTTCCATGAAGTATCGGAAGTTACCTTGCGCTGTCTCCCACACACCACGTGCATATGACCCAGCACCATGAGTGCGCCGCCACTCAGCTACCATGCCCACTACCTTGAGCACATCATGTGCAGCCACCGCCTCCTCGATGGCGAAGGAGTAGTCACCCATGCAGCCATTGTGTGGATGACCTATGTTGATAGCATCCCTGTCATCACTGGCATGGTACAGACCATCCCACCCATTCTTCGTGACCCACTGTCCCTTAGGATGTCGGCGGTTACCGGGGATGAAGGAGGTCACCATTGGTGGCACCACTATGTCCATGCCCATCCACCCCTCCTGTCTGTTGTGACTAACAGCACGGCAGAGGGCAGCGTAGTACCGGACGTTGAACTTACCTTCTGCTATCCAACATGACTCTACCCCCGGCACCTTGCGTACAGCCTGCATCGTGGCCGCAAGGGCACGCTTGGCTGCTGCCTTGTCATCCCCAAGGGCCATCTCATCCTTGATCTTGGTCACCTCGTCATTGGCACTGGCGATGTTACGTGTTGCGTTCTCGGCCTGCCTCTGCCTCGTGGCCCTGTTCACCTCGGCCTCATTCAGCCGAGTCTCTTGGCTACCCCTGTCACCCTGCCATGCCCACCCACCAAGGGTGGGTTGCATGAGGATGAGGTACGAGCGGGATGGTACTATCGTGTACTCCCGGGCCAACTGCCTGACCCACACCACCACCTCAGTGATGCAAGAGAAGTGGCGGGTACCAGTGTTGCCCTTCACTTGGTTGTTGTTACGCAGGCTCCACTGCTTGACGCCAGTGAATCGTGTCGGTGTGTAGTTAACATCACCCGGCCTCCGAAGACGGATCGACCAGCTTGGACGCAGTGATCCCATCTTCCACATCGCCATGAGGTAGCGCCGTATGCCCGGTGGCTCAGGCTCATGGACTACGAGGTGAGGATGTAGCGTGCCATACGACGGCGACTTGAAGGTGGCCAACTCCACCTCGTACTTGCCTTCCTTCCGTTGATACTCGAAGGCATCGGCTAACGACTGCTGTACCCCAGTGCCATCAGACTTCAGCGGTCGCCTTACTCCACTGGGTAACGTGATGTATGCTGACACCCAGCCACCGCTGATGATACGAGCCTTAGCAACGTGGAATGGGGTAAGGAAGATGTCCCGCAGTACCGCACTGAATGGGGCCACCCACTTGGTGGGCTTGCCCATCGTTGTCTTAACCGAACGGCTAACGGTTTGAACCATGTGTTATCCTTTCCGATTCGAGTGGCATCGGGTACGTGGCAGTCACCACATACAGGCCCCCCGAATCTGTCCTGAACATCTCCCACTACCTGAACCCAGTCAAATGGCTCGCTTCCCATGTAGCACGTTGTTCAAGCTAGGCTACGCGTGCGCGCTCTTAGGTATAGAAGAGAGGTCGAACAAACTCGAATAGATTTGCCTAGATTTTGGGGTTGACTTCGGTTCGGCGGGCGATCAGACTTGGTGCTGTCGGACGGGCCGCACCCCTGACGACGCCGCTGGCAACAGTTGACCTATCGCATGGGTTAACCAGCCAGCGCTGACTCCACCCCTTCCCTCGGTGCTTATGAATCGGGGGCGGGGGCGGCTAACAAGGAGGGAGACATGAGTAGTAACCGCAGCTACACCAGTGACCAAGCAACCCGCGCCTTGATGAAGGCAGGCATCCCCTTCCGTGCAGGCAAGAGACATCGAGTCTTCTATCCACCTCACTGGCACGGGGGCACACTCACCGTGCCATATCACAACACTGGTGGCACCGTGAAGTTCTCGGCTACCGTGACCAAGGCCCTGAATGGAAAGAGACCAAGTAAAAGTGGACGTACTCGAACAGCTTAGTAAATGTACCGGCTGCGCTCTCGGCAAGGGGAAGGGCGTGCCACCTGACACCCGGATGATAGAGACAGCCGACATCCTCGTGGTAGGTGAGGCACCCGGGCGTGAAGAGGCACGAGCTGGCATACCCATGGTTGGTCAGTCAGGTACCCTCGCACGCAGGCTGCTGGCCAAGGCAGGGCTGGGCACACGTGTCGTCATTATGAACGCAGTGAACTGCCGCCCTCCCTCCAACCGTGACCCGGAGCAAGAGGAGCTGGACGCCTGCTACCCATGGTTCGACTACGTGATGGAGCACATGAAACCTCGTGCCGTCATCACCATGGGGAGGTTGAGTACCAAGCACATAGCGGGGCGCAAGTACGGTATCGGGCAGAACCACGGCAAGGTGACCGAGAAGGATGGGATCTACTGGCTCGCACTCTACCACCCTGCCTACCTCCTCCGTTTGCGAGGCACCAAGCAGTACCGTGACCTCGAAGCCAGTACGTTACAGGGCATGGATGAACTCAAGCACTACCTTGAGCACGGGCGTGAGATCCCACACTACGGGGCACAGACCAGCACACCACCCATACCCACGGGCATGGAGCAGTACGCTTACGACTTCGAGACGGTAGGCAAAGACCCCCGGACTTGCAAGCCCATCCTCGTGTCCATGTTCGAGGGGGTAGGCACCTTCCCGCAGGTCACCAATAACGTGGACATCGTCAAGCTATGGGAGGGCAGGCCCGTCGCCCACCACCAGCAGTTCGACTTGGTCATAGCCCTGCGCCTTGGACTAGAGCTACCCGAGAAGGCTGACTGCACCATGGTTATGGCATGGATGCTAGGCGAGAGGCACCTTGGGCTGAAGGACTTGTCTCGCAAGGAGCTGGGTGTCCCCACCATGGCATACCAAGAGATGCTAGACACCCCGGGCTGGGCTACGAAGATGAACTACTCAGCTCAGGACTCAGTGCTTGCGGCCAACCTCTTCCCCATCTACTGGAAGCGCATGACTGCACAAGAGCGTGCCATCTATGAGATGATCGAGGCTCCCCTCGCTCCCATCCTTGCGCTGTCTACCTACCGTGGTCTAGAGGTGGACGTGGACAGGGCACAGAAGATGCTGAGTGTGGAGGAGAAGAAGGTCGAGATGACCAAGGACATCATCCACTCCTTTGCCTCGGACATGAACCCCAACTCGTGGCAGCAGAAGCAAGCATGGATAGCCAAGGAGTTCGGGATCAAGGTCAAGAGTACCGATCGTGACCAGATGAAAGACCTGTTCAACAAGACAGGGCACCCCATCTTCCGTGCCCTCATCGCCTACTCGGTGGCCAACAAGGCTGCTGGTGGTCACCTCAAGCACATGGCTGAGTCCGACCTCATCTCCTGCATCTGGCACCAGACAGGGACGGAGACAGGCAGGCTGGCTGCCTCGGATGAGAACCTGATGAACCCACCCCATCGCATCGCACGCTGCATCAAAGCACGTGAAGGCATGAAGTTCGTGTCGGCTGACTACTCGCAGCTTGAGATGAGGATAGCAGCGGTGGTGAGCAATGACACACGCATGATCGACAGCTACCGGAAGGGCAAGGACTTGCACAAGGAGTTGTGCATGGCAGTGTATGGAGTGCAAACAGACGAGCTACGTGTCCGCGCCAAGGCAGGTAACTTCGAGATGCTGTTCGGTGGTGGCTACCGCAAGCTGTCTATGATAACGGGGATGCCTGAGCGTGAGGCCAAGTCCATGCACACCGCACACCGTGGCCTCTACCCCCGCTTCCACGAGTGGGTGGAGGAGGCAGTGAAGAAGGGGTACGAGGACGGGTACGCTGAGACCCTGCTGGGTAGGCGTCGCCACCTCTGGGATAGGGACTCGATGGACGAGGCGTTGCAAGACAAGGTACGACGTGAGGCCATCAACACACCCATCCAAGGCAGCGGTGCTGACTTCACCAAGCTGGCACAGGTGTTAGCTCACCCCTTGCTCGACAAGATAGACGGCTGGCTCCCGCTTCAGGTACATGACTCACTCGTTGCTGAGGTACCGGAGGACAGGACACAGGATACCAGCTACATACTTGAACATTCCATGCTGGCCTCTATACCTAAGGAGATCAGACAGCAGGTACCCTTCAAGGTGGACATCAAGGTGGATGACTACCTTGGATAGCCTGCTGTGGGTTTGGGGATGGAACTACACCTTCGCCTTGGCATGGATACTCACCCCTCTCTTCCTCATCTCCCTCGTGGCATGGCGGGAGAGTACGAAGGTAGTGAAGTGCAAGAACAGATGGCATCTAACTCAGCCATCATGGGTATGCCCATGGTGTGGATCAAGGTCGTAGCGATGAGCATGAGCGACTACACTCCCGGCGAGATGGAAGTGATGGATGCTCGTACTATCCGCCAGCTAAAGGCCAGAGCCGAGAAGGCCGAGCGTGAGCGAGACGGCGCTCTAAACGAGGCGTCGCGGCTCAAAGATAGGGCCGAGCAAGCCGAGCAACTACAAGAGGGCGCGGAGGTTGCTTACGAGATTGTAGAGCGGGAGCGCGACGAGGCGCGGGAGTTGGCAGCGCGACGGGCAGGGGCGCTAGACATGCTTCGGACAACGCGACAGACTGCGAAGCAGGACACTCAGGCCGGATTAGCGTTAGAGACGAAGCAGCAGGCCACCATCGAGCGCGTCAAGGCTCTGGCGGAACGGTGGCGCGGCGAGTTTGAGGGCAACGCCGACGAGCTAGAGGCCGCGCTGGAAGGGGAGAAGCGATGACCCTCCCCCGAGTACACAAACGCACGTCTCGGTGCCGTGGCTGCACCAAGACAGGGGGAGGGCACACCTACTACCCCCGGTACGTGACGGACTGCAAGGTGTGCGGTCAAGCCGAGAAGGTGGACACGCCGGGTAACAGGACGGAAGCTACTTACCTAATGGAAGACCACCCTCGATGCACGTCATGCAGTATACTGTTCGGGCCAGCTCACTTCGAGAAGAAGAGGGCAGATAGGCAAGGCCGGTGTAAGTCATGCCACCACTACAGAAACAAACCCGTCGAATCATATTGGGATAGCCTAGCATCTGGCGTGTAATCTATCTAGTCATATTCGCCATCATCGTGATGGCTGTAGGGAGAGAGGTACTGATACATGAACAGGCTGATCCAGATTATAGTGTGGAGCTGCACCCTAGTCCTAGCCCTACTCCTCGTCCTGTTCTGGGCGGTCTGGCCCTTGGTGCGAGCGGTGGGCTAGATGGTATTTTCACACCCACACCAACCCGACTGCCTGAATACCAAACACCAAATGTACCTGAAGCCCAAGTCAGAGTGCTTCCAATGCCAGAAGGAATCAGCGCCATCGTCTGTGCTCCCGGGTACGCATGGGACTGTGGTACTGCCCTGTCCATCGTGCGGTGTGAATCTAACTATCGACCTGAAGCCTATAACACCAGCGGAGCCAGCGGACTCTTTCAGTTGATGATGCCACTACACGCCGACCTAGTAGGAGGTGACCCATTTGATCCGTACCTGAACACAGCAGCAGCCTATCAACTATGGCTAGGTAAAGGGTGGCAGCCTTGGGCTGCCTGCCTATAAGGAGGAAACCATGCCAGAAGCATCAGCAGAAATGGTAGCACCCGTGTCTCCACCATCAACTTTCCAAGAGCATGTTGAGGTAACCCGAGAGCACATCAGCGCGTGTCACCGTACCCTCGATAAGGTGGCACCACGGGGTGATGAGCAGGACAACGCAATCGCGGCTGATCTCGCTTGGCAGATGAGGGACAACAACGAGCAGCTTACCGTGCTCACCAACCGCTTGACCGAACTGTTCGGCAGCATCTAGTGGCCATACTGCACGACCCCATCCTTATCGGTGACGGTGACGATCGGGTGGTCAAGGTACACTGCGGTACCCCGGGTGAGCAGTGCAACGTAGACGAGGCCAAGTACAAGCAGAAGGTACCGTGGAACACAGCGTTCATGGCCATCATCCTTGAGGTGATGCGTGCCGGTGAGGGTACCAAGCGGGACACCCTGCACGAGCTGATGTGCGACCACTGCTTCGGCGGGGAGTGGCTGTCTAGTGCTGACCCAGTAGCCTACGAGGAGGACAGAGAGGAACGCGATGCCTGACGAACGCATGGACAGGGGTGCCAAGATCGTTAAGATCCCCCTACTCGGGTGCCCATCGTGTGGTGAGAAGGTCGAGCCTATCCATGAGTGCCCGGACTGCGGGCGACCGCAGTGCCAAGCCTGCTACAAAGAGGAAGGGAAGTGCCCGATGTGTACCTACCTCGACGAGCAGTACCCCGAGAAGGACAGCATCGAAGACGTATGGAAGACAGACGCGGGTGATCTGTTCTCCAACAAGTGGGCAAAGGAGGATGACTATGCCCTCGAAGACACCGACCCAGACCCCGGCAAACAAAGGGATTGAGCTACCCGGTGACAGCAAGCACCTACGTGAGGCCAAGGTGAAGCTCGACGACAAGCTCAAGCAGGTAGCGGAGGACGTAGCAGAGAGCTACCAAGGCTACCTCAAGGCCACCACCCTAGTGGAGATGCGGCAGGCTATCGGCCCGCTCATCACCACGCTTACACAAGCAGGCCGAGACGTACCCCCGCTGCACATCACATTTGAGCGGGAGATAAGGACAGTGGAAGGAGCATAACCATCTGGACATCCAAGGGTGGGACATAAACAAGATCCCGCCCGAGGAAGTTGACTGGTTGTGGGATGGATACATTGGTAAGGGACTACTCTCGCTGCTCGCAGCGTTCCCCAAGGTGGGGAAGTCCACCCTGCTCTGGCATCTTCTTCGCGCTATGCACAATGAGCAAGAGTTCTTAGGTAGGGCAACGAGGAAAACAAACGTAGTGATATTTACAGAGGAAGCAAGCGCCAACATTGCACAGCGTAGCGAAGAGTTCCAGTTGCAGGATGCGTCCATCCATGTAGTACCCATCCAGCCCGGGTTGAACTGGGCTAACCTGATAGGGTACGCCAAGTACAGGGTACAAAAGCACGATGCTGACCTCATCATCCTCGATACCATCTCCCGATTCTGGGGGCTGCACAGCGAGGACGATGCGGCGGAACAACTGAGGGCAATCAACCCCTTGTTTGTTCTAGTCAGACACTTTAAGCTAGGCTGCCTGATAGTACACCACACCCGCAAAGGAAGGGGGGCAGGAGGGAGAGCAGTAAGAGGGAGCAACGCGCTGACTGGTGCAGTCGATGTCATCATGGAGTTCGACAAGATGGCACAGTACGACCCGACCACCCGTCGCCGCATCGACTCACTCTCTCGGTTCTCGGACACACCTCACACACTCATCGCTCGCATCAATGAAGCGGGTGAGTACGAGGTGAACCCGGAGTCCGAGTTCGCATACGAAGCACGCATCGTTGAGATGTGTGGTGACGGAGAGGGTAGCAGTGCGGTAGAGATCGGCGCAGTCATAGACCTTAGCGAACGCCAAACCCAACGAGTCCTCGCGCAGCTAGTGTCCCGCTCGGTGCTAGTCCGAACTGGCACAGGGACAGGACAGTCACCGTTCAGGTACAGCGTAGCTCACGAGGAATAGTCATACGTCATTGCGTCACTCTATATATATAGGTGTCGCATGGCGGAAGGAGTAGAGATGACCCCAGACAAGGACAGGTACGACCCGGACAACCCGCCGGACGAACTACCATCCGAGACAGTCGGCTACGTCATTGGTGCCATGTACGTGGAGACCGCTGACGAGGCCGCAGCAGTAGACCCCATCCTAGGTGAACGCTTCGAGGGTTTCACCGATGCCTTCCGCAAGGACACAGGCTTGGAGAAGGTGGAGACATGGCTCATCCAAGTACAGGCCGCCAAGGTCAGGTACGAGGATGGACGCCCACTCATCCTGTCGCAGTTCGTGCGGACGATCGACAAGAAGGGCAACCCCCTTCGTGCCGGTCAGGCCCCGAGCCAGTTGGCACAGAAGTTCCGTGAGGTCACGGGCAAGAGTGCCAGTCCCCTCGCCAAGGGTGATGCCAGCATCGTCACCACCATCAAGGATGGTAAGGTACCCGACGATGCCATCTGCATCAGGTTCGAGGAGACCGAGGTGACCATCGGTCGTGGCTACAGCAAGAACTTCCGCCTCTTCCCTGTCGCAGTGGTGAGTGCGGATGAGCTGGCCGAGATGGAGGAACGCATCATCGTTCCCCGTGACGACAGTGACAGCAGCGCAGGCGAGACACCGTACAACAACGGTGCTGGCCCTGCCATGAACCCTGACGAGGCGCAGAAGCTACTCGTCGAGGCACTGAACGGCAAGCGGCCGGACGAGATGCTCGGCGTCATCCTTGGCACCGAGGGTCTGAAGTCAGTGGAGTCCCTGCTCGGGGTGTCACTGATGGAAGCAGCCACCGATGAGTCACTGGCCAAGGTGCTGCTGGCCAAGGGTCTGATGACAGAGGACGACGGCGTCCTGCTGGCGGCTGCGAGCTAGCCATGATTGATCTCGATGGTCTTCCCAAACGACTGACTGAGGCAGCGCACCGTATCTTCTCCCGGGAGGAGGGCAACCACCCTGTGCCTTCTCCCTCCGGGGCCTACGACTGCGTTCGCAAGCAGTGGTACAAGGGTAGGGGCTACCCTGTTACCAACCCACCACCCGTGCGTAGCATGAAGAAGATGTCGCAAGGGAAGGCCATCGAGCCATGGTGGCGAGCCATCTACGATGAGATACCTGAGCTGACTGTCATCCAACCTGCTGAGAGGCTGCCTATTGGTGTCTCAACAGGTGAGGTGGATGGTCTACTCACCGACGGTACCTTCACCTGTGTGCTAGAGCTGAAGGACTTGGGCCAGTGGTCATACCAAGACGCCCTGCTCAAGGGAGTGAAGGAGGGACACCCGGAATACTACCTCCAAGTCCAGCTCTACATGAAGGCAGCGTTCGACGCTGGCATCATCAACGACAAGCGTGTTGTCTTCCACGCCGGGATGGCTGATGCGTCAGGGTTCCTCTGGTACTGGCGCAGGATCAAGAAGAAGGAGTGGACTAACGACCTTGACTTCTACACAGAGATAATTGAATACGATGAGGTTGCCGTCCAGTGGGGCCTCGACCGGATGCAGTACGTGGAGAGCATCAAGAAGTCTGAAGACGTACCGCCAAGGAACTTCAACCCTGAGGCAGGCCAGTTCCCGTGCGGTTCAGACGAGCAGCCCTACTGCCCCATGCGTGACACGTGCCTCGCTGATGGTGGGGTGACAGTGGACAGGGAGGCCCCGTTCTAATGGACTCCAAGGTGTGTCGTCTGTGTGGTGCCGTTGCCACTGGCTGGGCACTGTGCCTGCGGTGTGAGCGCGAAGGTGATGAGTAGCATGGTTAACAAGAAGCGGCGGCAGCGTGACGATGAACACGCCTCCTTGATGCTGTACCACAATGACGGGGGACACGACGGTAAGGTACGGCACTGCCTACCTTGCCTGAACGCCGCTGCGTTCCTCCGGTGGTTAGACAGGGCTAACAAGAAAGTAATAGAGGGAGAGAAGAAGGATGCCACAGCAACTTAAAGGGGGGCAGGTTACGGCTGATGCTGTAGCCGACAAGCTCATGGTGCTAGGGTTCGGGCACCCCGGGTCAGGGAAGACGAGCTTCATGCTCACGTTCCCACCCCCACTACACTTCGTGAACCTTGACCGTGACCCGTCCGCGCTACTCAAGGCACTGCCTGAGAGCTACGACATAACCTACGAGCCTATCCCCTACGACGTAGACATCAACCCGCAGAGTGCCAGCACCATCCTTGCCAAGGTGGATGCCATGGCACGCAAGGCTGCGTTGTCCAAGAAGGGATCGTTCATACTCGACGGGCTCGACCTGTTGTGGGAGTACGTGAAGGTAGCCAAGCTACCCAAGTCCAGCAACAAGGACACCAACATCGCACGTGAGTATGCCGACGCCAACTCGTGGATGCACGGGTTCCTCGGCAGGCTACACGCTGCACCCATCCACGTGTGCTTCAGCTCAGTGGCCCGTGAGATCTGGCGGGCACAGTCCACAGGGACAGGGACGTATGAGCCTCAAGGCTTCGCCAAGAGGGACAGGTGGATGACCAATGAGGTGTACCTGTTCTCCCCCGAGGACACAGCCCCATCCGAGAAGCCACGTGATGCCACTGAGACAGGGCAGAGCCACCGGGGGTACATCAAGGTAGCCAAGTACAACGAGGGTGATCTGGTGCGTAAGGTAGTGCCCAACATAACCTTCAAGATGCTCTACAAGCTATCGTTCGGCAAGCTACCCAAAGGACATGAGGAACTATGGACGCCAACAAACTCATCCTCGCTGACCACCGCCAGCCCGCCGAAGTCAACGAAGGACTAGAGCGTCGTGGGTATACGGTCATGGTTCGGGAACTCAAGACGGGCGATTATATATGGACTGTCCCGGGTGGTAGGGCCGGTTTGGAAGTCAAGGACTTTAACGACTTGCTCTCCTCTCACCGCAACGGACGACTTGATGAACAACTTTACAGACTCCGAAGGGAGTTCCGTCTTCCGCTGCTGCTCGCCCTTGGGATGTACGACACAGACCTTGCTTTCCCTGAAAACAGTGGATGGTCAGCTATCGGTGCTGACAACATGTTCATTGGCAGGGAGATGCGTGGCATCGTGGTTGTCCGAGCGTGCCCGGGCTACGGAGACGCTCCCGAACGCATAGACCATCTAGTGACCTACACCAAGAAGGTTAATAGTACCAAGCCGCGCCACCGTTCCTACGTCTTCTCGGCCCCGGCCCTAACGAGGAAGGAAGAGGTGGTGTATGGGCTACTGGCATCAGTCAAGGGAGTGCGGGACAAGGAGGGCAGGGCCAAGGCTCTCGCCGCAGAACACACACTAGCAGAGCTATTCACATGGGAGGAAGAACAATGGAGGGAAGCAAAGTTCACGAAGATGATGGCGGGCCGTTTGTCCGAGCGGTTGAGATGAGCATAATCAGGACTGAACTAGGTAACTGTAAGATGAACAGGAAGGTGGCCGAGGAAGAATTGCATCGGGCCCAGAGCTTCATCGACGGGCTGGACTTGGTACGTGAGTACAAGGACTGGAAGGAAACCCACAACCACCCCCATCTCGGTGAGCAGTACGGGGCAGACCTTGGCTAGGCGCAGGCGACACATCCCCGTTGAAATAAGAACGCCGATCGTTGTCCTTATTTGGAGGGACAGCACTTACCTTGGTGGCTGGCAGAACTGGGACGCAGAGACCCGGCGTGAGATGCAGGCGGACAGCGTGGTGACAACGGTTGGCTTCCTCGTGGACGAGACACCCACCACCTACTACGTGGCCCAGTCCAAGAACCGCATGGCCGACGCCGGGGTGCAGAGCATACCTAAGAATGTGGTATCGTACCGCAAGTTCCTGCGGCCCAAGATCAAGGAGGTAGTGGCGGTCTAGACTACTAACGCAAGGCGGCGGCGAGCTGCGGCGTCAACGCACGCCTGCGCGGCGTTGGGTCGAACAAGATTCTCCCCGACCACATGGAAGACGAGGCCCCAGCACTTCCCGGCCGCCGTGCCAACCGAGCGCAGGCCGAAGACGGAGCTGTTGAACTTGTCCTCGGGATTGGTGCCGCTATCCCAAGCAGCCCCCTCCGAATCGAGGAGTAATATGGCCCAGAAGTCGCCGCCGTTACTGCTCGCATAGGTGTCCTCGACGACAGCGTTGGCCTGCAACGTTCCGCCTGCTTGCTTCTGGAGAATCTTAATGTCAGCAGCGGCCAGAGACTCAGGGCATTTCGCTGTGATAGCCACGCACTCCACCGTCCCGTTCGTGGAGTTGATGTCGCTGTCGCCGTTGGCCTCGATTTGCCCCGGCACAAACAGCACATCGGTATCGCTGCCCTCGCTCTCGGAGATGTAATCGTCGGCCTGATCGTCGTCGTCCTCCACGTCATCCAGCGCCGCCCAGAGTTGAGTGCAGCCAGCGACGTTGCCGCTCGCTGACCAGCCGCCAACGCTATCGTCTGACTTCGGATAGACGGCAAAGATGCCGAAGAACTCGCTCAGCGGCGTATCGTCCCTGCCCTCTGCGCTCGTCGTCTCACCGTAGGTGCAAAGCCAAGAATAGTAAAACTGTGCATTGGAGTCGTTGCCCTTGCCGGGAGCGATGATTTTCGCCTTTCCCAGCGAAAGGAGCCTCTCCGTTTTTGTGCTGTCCAGAGTATTCCCGCCTGTCGTGCCGTCCGTCCAGCCGATGATTGTTGCAGTTTGCCATCCGCCGCCGTTATCGTAGGAAGCTAGCAGTCTAATCTGCCCCGCCCCGCCATCAACGGTAACCATGTCCATTTGCAGCGTCCAGATGGTATCAGCCGGGTAGTTTGACGCCGTAAGCGTGGCGCTGGTTGCCTTTTGCGTGCCCGAATACCTGAGTTGGATTTTGAAGATGCCGCTGCTGTTGGGGGCAAGTTCAAGTACGAGGAACACCGACTGCCCTCCCGAGCCTTGAATGGAAATCCACTGGAAGGTCGTAGTGATTCCGCCCGGAGGCTCGTTGTTGAACATCGACAGGGGCTTGCCCTTGAAGCTAAAGGTGCGGTAGTCCTCCGTGAAAACGGCAGGCGGAACTACGAAGAGGTTTGCTACCGACGGCCCTGTGAGGCTGAACCCATACCTGGAGTCGGATAGATGGATGCTTCCCGTCTGAGCAACTGGAAGCTGAGAGCCGCTGTGCATCCCGAACGATGACTTGCTGGCGGCAGCGTCCATGCCTACGGAGTGGGCAGAGAACCACGCCATAGAATCCAGCGACTCAACGTACTTGTAAGTGCGGCTCATTCAGGCCACGCAGTCGCGGTGAACCACCACTCTTCTTCTCTGTCCTGAGCAGCTCTTTCGTGGATGGCGAAAACGAAAGGGATGGGGTCGATCCACGCCACCCAAAACCGGATGCCCGGATGCAAGTCTTCAAGGTGACGGGCCAGTAGGTAGCGGTCTTCGTAGCCCGCGAGCTGGTCGCCTCTCGCAACGTCCACCGTGTTCAGCCCGTCCGCGCTCTTGATGCGAACGCTCGTCAAGTCCATCGGGCCGATCTGCCGGGTGCTGATGTTGCCTGTCTGTAGATGCTCTAGTAGTCGCGCCGCCAGCCGGGGCGAGTCAGCGTAGACGTGCTGCAAGGCGTAGTCGTAGCCCTCTCGATCCGTGAAGTTGAACTCGACCTTTAGTGTGTTGTAGTTGTTATGCCACGATTGGAGGTAGGAGCCGGTCGCCGTCTCCGCGAGTCGTTGCGCGAATAGTTGCGGCCTGCCGGTTAACGTCGCAGCCTTACGGCGCATCCACGCCCCGTACATATCGTGGTTAGCGCTGGGAATGTCATCAGGGAGAACGCCCGCCGCCTCCGGCCACTCGCTGTTGCGGGAGTAAATGTAGCCGAGTTGGTCGGGGCCGGGAAGGGATCGCACCCGCGTCAGGTCGCAATCGAGCACGTCCATATCCCGAAGGTCGAACGCCGCGAGGCCAAGCCGACCGAAGTTGACGTGCTTGAAGAAGGAGTGAGCAAGGCTCCCGTCGCTGGGGAGGTCGGCCCGCCTCAAAGCGTAGGGTGCGGCGGCGGTGCCAGTCTTTATGATTCTCACGATACGTCCTCCTCGACTATCAAGGAACAGTTTACATCCTTTAGAAGATCGCCTCTGTCGCGTCAACCTGAACAGTTACCTTCTTTGGTGCTGTCGCGCCAACAGCCGAGCAGGCAACCCAAAGGTACAAACCGTTGGTCAATGTAAAACTCATGTCAGAAGATGCGGCTTCACGAGCCACGCCAAGATTAATTGTCCCGCGTGTAGTTCTCGCCCCCGTCAGCGTCGCGCTGGTGCGAATCAGAATTGTGTTGGTGCCAGATCCAACCACAGTGTTTCGAGCGTAGCCAATGCCAAGCACGATCGTGCCGTGCTCGCTGGCGGCTGGCGCACGAATGGCAACCTCGGGAATGAAGTCAGCCACAGACAAGTCGTCCTCGGCAAAGGTAAAGATGTAGGACTTGGAGACTCGCGGCGTTGCAGTAAGGCCGGTGCCCCCATTACCTACTGGTAGGGTGCCACTTACATCGGTGGTCAGAACAACCAGCCCTCGTACAATGTCCTGTCCCGACAGCGTGATGTAGTCCGGTGTACCCGACACCGTGACTGCTACGTGGTCGTTGTCGGCAGCGATGGAGATGTCGGTGGCGTTCTCGGTGACGGTGATCCCGGTGCCGCCAGTAAGGCCACGGAACTCCAAGTCAACGCCGGTCTTCTGCTTGAACGTGCCAGCGGTGCCGCCTAGGTCTGACCCGGTGTTCGTCTCGCCGCCGCCGCTCGGGAGGGAACCAACTGTGATGTGCTTCTTGACGTTGCCTGCCGCTGAGTCCTCGATCAGAATGAAGTCGGCGCTGACTGGTGTGCCCTTGACGGTAATCCCTGAGATCTCAGATGCAACATCCTCGTGTATAGCCTCGGCGTCACTCTCTGCTGAGTGCTCGGCTGCACCGTGGGCTTCAGTGTGATGAGCTGAGCCAGAGTGTGTGGCATCTACCGTCGGGTTCGCCCACGTCCCACCAAGTTCGCCACCCGGCACGTTCCCGGCGACTTGCCAGAACGGCACGTTTACGCGCCATACGGCGGCAACTGCGTCGTAAATCGCCATCACGAAATCCCAGTCGTCTGTTAGCTGAAGACTTGCATCGCTGTTGAGCATGAGCTTTTGGCCGGACGTAACCGTGCCATCGTGAACAATCGTAATCGTGTCTCCGGCGTCCGCGCCGATGTATACAACCTGACCCTCCACCCCCGCCCCTATACCGTCGAGGCCGTCAGTTACGCCAGTCCTCGCCTGCACCTTTAACCAGCTTGTCGTTGGCACCGGCACTTCGTCGTCTACGTCAATTTCCACTGTCGCCAAGGCTAGATTAATATTCTTCGCCGCGTTGATGACACCGGCTAGGTCTAGTGGGTCTTCAGCTTCAATGGCCGTGACCGCCTCTGCGTCGGTGTACTTGGTCTGGTGCTCAGCGGCAACGAAATTGGTGAGAGCGTCGTGGTCGATGGCTGATTCCAGTAGGTGCTCCCCTGCTACGAAGTTAAGAAGCGCGTCGTGATCTATGGCGGCGTCCAGCTTATGTTCACCCGCCACAAAGTTGAGCAGGGCGTCATGGTCTATCGCCGCATCCAACTTGTGCTCAGCCGCTACAAAATTAAGCAACGCATCGTGGTCAATGGCAGCGTCCAGCTTGTGTTCCGCAGCGACAAAGTTAGTCAACGCATCATGGTCTATTGCTGCCTCTAGCTGATGCTCTCCTGCAACGAAGTTAGTCAAGGCGTCGTGGTCAATAGCAGCCTCGTGTGCTGTGACGGCAGCCTCGGGGATGCCGCTGTCCTTGATGAGCAGGCCGTCTATCGTCACGCCCGCCGCCGCGTCCTTCTCATCTATCACATCAACCTTGAGCGTCTTCGCTCCGTCGATGGTTACATCGCCTGCCAGAGCAAGAGTAGCTTCACCTTCTACAGCGGTGATAGCTTCAGCGTCAGTGTATTTGGTGTGGTGGGCTGAGCCAGAGTGGGTAGCGGCGACGGTCGGGTTGGGATACGTGCCCGCAAGCTCCCCCCCTGCTGCTCCTGTCGGCGGCCCACCGGCTGCTGCCTTGTAGATGGCGTTGCCAGAGCCGGTGTCCTTCGTAAGGACGTGCTCGTCTGTGGCCCCTGAGACAGCCGATAGTGCGTCGATGGCGGCCTGAGCTGTGGTTTCCCCCGTGCCACCATTGAGTATAGGGAGGGTGCTGGTGACATGAGACGTGAGATTTACAAGGCCCCACGCAACATCGGTCGTACTAGAGAGCAGGACACGGGTGGCAGTAAGCGGCAGACGTACCCACTTCGGAGCCGAGTCGCCGATCATAACGTCGCCACGCACAACCGCAGCGGCGGTGCTATCTGAGTGAGTCGCGCTGAGAATATCGTGGTTGCTGCCACCACCTGCGGAAGGCCCGGCTATTAGCAGCCACCTGTCCAGTGTGTCATCGTGGTAGAGGAACGCGCTCTCATCGTCCTTGATGTCTACGTCCGTTCCACCCGGCAGGCGTATCCTGTCCGAGACGGACGCAGCACCAGCGTCCTCATCCTTCATGGTGTGCGTCTCTCCAACGGCCGCACGTAGGAGAAGGAACTGGCCCTCGTTGAACCCTGAGATCCCATCAATGTCATCGTTACCAGCGGCCCCGGTGACAATGTAGATAGCCTTGTTCGTTGTGAGCGCGATGCGATCGGTGGCGATGGTGACCGGCGTAGGAGCGTCCGTACCCACGCCGCCCAGCTCAACGATCTTGTCGAAGACCGCGTTGCG
>SDBT01006754.1_pt1 | contig 18968 bp, 35 predicted proteins | sample 2277101 | NCBI WGS metagenome assembly SDBT01 (sample SAMN10404973, study PRJNA504765) | marine sediment metagenome | isolation source: marine sediment core GS10_PC15, 103 cmbsf | place: Arctic Ocean: Southern Knipovich Ridge | collected 2010 | reverse complement strand
TCAGCGCGAGGGTGCGGCGGTTCAGGATGTAGACCGGGTCGTACCCGACCTTGAGGTCACCCGTGAGCAGGATGATCGACTCGGGATCGAGTACCGCCGACGCGGGCGTTTCGCGCGCAGCCGTTTGGAGGTTGGCGTTCGCCACGAAGCCAGCCGGCTCCTTGTGACCGGAGCCATTGACGAAGCCTGATCCCTCGCCAAACGCGAAGGCCTCGGCCGCGTCGGACGCGATCTCGGCCTCCATGTCGAAGGCAGCGTCCATCAGCATGTCCATCGTGATCGGCACAGTGTACGTCTGGCGGAAGGGCGTCACGGTTGAGCTCTGGTACGTGGTCGCGCTGTCCTTTCCCTGCTCAGCTTCGCCCTCGTACGTGGCGGTCGGGATGACGTTGCGGATGGGAAGCTCCACCGACTTGCCGCCGATCGTTCGTACGCGAGCAACTGCACGGATTGGGTCGACCTCCGTGATCTTCTTGGTGATCACGGTGTCGAGCTCGACGGTCACCAAGACCCCACCATCGACGGCGGAGTCCGTTCGCAGGAGCACCTTCTGTTCCTGGTCAAGCGAGTTCATGCCATGAACGCAGAACTCGTTCAGGGCCTTGTACTCGGCCGACTCGTGGTGGTCGCGGTCGCTGCCAGAGCCGACGCCACGTGCGATGGCGAGCTCGAGGGCGTTCATCCGCTCCTTGATCTCGGACGCGGACGCGTTCGAGGTCTCGAGCTTCTCGACGAGCTCCTTGACCTCGGTCTCACGCTTCAGCATATCTTGCCGCGCGAGCGTGAGAGGCGTGAAGACTTTCTCTTCGGCCTCGTCAAGGAACGTGTTGATTTTCTCGACCTTTTCCTTGTCCACCCGCGTACCCTTGACTTCCTCGCGGAGCGTGGTTACGGCGGACTGGACCTCTTCCAGGGTGATTTCCGGGGGCATGATGCCCTCCTGTCAGTTGGAGGTTAACTAGACATCGAGGATCAGCTTCCCGCTGACCACGGTTACTACTTGCGAAGTTCCGTGCTCGCGTCCTGCAGGTCCCGCAAGATCGAGCGCAATGCGTCGGTATCATAGCCTAGGTCCAAGGTCTTCTCCTCCGACACTGTGAGCTCGGCGGGGGCAAGGCGACTCGAGATCACCCGGGCCGCGGCCCTACTGAAGAGCCCGGACTCATGAAGCTTCTTCTCTAGTTCACGAGTCGTGATGTCTTTGGCCTCGTCCACGGTCACGCGGCTCTTGATCTCGGTGATGTTCGCGCCCTGGTTACCAGGTTCGTCGATGATGCTGGCCTCGAGAAGCATCGCCTTGAAAATGCGCCGAACGCCTGGGCCGATCTTGTCGTCGATCGCCACGAACCCCACTGAGAAGTCCGTGAGCACGCGTTGCCGCGCCAGCGAGTAAGCCTCGCGTCCTGCTTGCGACTCCAAGTTGACCTCGCCGACGGCGAACAGCCCACGCTCGTCCTCGATGACGGTGTCGATCGGAAATCCGCCAATCGTTCGGCCGTGGTGGTCCTTGAGCCGGATTTGCCGGTCTCCGCGTTGACGATGATCGGCGATTGACTCCGCCCACGCGCCAGGAACGAACTGGTCTGGGACTCCGAAACGACCCCCGGTATCTGGTTGCCACGTGGAGAGGTAGCCGGCGATGATCCCCACGGGGACTCCGTTGCGCTTTGACTCTTTGACTTCGATAATCGAGTGCCGCGTTGTTTTCGTCTCGTTGACGGTGACTCGACTTCGCTTCTCGTCTTCGTCGTCGTCTTCGTGACCGTCTTTGGTACTGGTCACTACTGGAAGGGGGGCGGGCTCGTCGTCCAGGGTTTCTTGAATTGGGATTGCCATGATGAAGATCTCATGTGAGTGCAGCTCGTCTTGCTCCAGACCGTGGTTCAAGTCTGTGTTGAGCGTGACCTGGTCACCGATCTCCAAGTCTTCCTTGACGAGCACTCCGTGGAAATGACCATCGATCGAGTTCGTGGCGAACCATCCGGCGGGGATGACGCCGTCTGGAAGTAGAATCTCGTGCGTTCCTGAGTGCTGGTTATCGGGAATGGTCTTGACGATCATGATTAGAGTCCTCTTTGCCTGGCAGACACGACGGCTTGGACGTCGAAGAGAGCCGAGCACCTGCAGTGAACAACGTTGCGCGCGGTCGCGCCGAGCGACGTGTCTCCAGGCTGCATGAGCCTTTCTCCTCCCACGGTGAATGCGTCCGTGACCAGCACCTGTACAGAATCTACCGCAAGGTGAATGCCCCTTACGCGGCTGTCGCCTTGCGTCACCCATTCCTTGACCACGTCTGAGGATTCGCTGGCGCGCAGATTGTCTGGGTCTAGGCCTAGAAGTTCCCTGAGCTCGGTTATCTTCGACTTCTCAGCCGGCGCCTGGGTCTCGAGCGACGCGACCGATCCTAGTCGCCCAAGCATCCTGAATCCGGCCACCGCGCCCGCGGCTAGGGCGAATTCTCGCAGCCCCATCACTCGCCTTTCCTGCGCCAGGCGTTCTCTCTCGGACGCCGCCGCCAAGACTCCACGCTGGGCATCCGCGACGTTGGTCTCCGCGATGATCTCGGCTTGTTCCCTCGCCCGAACATTGAAAGCGACCAAAAGGGACGCCGTTATCTGGCGAGCCTCCTCGTCTGTCATGGCGACGTCCGGTGGCAGCTGGCCCCGGATACGGTCTTTGAACTTGTCTGACACTACTTGGTAATGGGCTTCTAGGATTGGGGTGCCCCCGTCAACGGTGATCCCTCTCACGTCAGGCAAGGTGCTCGTCGTGGCGAGGGAGGCGACGACCGACCTCGTCACCTTGCGGTTCAGCTCTGCCCACTTTGTCCTAAGCTGAGACTCGAGGACTATCTTGTCGTGAAGGTCGCGCTCAGCCTCACGGCGGTTGATCGCCGCCACGGCCTACTCACCGTCCTCGTCGTCCGTGAGCAGGGTCGGGTCGTTGTCGTCGGTGAACACGTCAGAGCCGGCGGGGATCTGCGAGGCGTCCTTGTAGATCACGTTCCCTCCCTCGTAAGGTTCGCGACCTAGCATGGCGCGGATCTCGTTGTCGGTCTCCACTCGGAGACGCGATCGCTTGAGAAGCTCGTCGTTGCGCCTGGTGACCAAGGCGGACACGTCGTCGTGGTTGACCAGCAGCGTCGCGCGATTAGGATCCAAGTCGAACCGAGGAAACAGGAAATCCGCGAGGCCTCCCAGTATCCTGCGCGACAAGGGAAGGACCGCGTCGTCGTAGAGGGCAGTCTTCGCCGCCAGGTAGTTGTTGAGGGTTTGGCGACTGGCAGTGACGAGCGGCAGCGGAACCCGGTACACCATCGCCACGGAATTCTGGGCGAGCTCGTGCAGGTTGCCGAAGTCCATGTCTTTTGGATTGACGCCCACGTCCTTAATCGTCATCCCAGGACCAGACGTGACCCCGATCTCACCCGCCTTGGCGGCGCCGCCGTACTGGGCGCGGACCCGTGCCTTCAGCTTCTCGAACTCGTCCTCGTCCAAGTCCTCGTCAAAGTGGAACACGAGCGACACGCGACCACCACGTTCTAGGATCTGAACGTTGTGCTCGGTCCCAAGGATGTGCGACCGCGCCTCGCGAGAGGCGGCGAGCAAGGGTGACTGTCCTCGCAAAAGAGAGTTGTCACGGGTCGAGTATGACCTAACGACGCTGAGTTCTCGAAGCGGGCCGTCGAAGTACCTGACGTCGGTTCCGCGTTCTTCTGAGACGTAGTTACCCGTGAGCGTGTTTCCGGAAATGAACCATTGCTTGGGCGCGTCTGAGTTCCCTTCGCGGGTGGGGGTCATGGACTTCGGGCTGATGGGCATTAACTCAAGAGGAGGCCTGTCGACGGTTCCGAGCGCGACCATGGCGCTCTCCCCGGTGACCAAGTAGTTCTTGGCCATGGTGTCTAGCAAGAGCTCCGTGCTGAACCATGGTGAAGGCTTCTTCAGAAAATCTAGGACTGGATGCTGGCTCACGAGTTTCCCGTCAATTGACAGCGACGGGGTGATGACGCTGAACGCCTCCGCGATCATGTTGACCGGAATCGCGACCGCGCTCGACTGCTCGTACAAGTGCAAAGCGGACGAGGGGCTCGCGGCGCTGCCCTCGCCGAAGATGAGGAACTTGCCGAGTTCGTCCGTGGTGCCCAAGGTCATGCTCTTGTGCTCGATCCTGGGTTCCGTTCGTTGTTCTCGCTTCCAGCGCCACCTCATCCGATGAAATACCTCGACTTCTTCCTGCCGACCATGAGATACGTGAGGCCGTGGACGAGCGCGTCTAGCCGGTTCGGGCTCTCGGTGATCTCGTCGAAGTCCGTCTCGGTAAGCTCCGCCTCGAGGTCGGGATAGTCCCCGACGTGAGATACGTGGTCCTGCTCGTAGAGCATGCTGACCGGCTCCGCCCGCGACATCTTACCCACAGAGGAATGGACGAGCTCGACCTTGATGAATGGGTCGATGTTGTGGATCGCGTCGGCAACCAAGTCACCACCTTGGTTCTTCTCCGCGACGATGCAGTTGGCCTCGTAAGCGTGGTACGCGCCCACCGCCCGCTGAGCCCATTTACGCGTGCTCATCTTGCCGGACAAGTCGCCGCGGACCACTCCCATGCGCTCTATGTCGATCGAGCAGGGAATGATGCCACACTCGTCGGAATCAGGGTTGTTGCTGACAGACGGATCCACGGCGATCACGGTCTTCCTAAACTCCTTGGGTTCTCGTAACCTAGCCCTGACGATCATCTCATCAGTCCAAAGGGCACCCTCGACGTCTGCGAGGTACTCTCCCTTGAGAAACCGCTGGCGCTGTCTCTTAGGAAGTGATTCTAGCGCGCGCATGTATTCCGGCGAGAGGTTTTCCAGGTTGTGCCCGGGATTGACTTGGAGATGTCCGACTTCGAGGTCGTGGGGTGTCTTGTCAGGCAGCGTCTTCTCCAAGAAGAGAAGATTCGTCCAATGTTTCTTGCCGGGCGGGTTGCAGTCATAGTAAAAACGCTGCTCTAAGCCAGAATTCTCTGCGAGCCGAGTCCACAGCAAAGTGATCGCCTCGAACGGGATTTGACTGCATTCGTTGGCGTAGATAGTACTATTATGACCTAGGAAGCCGTCCGCGACGAATGTTTTCGTCGTGGTCCCGAGCGCGATGACAGATCCTTCACCAAGTTCCTCGACTTTCAAAACTATGGCATCTGGACTTGATTTCGTCGTGAGCTTGGTTCCTTCCCAAAGAGTTCGGGCTTTTCGAAGTAGTCTCACAGGTCTCAGCATTCCAAGAAGTCGAAGCCTTTCAGTTTTGCCCAAAATTTGAATCACAAAATGCCGATCTGTCTTCTGTCGAGGTGACCGCATGTATTCTTTGAAATTGATGTCTTTACTCATCAAAACACGACATATCTCGTCGAGAACGGGTCCTTCATTCTGACCCACGACCACGTGTCCATTTTTTCCTATGCATCCTTCTCCATCAAAAATACCCGCGAGCCAACCACCATCTCTTGACTGGTCTGTCTCCCAAGGGGGAGAGAAGAATCCCAACCGATCTCCAGGACAAACGTTTTCTGCCATTACCCATTCCGCATTTCCATTATTCTTTGACAAAAACAAGTGCCCAGCAGAGACGATCGTCTCTCCTTGATCCGTCGTCACGCGAAACTTTCTAGTCTGGATGATGTCAGACCTAGTGATCACTGACGCCCTTAATTTTCGGCAAAAACCAGAACCTACATGAGGAGACTCCTCGTCGAACCCGACGAGCTCGTCTCCCGGAACGAGGGAATCTGCCCTGACCCATCGAAGATCAGCCATCAAGACACGTGTCTCTGGGTCGACGCAATACTCATTCCCAAGTATTTTTTCGACCCGCTCCTTGTCATCTGTCCCACCAAGCCAGACCTGGGATTCCCCGCCACGGGAACTCGCCACCGTCCAATAACCGTCAGACTTGTTCTCTCTAGCGACGACCCCGGGAAAGCAGTGGGCGAGGACCCACGGAATAGTCTCGTGACCGAGGGAGATGCGGGCGTGGTTGTAGCGGTAACGCACGATGAGGTGCTTGGACGGCCGCTTGAGCGCGCGCAAAAAAAGATTGCGAACCACGATGACCGTCTTGCCCGACCGCGCCCCTCCGTAAAGCATCGCGTGACGGTTGTGGTTCAGCACGTCGAGCGCCTCGACTTGACGGCTGGTCTTGACGAAGCCGCTCACGGACTAGGCGTCCGTGTCTTGATCGTCGAACTTGAGAGTGATGATTCCCTGAGCGCCCACGTCAACCTTGTCTGTCCACTCCTGGAGATTCTTGAGAGTCATGATGGTCACCTGTGGGTTGAGGGCGCCAAGGGTTCCCAGCTCCACCAAGAACGCCTCTTGAATTGCCTTGGCACGCTGTGCGGCCTCTGCAAACCGGGGGTGCTTCTGGCGCCAAGCCCAGAGACACTCGCGACTGACGCCGATCTTCACAGCGTAGCCGGCAAGGGTGGGGGCACGGACAGGCTCGGTCACGTACTTCAAGTCACCTCGCTCCGTGGTGTTCTCTTGTGGATTGGTGATCCGGTCGTACTGGTCCTGGAAATACTTGACGATGTCGTCCGGATGGAAGTCGTCGTCGTAGATCAGGTCAGGGACGAAGTCAGACTCTCCACGCAAGATCCACCGGGCCCGCCAACGTTCTTTGCGACCTCGATCCTTCAGGGGCTTTTTAGCCCTCTTCCTCTTCCTCTTCACGGCCATGGCCAGTATCGTAGCCCGACCCGAGCTCGCGTCTAGGGCCACCAGACAGTTCGTAGTATATCTAGGGCTCTCTGGTGATCCTAGAATTATTTTGCACCGACGCCAAAAAAAGGTACACTTTTGGCTCCGTTATGACGATAAGTATAGTATGATCGAAACAACAACAACAGGGACCACGATGACGAAAAAAGTCCAGATCGCTAATCGTAAAAAAGCGCTACTTCGTCAGGAACGTCTGCTTAGTAAGAGCAAAAGTTCCTATGCAAAAATCCAGCTCATGGAGATCGCACATGAGCTAGACTCAATTACAGAAAAACGCTGGATAGGTAAAAACCCGCGAATAGATTTCAGATGCATAGGCTAAACATGGCGGCAACTACCACGACTGAAACCAAGACAAGCCGTGATCAACTCCTGACTGCGCGCGCGGTTGTGTGCCGCCGACGCCTTCACTGCCCCTGCTTCAAGACGCAAGCCAAGCTGGGCCAGATGGCGGCTGAGATCGACCGACGCCTTGACCAGCTCGACGCGCTTACTCGAACCATGCAGCCACGTGCTCAGATGATCAGTCATGGCCGATAGACACGAAGCCATGGAAACCAGGCACATCAAGAAGCGAATCTTTACCGGCGCGACTGTTGGGGTGACGACGCTGTGCGGCGCCCCGGTTGGCAAGAAGGCATGGTATGCGCAGGACGCCCGTGACATGTACCGGCTAGTCGTCAAGTGCGACATACCCGCTATTCAGTACAGCGAGACGTGGGAGTTCTGTCCTAGCTGCGTGAAGAAGCTCTGGCCGGCCCCGACGATACCACGGAGCGCGATAACCGGGGACACCCTGAACTAGCACGTGTACTACGCGCGACCTTTCCCTAGATCGCGAGCATGGAGGTCCTAGACACGCCCGGGCGCCCTAGCCGACGATTCGCGAGGGGGCTCTAGGGCTCTGGGGCCGCCGAAGACCGGGACGACTACATCAAAGCCTTGGAAGAGAAGTACCACGGCCGACCCTACAACTAGGACAAGGAGGAAGAGTAATGCCGAGAGTGAACTTCGTGAAGAAGGCCCGCAAGGACAATCCCGTCTGCAAGGCGGGTGAGTCGTACTACTGGTGGAAGTTCCGGTTCGGGGGCAAGCACTTCGCGCTGAAGCCGCCGCGAGCCAGCCAGCTTACACAGTCGGAGTTCCTGGGCATCGTCTACACGGCGAAGGAGTCGATGGAAGACTTCACGCTTGGCGACGAGACCAAGACCATTGAGGACGCGAAGAGCGACTTCGAGAGCGCGATCGAGGAGTGGGTGAGCGAGATCCAGTCCGCCGGCGAGGTGGCTCAGGACGGCCATGACGCGATGCCCGAGGGACTTCAGCAGGGCGACGTAGGCCAGATGCTCGAGGAGCGCGTGAGCTCCATCGAGGAGTGGGTAAGCGAGCTCGAAGGCGTCAACCTCGACTCCGAAGATGACGAGGCCTTCGACGACTACGTCGAGCGCGTCCAGTCGGAGATCCAGGACTCGGAATACCAAGGAGAGTAGAAGGAGACCTAGCACTATGAAACGTCGTTACAAAGACAAGCGACTGCAACGCCAATACGATGGTTACTTGGGGTCCTATCACTCGAAAGCTCGTGGCTGGACCGCGCCTGGCGTGCACGGTTTGTGGAACGAAGACGGCCGCCGTTTCCGCGGCGCCTCCGGGCACTCCGCGTTCTGGAATGGCTATGACGGGCTGACACTTAGCGGCGGCCGCCTGATGTACGTCCAGACTTCTTTGGCACGCATGGCATACATGGCTGGACGTGACGCTCGCTCTGGTCGCGGCTAAGGAGCCACCAGACGGCCCCTCACGTAGAATTATTTTTGCCCCGACGCAAAATAAAAGTAAACTTTTTGCGCCGTTGTGACGATAAGTATAGTATAATGAGCATGTCAACGACCACCACGGAGACCAAAATGAAGAAACTCAGCGCGCGATTCGAAATTCGATCATACGGCGTGAAAAATTCGGCACGATTCACAAGGGAAGTGGCCAACAGGATCGCTCAGTCCCTGCGCGCCCATGGCACGCCTTGCCGGGTGATTGAACGGAGTGGAAAATGAAATTCGAAAAACTGGCAAGAGAGCTTCTGGGCACCGGCAAGACAGTGGAAATCAGCCAAGACTGTGCGTCTTGGAGTAAGAGGGGCGGCTACGCCGACTCCAAGCTGGCGAAGATTCAGGCGACGCTCGCCAAGCACGGATTCAAGAGGCTCAATCCCGTCTGTGCTGGAACGCCGGACGGATCAACCGTGACGAATGGCGTGGCTTTCGCGAGTCCGAACGGAGAGATCACGGTCGTCGTCTCAGAGAGTTACGGACGCACGTCCGACTCCAACAGGTTCTCCGTGAAGATGTCGAACGTCGTTTGGGGGGAGTGACTAGTCTAAGAGTTCCCAGCTTCGCAAGATGGGATCGGAAGTCCTTGGCTTCGCGAGGTACCGGCAAACCTCCTCGTACGCCTTCTCTGCGCCCTCGTCCGCGACCATGACCTTGTAACCACGGGCCCGCAGCTTCCTCATCACGTCGTCTTGCTTGTCGCTCACGGAGCCGCCGGTCACGCGCTTCATCTCGACGTACAATCCGTGGTACACCCCGCGAGGCTCGGCGAAGACGAGGTCAGGGACGCCCGCGAGGACCCCCTCTGCCTTCAACCGGGTGGCGTCCCATCCAGTCCGTCCCCCTCCGTTGGGTACCGCGTACACGAGGACGTCAGGGTGGAACGCCCGCAAGCGTCCCACGAGAATGACCTGCTCCTGATGCTCAGACCTCAGCGTTCAGCCGTCGTCGCGGTCGTGCTCGTACTGGCACGCGCCCTTGATCGTCGTCGAAGGATTGACGTCCTTGCACAGCGGCAAGTTCTTGCTGTCCATCATACTCCGAAGCGAACCAAGTTCAGGGTCAGGCTCCGTATCTGTGTCCGTGTCCGGCACAGTCTCAGGCTCAGTTTCCGGGGTGGTCTCGGTCTCGTCCAATGATCCGAAGAACCCCTTGAACCAGCCACCCTTTTTCGTGCGCGGAGGCGCGATCTGGTACGGCTCGGTATCGGGCGTGAGCTTCCACTCCTTCTCGTCGAAGGTCCTCCAGATGTGCTTGCCAGGATTCGGCGACTCAACGACGATCCTCTTGGTGATGTCCCTCTGGCCCATGTGCACTGAAGACGCCGGAATGGCGTACAGCAACGCAACTGCCAGCGGAACGATGAAACAGACGCTCATCCAGAATGCAAAGGTTTTGAGTTTCATGAGATGCCTCCCTTTGTTGAAAATCCTATCACAAACACTCATTTCCTGTCAATCGATCACCAAAGGACCGTCCCTTCCACAGTGTCTTTAGCGTAGGTGTCCTATCTTGCCCCCATTCATGGGCAGGGTACCTCTATTACGCCATCGTTGCATTTACCAAAACGCTGAGTAAACAGTCCGAAGTCAGAGAACCCTACTGTACCGTTACCGTCTAGATCATGCTCAGAAGATGTAGACAAAAACGCAAGGGAGAACGATCCAAAATCAGCAAACCCTACAAAACCGTTGTCATCAAAGTCCGCGTCCGCCACCCACTGCACCTCAAGCGTTTCACTAGGTGTACTTTCACCCCCTGCGTTGATCCCTACCACGTAGTAGATAGATGACGTGTAGTAGGCTACTCGACAGATGCCTATCTCTGGTGGCGTAACCGTGGCAGAGTAAATCATGTCTTCGTATATGTCATAGCTTGTTGCGTTAGTGGATGGATCCCATACCATCAGCGCGCAGGCTATCAGCAAGTTAGTTATCATCCAGCTGCCTTCTTCTTAGTCAGTAATTCTCTGAGTCCTCGCACCCATCATCGTCATAAAAACGGCGATAGATCTTTCCATACATCAAGCCCCACTCGTCGTCGTGGCATCCATGGTCCAGGCGCTTGCCCTCGATGGCGTCGTGCCGCGTCGTGACCGCGTGGGCCCATTCGTGGATCAGCGTGTCCATGAGCGAGTACCTGTTAATGCCAGGCCGGACCGCGATCCGGATGATGATCCGACGGCCGACGCGCTCCGTCTCCCCGTGGTAACCTGTCTGTCGAATCGTCCAGTCGTCGCCACGGTGCGCGGCGATCTTCTTCGAGCATCGAACGGTCACGGGATACGGCGTCTGAAACTCTGCGGCGAGCCAGCGCGCGACCTGGTGTACTCGGTCCTTGTTCGATTGCGCCCGACTCATCTTACCTTTCTCAAAGAACTGACATGTGGTCTTGGCAAGGCCTGCACTCACCGGACTTAGACAGCGCCGCGTCACAGATAGAACAGATCTTGATCGTGCCTACCCGAGTCCTGATGTCTCTCGCGAGTTCTCGGTCCTCGGCATAGATCGAGTACACGTTCAGGGCGCGCCTCGCCGCAGGGTCTTTGAAACTCAAGACGATCTTGTCGGGCGCCAGGTCAGGGAACTTGTCTGACTGGAATCGACCCTCTCTATCGATGTGGTGGCCCATTTACTTGAGCTTCGCCTCCAACCGCTCCATGACGTCCGTGAGTCGCTCGAGCAGCGCCATCAACCTGTCGACAGGCAGCATGTTCGGCGCCTTAGACTCCATTCGCTTTTGACTTGTCTCCAGGGTGGCGAGTTTCGCAGGCCGAGTAAGCTTGGGCGCCCTGACTCGCTTTCCGTCTTTCAAACTTCGCAACTTTTCAAGCGATTTTTTTAGGATCTGAGAAATGCGGCTCTCAGTAACTTTCGAGCACTCCGCGATTTCTCGCAAATTCAGCCCAAGTTCGAAGTATCCGCGAATCACGAGCTTCTCACTTTCCTCCAAACAAGCGAGCACCCCACTAGGGATCGTTCCTTCACTTGGGGTCGCGTCCATTATCGCCGTAGCGGCGATGACCCCGTAGTCATCGAGTTGAAGGTACCGGCCATTGCGCTTAGGTGGCGGCTTGTACTCGCCGCGCACACGCCGGCCAACGAAGCCTCGTCTCGCATCCTTCGCCGCACCCCACGCTCTCTTGCAAACGTACGCAGAGGACCTAGGGTCGTCGATGTTCGCGCGCATGGCAGCAGCGCATGCCCCCTCGTAAGCCGCGGACCGAATCTCATCAAGCTCACCGAGATAGCCACCAGTTGACCAGACCCTGCGTGCGATGCGGTCGATCCGAGGCACGAGTCTCTCGATGAGGCCGCGTTGAGGGTCACTCATCGTCACGCTCTCTTCAGGAAGCTGAGTAGCCGTCTCCATCAGTCAAGCAAGCTCCCGCAATTGGAGACCGCGATCCAGGTCGTTGCGTGGCACGGGAGGGGCACGCAGTGGCAACCAAGGTCTTCGCCTCCGAGTTCTTCCTGAACCCTCTCCCTGTACTCAGGAACTCGCCACGCCACGACGACCTGGCGACGGTGAGCGCGAATTGCCTTGGCGCGTCGCTCGTCGTCGTTGGGCGTGCATCGATGCTCGTTGCCCCACTCAGTGGTGCGGTCGACGAGCTTGAACGTGCTCGACACGGCATGACGAACATTGATGACACGGGGCTTAGTGGTCATCGCTCCTCTTCCGTGGTCAGGAGTGACGGACTCGAACCATCTTCTCCGGGGCCACAACCCGACGGTTTACCACGTTGAACCTAACTCCTGTTTGAGCTCCGCCTCAATAAGTCAAGCATACGAAGTTCCTCGTCTCGAGTTTTCGCCACACGTAGCCGCCGCGCCCATGATGCGCGCAATCTCCTCACCACTATCGTGCGCAGCCTCCGCACCCAGACAACGAACCACGAGAGATGGGTACTGGGAATAGGGATGCTCACGCGCAGCCGCCATACACGAGTTCCGCTCGAACGGTCGGAACGATCGCCCACGACCGCCGCGCGGCAGCCCACGCCGTCCAGCAACCGCCAGACGGGACGTGGGGAGGGACGCCGCCGCGCGACGGCTTTTCACAGTGATGACAGCTCTTAGGGCCATTGTACATTCTAGGCACGTGTTGGGAACTCCAGTCGACCGAGACGCACAGGACATGGTCAGACCCCTTAGCGATTCGCAAGTTGCGGTCGCGGAACCCGCCCTTGCCTTGCCAGGTGAGTCGTGTAGGCTCATGCGTGACCAGTTCTAGGCCGAGCTCCCTCGCCGCGTCCTCGGCCCAGATGTCCACGCCCCCTAGGTGACAGTGGCCGCTTACTATGGTTGTCGCCCCGTGCGCGACGATGGCCTCCTCAATGTACTTCCTAGCCATCGCCTCGGTAGCGTCGGTGAATTTAGAGGCCTCGTTTCCTACGATTCCGAGCCTCACTTTGGTTCCTCGTTGTAGTATGCGGTGAATATCGGCAGGAACAGCGGCGGCTCCTCTCCCTCGGCCAACTCATCAAACGTCGCACTTTCACAAATGAACGTCCACACACCGCCGCCACCACGCGTTGGGTCATAGCCCGCGGTCCCGGTAATATGCATGTCCGCCGGCACATCACTTGAGATGCCCTTGAACAGAGCTTTACCCCTCGGCCGGGCTGTAAAGATTTGATCGAAAAATTCGCTCGAAACCTCGAACCGCTTTGCTCGTCTCATTCTACCGCCGCGGTTTCGTCGGTGGCGTCAGAGGCCGCCACTATTTCTTGGAGTTGGATGGCCCACGCCGGCAAAGATTCAACATCTTCTTTTTCCTGCGGCCAAGCCGCGACGACAGCTATGGTGCACAATACCAAAAGTAGAAAAAAATTACGCTTGTCCATCATGACACCTCCACGGTCTCGTCATCCATGATGCAAAGAGGGCAGCCCGCTATCACGCCACCACATTTCTTTGCTTGGTGGAGCCCACGAAGCTCATCAAAACTTTCTTCCAAATCTCTCATGTCGTCAGTGGCGTCACCCATATGTACTAAAATCCTAGCACGTGTTCAGGATAATGGCTCCGAATAGTGGCGTCAAAGTAAATAGGTATCTGGGGCATCGTCTTCGGGCCGTTCTCAGTGATTGAGTCGAGGACGCACGAACACCGGGGCCTAGATAAAAGCAGGCAACGGCAAATCCATCCGTCAGTGGGCTTGAGAAGCAAAACCGGAGAACCCATTATCACGGCGTAAACCGCTGGTGCTGGGCTCACGGGTTTGGAACAAGAGGGAGCCTCGATAGACACTATCAAAAGTAAAAGCGCGAGAAGCGTGAGAAGCAAATTCATGGGCGCTATGACACCTCGAACTAACTTAGTAAATTCTTTTTCTTGTTCTGGATCTCCATTCGCTCGCGGATCTCAGAACTCTGTCTCAGCAGGTCAAACATGCGGAGCTCCTCGTCACGAGCCCTGTGCGCGCGCTCCTCAGCCCGCCCTACCTCGCGCTCGATCTTCACAATCTCCTCCCCGAGATCCTCGGCCGTGGCCCTGTCAGCGCCCTCGATCCTGTCGGCCCAGCTTTTCGCGGCGAGCTCGTAGGCGCGGTCGTGACTCACGGGCTTGGCCTCGCGCTGGTTGACTTGATGACGAAGGGACGCCGAACCCCGGCGCTGAACATCTCCGCGGCTGAGAGCGCTAGGCGAATGCGTTCCTTAGGATTGTTGTATCCATGCGACGCGCACATGGCCCCGAGAGCGACGCTCCCGCCGCTGCCGATCGCGTCGAAGTTGTTCTGGCTCTCGGCGACTTGGAAATCGCCCTGGACTTGAAATAGCCGTCCATGAACACCGACCAAGAAAGTCCCGCCTCGCTCGACCTCGTGTTCTATTTTGCGGAAGCCACCGTCTGACAGGAGCTCCCTCACGGCGTCGACGAAGTCCTTAACCATCCAGCGATAAAGAAGCTCGGGGTTGTCAGGCGGTTCCACGTCGTGGAGTCCAAACCGAAGCAGCTGTCCCATGCGAAACGAACTGGTGAAGCCGAGGATGACCTCGTGTTCTTTCGGTCCTATGGTGAACACCTTTTCATCTGCTCGGATCATGAGGCCCATGTCCGCGACGTCAACTCCAGCTGAGTCGCCGCCTATCCACACGCGACCACCGACCACGAGTCCTACGATGCAAGTCATTCCTCCTCCTTCTCTTTGGCGCGCGTGGGGGTGCGGCGGGCGAGCCGCGTTCGCTCGTACTCCCGCCCACGGTCTACAAGTTGCTTAAGCGTGTCAGTCTTGAACTCGACCTGATGGTGCCCGTGCAGTGCGACAACGCTGATCAGCCTATCCTCGTCCTCTGACTCGCCGTTCGTTCGGACGCGCCGGATACTACGGAGCGTGTGTTCAAGCCACTCCCAGTCGTCCATCTGTTCCCACGCCATCACCTCTTCTCCCGCTCTGCCACTTCAGACGCGGAGATCATTTCGCTGACTCGGCGCTTGATGTCATTCATAGACAGACCCGCACTCCTGCACGTGGCCCGCAAGAATAGTATCTCCTTGGCCAGTCGGCGCATGGCGTCGAGCTGCGCCTGCCCGAGAGAGTGGGAGCCCAGCGCGTCTCGGATTATCTGGTCGATCGTGTCTTCCTCGCCCTCGAAGTTTAGAGGAACGTCCTCGATCGGCGCAGGAGTGACGTCCCTGACGCACCTCGCCAGGTCACGCAGGCAGGTCCATATGGATTCCCAAGACTCGTCCACTCTCGCTCTTGAAGCATAAGTCCGCTCACCGATGTACTCGACGACCCCTTCCAATGACTCTACGATCTCGTTAATTTCGATTCGGCTTATTCCTCGTCCTCGTCGACGCCAGGCGTGGGGGTGGGGAAGTCGTCCGCGTCGATGAGTCGTGCGACCTCCTCGGGCGCGTAGTTGTGCTCCTCTGTGGCGGGGGTGTGGGTGAGGGCAGCGCGGGCGTCCTTGTAGGCATCCAACGCATCCTGATACTCCGGCTTCCAGGTTTCACCGTTCTTTGCGCAGCTCACCAACAGGCCGATGCAAACATCAGCCTCAATCAGCACTCGACTCATCGGGATACGCTTTTCGTAAGTCTTGATGCGGAGCTGTGTTTGACGTTCCCGCTCGGCCTCCTCGCCGTTAGGCTCGGAGATGGCTACGGAATTGTCCGACTCGTCTCCCAGAATAGCGTCGATGTCACGTTGGCGGTAGTCAGTCTTATCATCATCACGCATGCCAGCGCAGGAGTTTTGACAAGCGAACGAAAACCCTGCGTCCCATACCCTCAGCAACGCCACTCGCAACCGGACCAGCCCATTTTGGTAGTCAATCTCTGACCAGCCTTCGGTTTGGTATTTGCCGGAGATGACGTGCACCACCTTTTCGTTGAATCCAAGAAGGTTGTTGATCTCGATTCTTTGGTTCTCAACCTTGCTCACTAGCTCTTCTCGCGAGCAAGTCTTCAGGTCGATGTCGTGCCTGCTCATCCCTTGTCTCCCTTAGTCTCTAACATCTCAGCCACGCGTTCGCTGACAAACGTGTATCTGGTGACTTGGTGTCGATTGCTGACGTGTGGCGTCATGTCCACTGGGCCGTCACAGGAAGGACAGGTTGAATGGGAAGAATGGGCCTCGTCATGCCAGCTCGACTCACACGTTTCCGTGCCGTCCACGAAGACCCCGCAATGCGTGAGGGCGAAGTCTAGCGCTAATCGCAAAGCGTCGCGTTCCCGCTCTACGATGCGGAGATCGTCCACGTGCATTTTCCGTTGTTCTTCTAGATATGCCTTCACGAACTCTGGATCTCGACACTTCTCCGTGAACCAGTCTTCGGTTTCCGGTGTCGAGTCGTTCATCTGCTGTCCCCCTTCTGCTTCACGCCGATGAAGATGATCACGCCCATCCCCCAAATGGCGGTGCCGACTCCCCAGCCCCAGGTCTTGTCCAGGTAAACGGCGAGTGCGAACGGCACCACGCCCGCGATGGTCCCGACGATTCGCTCCAAGGCGTTCATCTTTTATTCCTCACTGGTAAATAGCGAACATTGTCCGGAACAGGTTCAGGCTCGGACTCAGATTCGGATGAGAAGTCGAAGGTGAGTACCGCGATGAGCTCTCGCAGGCAATCCGCTTGCGCCTTTACCTTGGCCAAGGTGGCTTCGTTTAGCCCGTCGTACTCGTTCAATCGGCTGAGGCGTTTGTCAACGCGGTCGAAAACTTTGCCGAGAACTTCTTCAGTCACGACTTCTTTGAATTCGTAGTTGGTGGAAAACTCATTCCAAATCCTGACAGCGACCTCATCAGCTCGGTTGCAAGTGTATCTCGGACTAGATGCTTTGCAATTTAGACATTCCACCCACGCCAGTTCGTGGATTGTGATCAGTTTGGCATCTCGGCTGCAGTACATGCATGGCTTGAGTTGATCACTCATCGCTGTCCGCTCTCCAGCAGCCGCTGTCGCGTGGCCTCTATGCTGAGAGCCCGCTCGATGACACCGCTTGGAAGTTCGAGGACGGGAATACCCATGTTCATCGCCACCGAGATCTCCTTGACCACACCGGCTGGAATCTTTCCGCAAGGGAAGGCATGGAAGACGAGGACCTCGCAGGACTTGACGAGCTGAGTGAAGTAATCCATTCCGAGTGTCTTGTACCCTTCGTCAGCGTATGGGCGATTTGGGTTGACGGGCAGGAGCCCGAGCTGCTGGATCATCTCCAGGTCACGCTCCTCTTGGGGCGTGTCGTAGAGACTCATCGGGTGCGCGTAGTATGCCTTCTTCACCATGACCTCCGTCTTTCTATGTCAAAATACATTCGACCGGGAACGTAAAGCCCAGTGACTACCATTGCAAGTATCCTCAGGAAGAGGCATCGATTTATGAATTTTCTTCCCGATTAAATGCCTAAGATTTTCTGAATGTGGTCTCTCGTTGCTCGAGAGCCTGTTTAGAATTTGATAACTCTGAATCGTTTGTGTTCTGCAGTCCACCATGACTTGGACTAGCAGAGAGTCAAAATTACATGGGACAATTTCTCTGTACCGTTCTGGAGTGAACACGGCCTGCATGTCTTCGAGGCTCGGAGGCCAGACGGGAACTTGAACTCTACGCATCTCTGTTCTCGGCATGAAGAAGTAGCTTCGCCTTGGAACGTAAAGTCCCGCGGCCGTGATCGCGAACAGCTTCAGGAAGTCACGGCGATCCACGCTCACCATGCCCTCCGTCTTCCCTTGGGCGGGTTTTCCGGCTCGCATCCCTCAGCGGGTCCGCACGGACCCTCGTGCCCGTTGTCCAGGTGGCACCTGAACTTCCGGGTCGCTCCCTCGCTGAACTCACCGCGGCACTGATCTTGGTTGAGATCGACGCGCCTGGCGGGCTCAGCCTTGGGGCCAAGCGCGGTGTCCACCGCCACCTTGCGTAGTGCCCTGTCGAGAGGCGTCGCGTCCTCGCTCAAGGGCTCGTCTCCCATGATCTCGCGATCGAGGCGCCGGGCGATGGCCTCTCCTGCTTCGCGGTAGGCACGCGCACTCGCCACCGCGAGCTCGGGAGACGGAGGTGGGAGGATCTCGTCCTCACCGGGCTCGGCGGGCTCGAGGGCCACGCCGTGTCTGGCGAAGTTCTTCTCGTACGGGGTGAGGCCCTCTTCGCCAGGCTCGGCGGGCTCGTCCTCGCTGACGTCGATGGTGGCCGTCTCTACCCTCACCACTTGGGGGGCAGGGCCGTCGCGGTCGACAGCGACCACTTGATCGCCAGGTCCTTGAGAGGGTCCTTCATACTCCGTTCCATTCTGCATGGGCTTGGCAGGCTTGGCAGGGACGGAGCCATCTTGGTTACCGTGCACGGTTTCCTTGATGATCCTCGCCACCTGGACAGAGGACTCGTTGGAGCGAGGCTCATCTGCCTCGTCATCCTGGTCGGGGACGGGGGTGGACTCGTCCCAGTCAACGTCGCGGTCGACATCCCAGCAGAACGTGACGCCTCCGTCGTCGTGCACGCGGATAGCCGCGGACTCTGGGATGGTCTCGTCGATGGCGAACGACAGCGCCGTCCTCACCTCGTCGGCGTCCAGGTCGATGCGGAACGATTCGCGCTTGGTAAGCGACCGCTTGTAAGTGGGCCTGATCATGCCTCGCCTCCTTCCCTAGTTCCAACCTTTCGAACATCTACAGCATTTTCGAAGCTCGTGTTCGTGCCACATATACAAGTCCCATTTGTGCCTCATGAACCAGCATCTCATCGGTCACCTCCTTGCCCCTTGTCTAGAGAGTACACACTCAGGGTTGAGAGTACACCGTCTGGCTGACAATAATTCCGAGCGTGAGCGTCGGTTCTTCCGGCGGCGCCAGGGTGCCCCAGGACGCGACCTGGTCTTGCCGGCGGACCTGGCGAGAAGGGGAGCGACGGCTCTTGGGCAAGCCTTCTTG
>SDBT01006753.1_pt1 | contig 18974 bp, 14 predicted proteins | sample 2277101 | NCBI WGS metagenome assembly SDBT01 (sample SAMN10404973, study PRJNA504765) | marine sediment metagenome | isolation source: marine sediment core GS10_PC15, 103 cmbsf | place: Arctic Ocean: Southern Knipovich Ridge | collected 2010 | reverse complement strand
ATCGGATGCCGATACTGTATGGCGGCCTGCCCTTATGGCGTTCGCTATATTCACCCGGAGAGAAAAATTGCAGAAAAATGTTTTTGGTGTCATCACCGAGTGGATGCCGGACTCAAACCGGCCTGTACCCTTGTCTGTCCCACAGGGGCTATCCTGTTCGGGAACAGGAACGACCCCGAGAGTGAAATCGCAAAGGCCATAGCGAAAAATGCCATTCAAGTGATCAAACCTGAAATTGGAACGGCGCCTCAAACTTTTTATATTGATTTGGATATCGACACCGTCGAAGCAAGAAAGAAACAGAGGAAAAAGAGAAACTAGAAACTAGAAAGTAGATGGAAAGCCAAGTCTTATACAATACTTTTCAGCAGGAAGCTTTCGGAATTTTTATCGTCATCTATTTTTACTTAACCGGTTTAAGTGCAGGATCATTCATCCTCTCTACTCTTGCCTACGGTTTTGGATTGGAAAAGTACAAACCCATCGGCCGGATAGGCATTATTCTCGCCACGGTTCTTCTATTCATCGCCCCTCTTTTTCTCCTTTTTCATATTGGCATGCCTCAAAGAGCCTGGCATCTCTTTACCTACCTCAATTTGTCTTCCCCTATCACATGGGGTTCCTTCCTCCTGATACTTTACCCGATTAATTGTCTCATTTACGCCTATTTTATGTTCAAAGAAAAAAACAAATTGACCAAGATCTTTGGCTTCATTGGTCTTCCTCTAGCCATTCTTGTTCATGGATACACAGGTTTCATCCTGGCATTTGGAAAAGCCAGGGCACTCTGGAATACGGCTTTGATGCCCATCCTCTTTCTTGCATCAGCCATTGTCTCTGGGATCGCTTTAATGATTGTGGTCTTCAGCATCAAAGAACGCTACTTTTCCAAATCTAAATCTTTTAACCGGGATTTAGTTTTCAGCATGGGAAAACTGCTGGCATGGGCAATAGTTTTTGATCTGTTTCTCCTAGCATGTGACCTTATCGTGCTGTCCATTTCTCACCGTGATGCGCAAGCAGTCGCTCATCTGATCCTCTTCGGAAAATTCAGCATCTTGTTTATTCTTGTCGAAAATTTCTTAGGCAAAATCGTCCCGCTTTTCCTACTGCTCGTCCCGAGGTTCCGAACGTTGACCACTGTAATTATCGCATCGATCCTTGTCATTATCGGTATTTTTTTCATGAGATATGTTGTCGTTTTGGGAGGAGAATTCATCCCCTTGATATAGAGGAAAGCACTATGCATAAAGTTCGTTATTCGAGACGCCGATTCATGAAGACAGGCTTGGCTTGTTTAGCCGGTACGGCTGTGGATGGAAAAGCCTTAAACGCTTACTCCTCTCTTAAATCCAAACGAGCCGCTTCCGTTTCTCGAACATCGCTAAAAACACTGCGTGCCATTCCGACAACCTGCAATCTATGTCCGGCAGGATGTGGTATTCTTGCGTATTTAAATGGAGACCGCTGTGTCCAAATTCTAGGAAATCCTTCTCACCCTGTTAACAAGGGAGGAATCTGTGCCAAGGGAATATCGGGATTGAATCTCGTTTATGATCCTGAAAGGCTACTTTTCCCTATGAAACGAATCGGGAAAAGAGGAGAAGGCCATTGGACGAGGATAACGTGGGATGAAGCCCATGAGATGATGATCCCCAGGATAATCCAATCAAATATAGAGAAACAAAATTTTAGTTTCGTTATAGACCAGGGACAGTCAGATTTACTCCTGGATCGTTTCATCCAAACTATGGAATTCCCCTCTATCATCAACCGTCCCGTTCTAAACAGAAGGAACATAAATCTCGCCAGCAGCCTCATGACCGGAGGCCCTCCCCTGATCCATGATATCGGCAGAAGTCGAACCCTTCTCAATTTTGGGGCCAATCCTTTTGCTCATCATGACCTCTTCCTTGGTTTAGCCCGCCGCCTAATGGAAGCCCGTATCGAATATGGATCTAAACTTATCACTTTTGATGTTCGAATGTCGGAAACTGCCGCAAAAAGCGATCTATGGATTCCTGTTAAATCCGGTACGGATGGAATAATAGCTCTGGCTATGGCTCACACAATTCTCCAGAATGATCTTGTTGATCCGGATTTCCTCTCAAAAAGTACTCACCTCTCTCTATTGGAATTAACATCCCATCTCTCAGCTTTTACTCCTGTCAGGGCTGAAAAAGAAAGTGGAATCAAGGCCTCCGACATCGAAAAATTGGCTATTGAGTTTGCGACTCATAAACCATCCGTTGCTTTTGTCGGAGGGGGCGTCGCAGACCATAAGAACGGAGTGAAGAATGTACAAGCTGTTCTTTTACTGAACTTGTTAGTCGGACACCCGATATCGTCTCGTTTAGCCGGGAAGCAAAACACAAAGACAATCAACGGGACCAGGGAGCTCGCCGAATCCGGCACGAAGGTCGGCATTTACTTATCCTACCTATCAAATCCAGTTTTTGACGAACCCAAAACTCCAATGATTAGACAGTACTTCGAGGACGACACAAAAGTAAGTTTTTTGGCTGTCCTGGACACACATATGACCGAAACAGCCAAGATGGCCGATCTCGTGCTGCCGGCAGCGACCTATCTTGAGAGTTGGGGTTTAGAGTACGGTCCATCTTTCGATGAAATTTCTGTGCTCAATTTGAGGCAGCCGGTCGTATCCCTTCAAAGTCCGGCAAAAATATTAAGATCTCCGGATTTTGATGTAGGAAAAATTATCGATCCGAGTTTCCGACCCAGAGGAGAAGCTAAAGAAATCGGAAATATCTGTATCGAATGGGCCGGGAGGATTGGCGGAAAAACAGGCCGGAACTTCCCGTTTGAAAATTCTTTAGAATTTTACTCTCAAGAAGTTGAACATATACAAAACATTGAAGCCTCAGGAGGTTTCAAAACCCTTAAAAGGGAAGGATTCCTGATCGAAACCAAAGCTAATGAGACCCTTAAAATAACAGAAAATAATAAGAAGGATGGATTTTCATCCCTTCCGGATTATCAAGAAACGGCCTCACTAAAAAGGAAAACTGAATTCATCCTCACAACTTATAAACACGGATTCTTTGTCAACGGAACTATGAATTCCAAATGGCTCAGGGAAATCTCTCATGCCAATCCCCTATGGATAAACAGACGGGCCGCCGAAAACCTCGGCATTCAAAATGGAGAACAGCTGCGTATCACGTCCGAGAGCGCTTCGCTTGTCGTACAGGCTTTAGTGACGGACAGAATTCATCCTGAATCTGTCGCCCTCGCTGAAGGATTCGGGCATACGGCGACAGGCCGTATAGCCAAAGCCAAAAAATTTAAAAGCCGTGATCACGATACTCTTCTTCTTTGGTGGGAAAAAGAAGGAAGAGGCATCAATCCGAACGAACTCATCAGTGGAGACCGTGATCCATTAAGTGGTGTTTTTGCCACAAAAGATACCTTTGTTAAGATCGAAAAACTATAAATGGAGGTATGAACCTATGAAAAAAATATTCATATCAATACTCAATGCTATTTTTCTTTTCAGTTTGACCTTATTTCCTTTGGAATCTGAAGGCTTGGGTTTGAATGGCGTTATAAAAAGGCTTACACATTCAGGCAATAATTCCGTTCACTATCCCAGTCTGAGTGACTTGGGACACAAGGTTCTCTATGTTTTGGAAATCGAAGATGACAAAAAGCCTGCTAAAAACATTCAAGTTTTGGATGTTAAAACAGGAGAGCAAAGAGAACTATTCAAGGATGGAACAAGGCCTGCCCCCCCACCATTTAGTGATTCTTTTCTATACGTAGGCACAAAACCCCCCATACTCAGCGGGGACGGACGTATGGCTGTTTTTTCTTTGACTCTAGGGGAACCGCTTAATATTCCTGATCACTATCTGGCTGTTGTCCACACGGATGGAACATCGTTCAAACTTTATTCTCTTCCCATAAAAGCTCTAGAAGGAAGAGATTTGAAATCCGATGATTTTTTAAGTACGGACTGGGAAAGGCTGTCCTATTATGCAGTCAGCACAGACGGCAGTAGAATTGCCTGTGTTGTCAAAGGGCACTACGGACCCAGCATGTACGGTAACCCAAGCGGAATCATTATTTTCGACACGAAAACAGAAAAACAGCAAACACTCTTAGCTCCGGATTTTGTGGAAAAGAAGTGGACATGGACAGATACCCCTATGCGCCCTCTCACCGGAGGTGGATGGGGCTTTGGATTAAGTGGAAACGGACAAAAAATAGTTTTTGGAGCACAATCTTCTTCAAATAAGACCGATTATGATCTCTACTCTATGGATTGGACAGGAGAAAAACTGACTAAAATCACCAACTTCCAGGACCGATGGTTCAGCCTGGCCGATATCAGTCAAGATGGTCATCAGATATTATTTTACTACACCGGACAAAAGAAACAGGCTATAGGTTCATATCTGTTCCAAGAGGACAGTCAAGACATCACATATCTTCAAACGTCATCGAATTCTCGAATTGAATTTTTTGATATGTCGGGAAATGGACGTTTTATTGCCTATCTTCAGGGCTATAGAGGCAAAATATTTGATACACAAACCGGGATTGATTCTATTGCTTTTGACGAGAATACGGAAGGATATGCCCAAGGAATAGCCCCGATGGACTTTCCAAGAATCCCTTCGTTCTGGTGTCCCAAGATTTTGAGCTACTCAGGCGACCAATTATTGCTCGTAGGATTTCCTCCAGGAAGAACTTCCCCCGAAATTTATATGCTGTATCTTAACAAATAGGAAAAAACGAAAAACCTTAAATGCCAAAAACAAAATTTAAGCGTCCTTTTTGGATAATCATGAGTTTTTTCATCATGATCATTTTTTTCATGGGCAGCTTTATTCTCCTCTCTCTCGCCAGATATTCCACAAGACATGAACTGGCATGCAAACAATGTCATCCACAAATATTTCAACTTTGGAAAGACTCGAAAGGGCATCCATCAAAAGAAACAAGTTGTTTTGCTTGTCATTCCAGCAGCCATATCACGGTGCCGCCGGAATACCTTGCAGACGACGATCTAACTTCAGAACGATGTCTATTCTGTCACGAAGATGTTCTTGATTACGGCTATATTTTCAAAAAGACTATCATCAAATTCAACCACCGCCAACATGTCCATGAAGGACAAAACTGTGTGGCTTGTCATCGCTCGGCAGGGCATGAGTATATGACTGACGGGACAAATAGACCCACAATCGTAGAATGTCAAGACTGTCATTTTCGAGAATTTGAAGGTCTTCCAAAAAATCAGAAGTGTTTAAACTGCCATGATATTCTCCTGGTTCCGGGAAAAAAATGATTAAGACAATCGATATATTTATTGTTTTTCTTAGTTTTGGAATTTTTATCTGGGGCCTATGGCGGCGCATCCGATTGTGGTTCGTAGGTACTCATGAAGATCGATCCGGTTTGATCAAAGACAGAATCAAATCCCTACTTGTGGATGGAATATTCCACAAGAGGATAGTGCAGGAAAGGTACCCGGGATATCTCCATTTTTTTATCTTTGTAGGCTTCCTCCTTCCCTTAGCCGTCATAATTTTTACACAGGTCATGTTTTCCTTACCGAGTGTCCCTGCTCAAATAGTGTCTGTGCTCTTAGACCTCGTTGGTTTCCTGGCCATAATATCCATTCTTCTTTTTCTTTACAGAAGATATGTTCTTCGCCCCTCGAGACTGGACAACCGTCCTGAAGATCTGCTTGTTCTCCTTCTTTTCCTGGCTATCCTGCTGACAGGGATGCTCCTGGAAAGCCTCAGGCTGAATATAATGGATCGGGAGGTTTCGGCTTGGGCTCCTATTGGACATGTTTTTTCTCATATTATCCAACTGTCCGGCATCCACATCCAAACACAAAGTTTATTAGCTAAAATTGTTTTTCGAATTCATTTTTTTCTCGTCCTCGGAACTATTGCATATATCCCTTTTTCGAAAATGTTTCACATTATCAGTGCGCCGCTAAATATGTTTTTCCGCAGTTTTAAGACCAAAGGAGAGCTGACCTTTATCGATCTGGAAGATGAGACTTGCGAAACTTTTGGGGTAGCCAAGATCGAAGAATTCACATGGAAACAGCTACTGGACCTGGATGCATGCACACGATGCGGCCGGTGTCAAGATCACTGCCCGGCTTTCCTGACAGAAAAACCCCTTTCTCCAAAAAAAATGATTCAAGATCTCAAGGATTCTTTGTATGCAAGAGCCCCCCAGATCCTTCAGTCGAGGTCAGATGGGAAACCGAAGGAAAGCCAGGTAGAGTTGATGAATGGAGGCGGTATAGAGAAAGATTCACTCTGGGCTTGCACGACATGCCGCTCCTGTATGGATCACTGTCCTGTTCATATCGAACACATCGACAAAATTATTGATATGAGGCGCCACCAGGTGCTCATGGCGAGTCAGTTCCCTGAGGAATTGGTCGCAGCCTTCAAAGGCCTGGAGAGAAATTCCAATCCCTGGGGTTTGGGACATGACATGCGAGCCGATTGGATCCAAGAACTGGATATTCCCATCATGGCTGAATATCAAGGCAAAGATCTTGATTTATTGTTCTTTGTGGGGTGCATCCGCTCCTATGATGACCGCAACAAAAAAGTGGCAATGGCCATGACTAAAATCATGAAGCATCTCGGGATAAAATTCGCAATTTTAGGGATGGAAGAGGGATGTTGTGGAGATCCGGCAAGACGTGTCGGCAATGAGTACCTTTATCAGATACTTGCCAATACGAACATTGAAACATTTAAAAGGCATGGAATTAAAGAGATAATCACGACATGTCCTCACTGTTTCAATACACTTAAAAATGAATACCCACAACTTGGATTCAAGGCTGAAGTTACACATCATGCAACTTTTCTCGAAAATCAGATCCGAAAGGGAGCGCTCACTCTCCAATCACCATTAAATAAAAACCTCACTTACCATGATCCCTGTTACCTCGGCCGATATAACGGAATATACGACTCTCCAAGAGATGTACTCCGTTCTATTCCTTCCCTCCAACTCCGGGAAATGCAGAGAACAAAAAAGGATTCTCTATGCTGCGGAGCTGGAGGCGGCTGGATGTGGATGGACGAAAAAATCGGCAAACGCATCAACAGAGAGCGGCTGGAAGATGCACTTAAGACTAATTCCGAATGGATTGCCACGGCCTGCCCTTTCTGCGTGTCCATGTTCGATGATGCTATCAAAAATACCAATAGAGAAAACGAACTTAAAATCTGGGATATTGCAGAGCTGGTCGCACTTTCTTTATTCGGAGACCATGATTCAGGTCAATAGCTTCTGAAAGGCCTTGACGGCTCTTTCCAAGTCTGTATCGTCCACATCTTTATGGGTAACAAACCGAATTCCACCAGTCGTCGCCAAAGCTAAAACCTTTTCCTTTCTGAGTTCGGACAAAACTTCCGGAATAGTGTATTTTGGATGGTCGAATCCAAAAATGATGATGTTTGTATCTATGATACCGGGATCGAGTGTTATTCCGGAAAAGCCGGCAATCTTTTCAGCCAATCTCTTGGCTCGAGCATTGTCTTCAGGCAGTCTGTTTATCATTTTCTTTAGAGCCACTATCCCGGGAGCAGCAAGAACACCTACTTGACGCATTCCCCCGCCCAGCGCTTTCCTTAATCTGCGGCCGTAATTAATAAAATCACTTGGTCCGAGGAGGATTGATCCTGCTGGAGCAGAAAGTCCCTTGGATAGGCAGAACATGATCGAATCACCGATAGACGCGTACTCTTTTATGGAAACACCGGAGGCAGAACAAGCATTAAAAACACGTGCTCCATCGAAGTGGATTTTGAGATCATGATTATCTGCAATCTTACGAAGAGATTTCAGATTGTCCAAAGGGACAACAGCTCCACTCCAATTGTTATGTGAATTCTCCACACAGATAAGGGATGTTTGCGGAATATGGACAGAGGATTTCTTTATATTCTGCTCTACAACCTCCGGAGCCATAGCCCCTCTATCTGAGGTGATCGGACGAGGAGTGACCCTTGAAATAAATGTCATATGCGTTGATTCCATGTTGTAAATATGTGAACGGGCCTCAACGATGACTTCTTGCAGTTCGTGTGTCCAGGTCTTTACGGCAATGGCATTGGCCATGGTGCCGGTGGGACAGAACAAGCCTGCTTCCTTTCCCGATATTTCAGCAGCCAGTTCCTCGAGAATTTGTACGGTGGGATCATCACCCAATACATCATCCCCAACCTCGGCTTCCGCCATGGCCTTTCTCATCTCTGCTGTAGGATGTGTGACCGTGTCGCTTCGAAAATCTGAAAATTCACTCATTCTCTATCCTCCTAATCAATTAGAAAAACCATTATAATTAAAAAGATGCGTTCTCAGCAAACTTTTTTCAAGGTAAATCATCTAGATATGAAATCACGCTTCGTCATCTTCTGCTTGAGATGAAGACGGGACCCCTCCGCGGCGCACCTCCGCCCTCATGGCTTCAGCGAGGAATGGAAACATCCCTCCCGTGAGGGTTCCTCCAACTCCAAAATAGATTTGAAATATAAAATAACCGTTGGTTTTCCTCGAGAAGGAAACTTTTTTAAGGTTTACTTGGTTTATGATGTGTGGTATAAATATTTATTGAGATATTGGCGTGAATTCTTGTTATGCCTATTAAAAAAATATATAAACCTGTATTTTTCACACTCCTTATTCTTGACCTTTTCCTCTTGAGTGCCGTAGCTTCATTTCGCTTTACCCTCGCGGGGGAAGTGGTCAATATACCGTTTCTTATTGGCAAGACATTTGATGATGTCAAGTCTGATCTCGAGGAAAAAAAACTGACCGTTGTCCAGATTGGATACCAGCTGCATCAAAGTATCGAGAAGGGAAAAATCATTTATCAAGATCCCCTTAAAGATTCAAAACTCAAACTGAATGGAGTGGTTAAAGTCGTTCTGAGTTCGGGAAAAGAAAAAGTGGCTGTTCCCCAACTCGTAAACAAAATGGAACAATCCGTCAATCCCCTCTTAAGAGAAGCCGGTCTGAGGAAAGGGAAAATTTCCCATATTTTTTCCCCAAAGCATGCCGCAGGGCGGATTGTGGCCCAGTATCCCCTTTCCGGTTCGGACGTCGGGATCGAATCCAGAGTCAGCTTTTTGGTCAGCCAAGGAAAAAATGAAGATATTTATCTCATGCCCGATCTTTTAGGGTGGCAGGCTGAATCTGTCATTGAATGGCTGGAGAATCTTGAATTCCGTGTGGGTGATACACGCCGCGCACAATATGATGATTATCTTGATGCGGGAATCATCACCCTTCAGATGCCACAACAAGGTTATCCAATCAAAAAAAGAACTCTTATTACCTTGGAGATAAGCAAGTGAAAATACGAATCGCCCCCTCAATTCTTGCTGCCGATTTCTTGAATATCGAAAATTCCGTCAACATGATCACTGAAGCAGGAGCCGATCTGATTCATGTCGACATCATGGACGGACATTTTGTCCCCAATCTGACTTTTGGACCGCAACTCGTCTCTGCGTTAAAAAAGAAAACATCCCTTCCTCTCGATGTTCACCTGATGGTCGACAATCCTCATGAAGCCATTCCCTTGTTTTCAGAAGCTGGTGCAGATTGGCTGTCTATTCATCCTGAAACCTCAACCCACCTCCATAAAGATATCACTCACATCAAAGATTTGGGCAAAAAGGCCGGGATTGCTCTTAATCCGGCCTCTCCACTTCAGATCATGAACGACATCATCCAAGAAGTCGATTATATCCTTATCATGTCGGTTAACCCTGGATTCGGAGGCCAGAGTTTCATCGAACACAGCCGTGAAAAAATACGGCATTTAAAAAAATACCTGGAAGTGCAAAACTTAGACATCCCCATCGAAATTGACGGAGGTGTCACTCTGGAAAACATGGAACCTCTAATCCAGGACGGAGTGACCCTATTTGTTTCAGGATCTGGCATTTTTAAACAAAAGGATCCACAGAATGTTCTCAAAAAGATGAAGGACTTGATAAGTCGATACGAGAAACCATGAATTGTTTAGTCACCGGAGCCGCAGGCTTTATCGGATCACATCTGTGTTTGAGGCTCCTTAATGAAGGATTTTCAGTCACCGGCTTAGACTCTTTCAACGACAACTATTCAAGATGGATGAAAGACAAAAACATCCAACTTCTTGAAAATCACGATAAGTTCAAGCTGATTTCAGCTAATCTCAATAGTATGGATTTAAGCGCTCTTCTCCATCTCCATAAAATCGATTTTGTCTTCCATCTCGCGGCTCAGGCGGGTGTGAGATCGAGCTGGGGAAAGAATTTTTCAGTATATACAGATAATAATATTTCTGCGACTCAGAAGCTTTTAGAGGCCTCCAAAGACAGCTGCATTCAAAAACTCATCTATGCCTCCTCTTCTTCTGTTTATGGATTGTGCCCCGAACTCCCTATGACCGAATCCAGCCCACTTCTTCCCTTCTCCCCATACGGAGTTACAAAACTGGCTGCCGAAAATCTATGCCAGCTTTACTTTAAAAATTTCAATGTTCCCACTGTCTCTTTGAGGTTTTTTACAGTCTACGGTCCGGGACAAAGGCCGGACATGGCTTTTCACATATTTTTTAAAGCCATGAATGAAAATTTACCCATTTCATTATTTGGTGACGGAAAACAAACAAGGGATTTTACATTCATTGATGACATTGTTGACGCCAATGTCCAATCATTAGAAAAAGGAAAAGCCGGAGAGATTTATAACGTCGGCGGTGGGAACCGAATAGAGATGAAAAAAATCTTTCCACTGCTGGAAAAAATAACAGGGAGAAAAGTTCTCCTCCAGCAGGAAAACTCTCAAAAGGGGGATGTCTTCCACACATATGCCGACATCAATAAGGCAAAAGAAGTCCTGGATTTTTCACCAAAAACCTCACTTATAGAGGGGCTGAGAAGGGAATGGGAATGGATCCAAAACCTCTACTCCGATATGTAAGAATGAATTTAAAAAAGGATTATAGATATGAAGAAAAAAGTACTAATAACAATTTTCTCACTCTTGATTGTGATGATCGGCACAGGCTGCAGGGGTGCTAAGACAGAAATCACTCCGGATTTAGCCAGTTCAGACGAAAACCTGTTCAATAGAGGAGAAGAATATGTTAAAAGAGATCCGGAAAAAGCACGCGTATATTTCAGGCAGGTGATTGATTCCTTCCCAAAAAGTTTCTACGCACAAAGAGCAAAGCTACGCATCGCAGATTCTTATTATGAAAAGGGAGATGTAGGAAGTCTGATCATTGCGGCTTCAGAATATAGAGAATTTATCTCATTATTTCCGCTTAGTCCTTCGGCATCCTATGCACAATATCGATTGGCCCTGACGTTCTTTAAAAAAGCTCTTTCCCCAGGAAGAGATCAGACTAAAACAAAGCAAGCTTTGGCAGAATTTAAAAAAGTTGTGACGAACTTTCCACGCAGCGAACAGGTCGCCGAATCCAGGGAAAAGATTAAAGAGTGCGAAGAACGCTTGGCGGCACATATCTTAACAATAGGTGTTCATTATTATAAAGTTTACGCTCTTAAAGCAGCCACGGTCAGACTTATAGGAATCCTGACAGATTATCCCTATTTTTCAAGAATGGACAAGGTCTATTTTTTTCTCGGAGACTCCTATGTTAAATGGAATAAATTTGAAGAGGCGACTCCTTATTTACGAAAATTAATCACGGACTATCCCGAAAGTAAGTACATTAAACGTGCAACAAAGCGGATGAAAGAGATGGAAAAAAAGCAATCTGTAAAATAAAGGAAAAAATATCGCTGGGGAGACCTCTATGACTTATAAAAGACATTTTTTAAGTGTTTTGTTTTTCTTTCTCTTTTTCCTCTCTCACATGTCCTTTGCCCAGCGACAACAGGAAATAAACCAAAATCAAAGGATTAGTGTGAAACCCGGTTTAAGCGCCGAATTTTTTAACTTGACAATTGGCTGGGACGAGAATGGCTACACCTCCAAACTCAAATCCTATATCTTCAGCTCAAACACTGAAATTGATATTTTTGATGGATTTTCAATCCATCTCATCCTCGGTTATTCACTCTCCAATTTTGACGACCTAATCTTCAGACAACTTCCTTTCAGTATAGAATTGGGTGTCAAAGAAATTGAAGGACTATTGGTTGGCACGGAAATAAACAAAAGGCTTTTTTATTTATCTGAATATGAGATAAGTCTCCAAGGACAATTCGTCTATTATTATGGTTTCACTAAGGAATGGGACATGCCAAATTTGAATGTCGATGGAACCATATCTGGATCCCCCACTTGGTCACGTGCACAAATCGGACCGAAAATACGTTATGAGGGCCTGAACTCTATTTACCCATTTATCAGTGCCTCATTCAACAAACTCTGGGGAAGATTCACCGTGGACCAGGACATCCAGGACCTTTTTGGAACCGAAGAAAAAAAATTAATAGGAAAAAGCAATTTCACATTTTCTGCCGGCTCAGAATTCAGGGTAACCTCAAACTTTTTGATGAATGGAGTCCTGTCTATTATGCCTTATAACGGAGGAGCGGATATTGGGGCGAAAATATCCATGCAATATGTCTTTAAAACTCAAAAGCGGAGGACTCCATGAAGAAATGGAAAACCACTGGCCTTATTTTTGCACTCTCATTCCTCACTCTCTCAGCAGCCCCCCCCCAAAAGAAAATCGAAAGATCGACAAACCATAAGTATCGTCGTATTAATTTTTTAAATAACCTCCATGACTCTTTCTTGACAGGCCTTCAAAACGAAACAATACCTTTTGTTCAGGGTCAAGTCCTGGTCAAATTCAGACCATCTCTATCTCGATACTGGAGACAGATAGCCCTTACGGCCTACCAATCCGAAACCATAACGATTGTTCCCAAATTAGATATCTATCAGCTCAAAATCCCGGAATATACCTCCGTTGAAGAAATGGTCTATCTGATGAATATGAATCCGTTCATCGAATATGCAGAACCCAATTACATCGCACACATCACCATGACTCCTAATGATCCCTTCTTTAATCTGCAGTACGCTCTCAACAATACCGGTCAGACGATCGGCAATGTTCCAGGAAGTCCTCAGGGTAAAGAGAGCGCTGACATCCGTGCTCCTTCAGGCTGGGATGAAGAGACTGGAAAAGACAGTGTGATTATTGGATTTGTCGACACAGGACTGGATTTCGATCATCCGGACCTGCAAAACAAATATGTCTCTAGAGGAAAAGACTTTGTTAATAATGACGATGATGCCACTGATGACCACGGACACGGCACACACATCGCAAGCATAGCTGCGGCGGAAACAAACAATGGAATCGGTATGGCTGGAGTGGCCTGGAACTGCAAAATCCTTCCGGCCAAAGCGATGTCTGCTACAGGTTCCGGTTCATATGCCCATATCATTGAAGCTATCCGCTATCTTGCCGATAACGGAGCCCATATCATCAATCTAAGCATTGGAGGAGACTACGATTCAGCGGCACTGGAAGATGCCGTAAAATATGCCTATTCATTAGACATAGTTTTGATCGCGGCTACAGGAAACGACTCTTCAAGCGTGCTCTATCCCGCCGCCTACGATTCGTACTGTTTGGCTGTCGCGGCCACGGATTATAATGATGCTCATGCGAGTTGGTCCAATACCGGCCCCGAAGTCGATATCGCCGCTCCCGGAGAACGGATTCTGGGTTGTATTCCCATTTGGTATCCCGGGCAAGTATGGGGAGATTTTGATGTCGATCCCTATGCCTACGGTTATGGCACATCATCTTCTACTCCTTTTGTTGCAGGTCTTGCCGCTCTCATAAAAAGCCTCAAACCCGATCTCGGTACCAGAGATATTATGAACATCATCCGGTACTCCGCCGATGACGTCAATCAAGACCTTTTTCCCGGAGTGGATGACTATATCGGATATGGCCGTATTAATATTGAAAAAGCTCTCAGGCCGATCCGTATTAGTAAAATAGGGAAATGATCAAATCCCTGCGGATACAAAACCTGGCCACGATTGAAGACATAGAGCTCCAGTTCCAGAGCGGCTTTTCGATCCTAACAGGAGAAACCGGAACCGGAAAATCCATCATCATTGGAGGTCTCAAACTTATCCTAGGTGGAATAGGATCTACAGACATCATCCGTACAGGCAAAAAAGAGACATCTGTAGAGGCCATTTTCCAAGCGGATACCCATGAAGACATTCTGATTCATCGCAAAATCAGCGAGCACGGACCGGGAAAAGGATATCTCAATGGAACACTTGTCCCCATCAAGAAGTTGAAAGAAACCGGCCGCAGTCTTGTGGATATTTACGGTCAGAACGATCACATTTTTCTTAGAGAACCCGAGTATCAACTCAATTATCTCGATGTGTCCTCCGGTGTCCTCCCTCTTCGGGAAACCGTGGCCCACTTGGCTCAAGAGATACGGCGGCTTCAGAGAGAAAAAATTGAACTCGAAGCTAGAGAAAAAGAAAGAGAACAGCGCATGGATTTTTTGGATTTTCAGATCAAGGAAATTGAAAGTGCAGGATTTGAATCCGACAATGAAGACGACCTACGTCAAGAAAGAAACATTCTTAAAAATGCAGAACAGATCAGAGCACACCTCGAAGATGCATTATTTATTTCAAACAATAACGAAAATTCCCTCTCATCCCAACTGGGGAAACTTCAAAACATTGTGAATTCTCTTCTCGATTTTGGAAAAGAATTCAAGGACATAGACGAAGAAATAAATCATTTTTCCATCATTATTAACGAATTCATAGATTTTCTCATCAAATTTAAAGAAAAGCATACGGCTTCACCGGAAAAACTCAACACCATTGAGGAGCGATTGAGTATGGTTGAAAAGCTCAAGAGAAAATATGGATCAACAATTCAGGAAATTCTCTCATTCCTAGACAATGCAAAAATAGAGCAAATAGAACTGGAATCAAATCATGAAAAACTGCAAGACCTGACCGCTCAAATACACCGCCGTTTTACAGAGTATAAAAAGGAAGCGGCAGAGCTTTCAAGATTGAGACGGGCCCATGCCAGGATATTGGAGGAGAAAATCAAAAATGAAATCTCCGTTCTTGGTATGAAAAAAGCAGAATTTCGAATTGATTTCCGTTCTCTTCCCAATAATGAAGAGAATCTGGCTAAAATAAAGGATAAGGGGAACGAAGAAATTGATTTCCTCATCAGTCCTAATCCCGGAGAGGAACTCAGACCGCTCCGCAAAGTTGCCTCAGGGGGGGAACTTTCAAGGATCATGCTGGCTCTAAAATCTATTGGAAAGGAGAAGGATATAAACAAAACGCTGATCTTTGACGAAATCGATGCGGGAATTGGCGGAAAAACGGCTGAATTTGTCGCTCAAAAATTAAAGACTCTAGCCAAATACAACCAGGTCATCTGCATCACACATCTCCCTCAAATCGCTTCATTTGCCACACATCATTACAAAATTGAAAAAAATATTTCCAAGAACAGAACCTTCACGACAACAAAAAAATTAAATGTCGATGGACGCGTCGAAGAATTATCCAGACTTCTGGCTGGCAGCCATATAACACAAACAACACTCCAAAATGCACGTGAAATGCTGGAACACAATCAGAAACAGAATACTGTTGAAGAACGTGTCCAAAAAAAGGAGATCACATGACAAACCGGATGGAAAGCGCTATTTTCTGTTTCAAAGAGGGATTCAGCTGTTCTCAAGCCGTCCTTTGTGCCTACAGTGATCTTTTCAATCTCGACCGGACCACCGCCCTTAAACTTTCGCAGCCGTTTGGTGGCGGAATAGCACATCAAGGGGGAATTTGCGGCGCTGTCTCTGGAGCCTTTATGGTTCTCGGATTGAAATACGGTAGAACACAAGCTGAAGATTTGGAGGCGCGAGAAAAAACGTACGAAAAAGTTCTTGAGTTTATTGAACGCTTCACGGCTTCGAATGGCTCGACTGTATGCAGAGAGCTTCTAGGCTATGATCTGAGCACTCCCGAAGGCTTCCGGCAAGTTGTTGATGCAGGATTCTTTGACACCCTCTGCCCTAAACTTATCCAAAACTCGATGGAAATTCTCGATAAAATTCTATAGTTCCAACAAGGGATCGTTGCGTATTTTGAGTTGACCCACATAAATTCTGCCGTCAACAATAAGGCTGATTTTGTACACTCCGGCCGCGGCTACAGGCTGCTGTAGAGAAGGCCCGAAAAGATCAAAACCCTGGGAATAGGTAGAATAATTCCTTGTGAGCTGCCGGTGAATAGAGCTTAAACGTCTCTCAGAACCGTCTGTATTCACAGCCTCTATCAGTATGCTGATTTCTTTCTTTTCCGTCTCAGTTTTGATCATCCCGGCTAATTTATCCAGAGTCCAGACAAGACGATCTTTAAACTTGAGGACTTCTTCGGTGAGGACAGGAAATCGCATGTTCCAATTCGCCTGATTTATTCCAGATCTTCCCGTTACTGTCATCTCACTTTTGTATTTCCCCAAGAGGTCCTCAATAATGATTTTTACTTTTTCATGAGCGGCATTCTTCATCCAGTAGTTAATATTGGCTCCACGCGGTGGATTTTCTCCCTTAAACTTAGAGAACGAGGGCTGCCGCCCAATGGAAACATTCTGCCATTTTGTCACAATCCTGTTGTTAAATAGAAAAACATCCGAGTCCTTCACTTCTTGAGTCAGCTGTTGAAGGGGAGTGATATCGTCAAGAATCCAGAGGCTTCTCCCATGTGTTCCAGCCACTAAATCTGCATCTCTTGGATGGATAACAAGGTCATGGAAGGCCACTGTAGGCATATTGTTATCCAAGCGAAACCAGCTTTTCCCTCCATCGATCGTGGCAAAACATCCAAATTCTGATCCGACAAAAAGAAGATTTCTGTTCTTAAAATCTTCCTTGACGACATACAGGCTCTGACCGTCCGGAAGGTTTCCGCTAATGTCCGTCCAAGTCCGTCCGAAGTCCTCGGTCTTGAATACATAGGGCTCAAAGTCGTCACTGCGGTGTCCGTCGAATGTGACATACGCTAATCCCTCTTCAAAATGAGAGGCCTCTACACGGCTGCACCAAATCCCTTCAGGTACGCCCTTTATGTTCTTTCCGACATCATCCCACTCGACTCCCCCATTCCGAGTAACTCTTATGCTGCCGTCATCCGCCCCGGTCCAAACAATCGATGCATTAAGAGATGATTCTGCTATGGAGATGATAGTGCAGTGATTTTCTGCCCCTGTCACTTCCCGTGTCAATCCTCCGGAATCCGAAGCGTTTCTTTTAATTGGATCATTGGTGGTTAGGTCCGGGCTAATAATCCGCCAAGTTTCTCCCCTATCCACAGATTTGAACAGGTAATTACCTCCCACATAAATGGTCCGCGGATTATTGGGGGAGATGATAAGAGGACTGCTCCAGTTGAAACGAAACTGCGGGGGAAGAATGTTGGAATAACGGCTCCGGCTTGACGCCCGCCATAACCAATGTTCACCGGGATAAATAGTGTATTCGATGGGTTTTTCAGGGAAGCCCGGATCATAAATATCTTTAAAATTAATGATATTTTCTGGCCTCGGTGAGATCAGTTCGGTTTCGCGTGTTTCCATATTGATCCGCCCTATTCCACCCACATGGCAGACCGTATAGACTATTCTCCAGTCCGTAGGATCGATCTGCATGTGAAAACCGTCCCCTCCATTGACCTCGATATTGTGGTCGATGAGAATCCCCTGGCGGTCGCGGCTGTTGCTAGGACTCCCGAAGCCTCCAATATCCTGCATACCACCATATACCCAATAGGGATCACGCATATCCACGCCTATGGCATAATACTGGGCTATGGCCATGTTGTTAAATGTGGTAAAGGACTCACCGCCATCCACAGTGAGAGAAGCACCCTGATCACTGGCCGTGTAAAATACATTTTTGTCCTTTGGAGAAATCCAAAGATCATGGTCATCCCCTCCGGCTCCTCCCCAGGGCTTTCGACCAAAAGTCAATCCTCCATCCTCGGAAAACCGAAAATCACGTGCAATTACATAAATCAGATTTTGATCCAACGGATTGATGGCAATCCGACCGTGGTACATGGGACGACTCGTATGACGGAGAAGATACTTCCAAGTCTCGCCGCTGTCATCCGAGCGGTAGACACCCGGTCCGGGGACATCAAGATTTTCGGGCATTTTGTCGCTGGCTTCCACACTGGCAACGATGATCTGAGGATCAGATCTAAAGAGGTCAATTCCGACACGTCCTATTTCTCCCTTGGGCAGCCCATTGGTCAACTTTTTCCAGGAATCCCCCCCATCTACTGACTTAAAAATCCCTCCTGTTGGGCCTCCGCTGACAAAGGTCCAGGGCTTCCGCAGTCTATGATACATAGCGCAGTAAAGTATGTCCGGATCGGTGGGATGCATTTTTATTTCAGTGCATCCCGTCTTTTCGTCTATCGGAAGTCCATTCGTCAGTTTCTCCCAGGATTTCCCACCATCGGTCGTTCTAAACAAGCCGCGCGTACCGGAATATCCCCAAAGATGTCCGACAGCCGCCACATAGACAATATTTGGATTAAAGGGATGGGTTGCCAAACGGGCAATCTGATGAGTTTCCCTTAATCCCATGTTTACGAATGTCCTGCCTCCATCAACAGATTTGTAAATTCCATCTCCCCAACCACTGCTGTTTCTGTTATTAGCCTCTCCAGTCCCAACCCATATGATGTCTGCGTTACCCTGGAAAAAGGCCACATCCCCGATGGAACCACTGCCGTATTTATCGAAAATCGGAGTCCATGTGACGCCAGCATTCTTTGATTTGAAAACACCACCTGATGCAGATCCCACCAGTACCACACGCCAGTCCTCATCCAGAGCATCCAACGCGGATATTCGCCCCATCATGTTGGATGGACCGATGTTCCGCCATCGCAGA
>SDBT01006752.1_pt1 | contig 18976 bp, 14 predicted proteins | sample 2277101 | NCBI WGS metagenome assembly SDBT01 (sample SAMN10404973, study PRJNA504765) | marine sediment metagenome | isolation source: marine sediment core GS10_PC15, 103 cmbsf | place: Arctic Ocean: Southern Knipovich Ridge | collected 2010 | reverse complement strand
ATAGATAGCTCTTTGATTGTTCTAGTTCTTCTTCAATAGATTTTAACTTAAACAGCTTAACTACCTTGGTTAACCCGGACGATAACGGAATAATATTTTTCTTATGATGTTTGTTCATTTTATTCGCCTTATATTTTTCTTATTTGTTAAAATATTATGAATCTTCAAACACAATTTTTGTAGTCTCAATCTAAATTATCTATGCCAAATTCTAAATTTTTTGCATACTGATCAATTATATCTTTAGTTAGAACAGAAAAATTAATTTCTTCCGGTAATGATTTTTGATCTTTTTCCTTTTCATATTCATAAGTTAAATAACCTTTTTCATAATGATATAGTAAAGTTCCAAATAAATTTTCGATTTCAACACTTCTATCTACCTGCAATAAACGTTTTAAGGTATCAATATCTTCCTCTATATTGGGTATTTCATTATTTAGGATGGTGATCGCTTCATCGATTTCATCTAGTTTTTTTTGATTATCTTTATTTTTTTTCCACATTTGAATTGCTTTTGAATTAACATCCAGTATTTCTTTCGCAGATTTTAATTTTTTAGATTTATCATCAATGAAAATATCTAAAGCCCCAAAATAGTTTTGTACATACTTTTTGGCTTCAGATAAAATAAAGTAATCAGCATCAGTTAATTTCCGACCTAATTTTGCATCTTCATATCCAAAAGAATAAAATTCTTTTATTACTTGTTCTTTTATTTTCATGGAATCCCCCGTTAAATTTGTCATTTAATTAATTCTATTACTATACCTTGTTACAATTTCACTAAAGAACTTGATTGTGAAATTGAATTAAATTTCTATGAAAAATTAGGTAGCGTTATACATCATAACAATCGGGAGTAAATCCAATTCAAAATCGGAAAGAATCGGATTAGACTTTGTTTTCTAACCTAATTACTTATAAGAAAATATCCTACTGTCTTATAGTAAAATAGTTTAGTCGTCTAAAGAGGTAAGACCGGCACGAATAGAGTATTTAGTTAACTCAGGCAAATTATGAATATTTAATTTATCCATAATATTTGCTCTGTGGGATTCTACAGTTTTCGGACTTATAAATAACACTTCGGCAATTTTTTTAGTGGAATTGCCTTCTGATATTAACTGTAATATCTCGCTTTCACGATTGGTTAGTATTTCAAGCCCTATTTTTTCGGAATCTTTTTTTATACTAGATATTTCTTGGAGTACTATATCTGAAATCTTTTGACTTATATAATTACCTCCTGAATTTACAATTCGGATAGATTCAACAAGTTCAGCACTTGTTGAATCCTTTAATAAATATCCAGATGCACCGGCTCGGAATATTCCGACCACTATTTGTCTTTCTGAATGCATTGATAAAGCTATGATTTTTATATCGGGGTTTTCTTTTTTTATCTGACGTGTGGCTTCAATTCCATTCATATCGTGCATTGCAATATCCATTATAACAATGTCGGGATTCTTTTCAAGTATAATTTTAACTGCATCCCTTCCATTATCGGCTTCGCCAATGACCTCAATATCACTTTCTGCTTTTAACAAGTTACGAAGACCATCTCTCATTATTACGTGGTCATCTACTAGGATTAATGATATCATGTTAATTCCCTCATTTATATTAAATGTTTCTTGATTGGCATATTTATAATTATTTTTGTGCCCTTATTTAGTTTTGTATCGATTTCTACACTTCCACCAATATATTTAATTCGTTCCATGATGCTAAATAAACCAAACTTTTTCTGCGATAGTGCTTTTTCCCGCATAGTCTTTAAATCAAATCCTACGCCATTATCACTAACTGTTATTCTGTAATCATTAGTTAATAGCCGAAATGAGACATTCACTCTATCTGCTTTTGAATGCTTTAACACATTTTGCAATAACTCATTAATACTTCGATATAATATTATCTGTTCTCTCTTTTCAATTTTATAAGATTTAGATCTATTGATCATATAAGTTATAATATTGTGATTTTTTTCTATCTCTTCAAGCTTCCAATTTATTGCCGGGATTAATCCCATTTCATATAAAACCGGAGGACTTAATTCGTAAGTAATATTCCGCGATTCATTTATAGCATCTTCAAGGAAACCGGAAATCTCACCAATCATTTTTTTATGTTCTGATTTTGTAACTATTTTATTTAATTCATTATTTCTAAAATTTGCTAAAACTAAAGATTGACCAAGTTTATCGTGGAGCGTAATCGCTAAATGTCTTTTGGCTTTTTCCTCTGCCATCGTGAGTTCATTTGAGAGCGTTGCTAAATTATTCTGGTGCAATTCAATTTTTTTACGGGCTTTATTTCGTTCAGTTACATCTCTAACCATAATAGTAATTCCGGACTTTCCATCTTCAACCGGAGCATAAAACTCAAGTGATCTATTATTATACTCAATCGGAAATCCTCTTACAGCTTCTCCTTTTAATACTGTTTTTTTAATAGATTCCACAATTTTCAATATAGACTTTTTTGGTAATAGTTGATTTGCAAGTTTGATTCCATTTATCCCAATTAATTCAGTTCTTTTCATACCAATTAATTTCGTAAATACTGAGTTTACCGACAGTATTTTCCCTGTCCTATCTGAATAAACAATACCATCTACAGCTCCATTAAAAATTGATTCATAACGATCGTGGCTTTCCTTCAATAATTTTTGAGCTTGTTTTCTTTCTTCAATTCCATAGAGAATTTGTTTGTGAGTATTAGCATTTTTAATAGCTGTAGATCCATAAACAGCAAATGTATTTACAATACTTAAGTCTTTTTCGGAAAAAGGTATTTCCGATCGTACCAAACTCAAGGCACCAATAACTTCTCCATCAATTGTTAATGGTGATACTATTATATTGTCTGTATCTGTTTTAGGAGTACCTTTTATATGAAATGCTCCCTTTACATCATCACGATAATTAAATATTTTTCCTGTTTTTGTCTTAATTGCCTGACCGGTTAAACTATTATCGATCCCTATTTTAGTAGCTAATACTTGTTTAGTGTACGGAGGATCATAAGCCACTACCGGTTTTAAAGTCTTTTTGTCATCTTCAATCATGTAAATCGTCACTCCACTGCATTTTAATAAAGCCCTTGCTTGTTTGGACATTCGGTTTAATACCACATTTATATCAAGCGATTCAGAGAGATTGCGTGATGTTTCGTACAATTTATTTCGTAATTCTTCATCATCTTTACTTTCTGTGATATCTAAATGTGAACCTGTCATGCGGATTGTTTCACCATTTTTATCTAACTCTACAACTGCTTTATTTTGGATCCAGCGGTAAGTTCCATCTTGATGCCTTAATCGGAATTCAGTTTCATAATTACCAACGGGATCTTCAAGATACTCCTTAAGACTTTTATTTATCCTGTGCTTATCACTAGGATGCAAGAGTTTCTCCCATTCTTCAAATTTATTTGGTATCTCATCATCTTTGTAGCCTAAAATAGCTTTCCATTGAGCAGAGAAATACACCTTGTTGGTAGTAATATCCCATTCCCAAATACCCGTATTAGAAGCCTTAATTACCCTGTGATAACGATTCTGTGTGTCTAAAATCTTTTTTTCAACTGTTTTTCGTTCGGTAATATCTTCAACTATACCATCATGATGGAGAACTTTTCCTAATTCATCTGTTGCTGAAGTACTTGATATTGAAGCAAAAAATATTGAACCGTCCTTTTTCCTTAACCTGGCTTCTTCATTAATAAGAAACCCTCTAGAAGCTAACTTCTCCTCAATTCTATCTTTTTCAATAGAATTCGCATAAAAATCTACCGTCTTGTATCTTTCAAGTTCGTTTTTGCTTCTAAAACCAAAAATTTTTAAAAAGGACGGATTAGCTTCAACAAATATACCATTCCTGCCTGGAGTACTTCGATAAACTCCCACATTCAAATTTTGAGTTAATGTTCTATATTTTTCTTCCCTTTCCATTAACTCGCCAATAATTTCTTTCTTTTTAGTGATATCTTCTTTTACAGCCAAAAAATGAGTAATACTATTGTTATTGTCGAATATCGGTGAAATTGTTGCAGATTCCCAATATAATTCTCCATTTTTCTTCTTATTTAGAAATTCACCTGTCCACACTTTTCCGGCAGTAATTGTTTTCCAAAGCTTACTGTATTCACTGTCCGGATTAACACCGGATTTTAAAATACTGGGTTTTGTACCAATAACTTCATCAATGGAATACCCGGTCAACTTTTCAAATGTAGGATTAACATACTCTATGACCCCGTCAATGTCTGTGATTATAATAGAGATTGGACTTTGTTCCATTGCCGTGGATAGCTTAACTACCTCATGTTCTGCTTTTATACGTTTAGTTATATCAAATATATATCCTCTAATATTGATTAATTTACCATCATCATCAAATTCACCTGATACATTTTCCTTAATAACGATCTTTTCTCCGTTGACCTTGCGTTGCTCTGATTGCTCATCTAATAATTCTTTATTCTTTGCAAGCTTCTTTATAAACTTTTCTCTATCAGATTTCGATTGATACAATTTATATGCTTTATAATCTTGCGCTTCTTTTAATGATTTGAATCCAAATATTTTTAGGAATTGAGGATTGCAATCAATTATTTTTCCTTCTCGTGTACTAAGGTAATCACCTGTAAGATCGTCCATGAAAAATTTGCGATATTTAACCTCACTATCTAATAATGCCTCTTCAGTTATTTTCCTATCAGTGATTTCTTGGATTGTGCCGAACATTTCAATGACGTTATTGTTTTCATCAAATTTTAGAGTACCTAATCCATGCACCCATTTGTCCTGTTGAGTTCTTATACTTCTTATTTTGTATTCCTTATCGAAATTCTGATGTTGCTGTAAAATGTCATCCTGAAAATATTTCGACATTGTCTCTTTAAAATCGGGATGAACAATTTGAAGCCAGCCGTTTATATCTCTTTTGAAATTTTTTCCAATTCCAAAAATCTCATCTAATTCTTCCGAATTTGTCCAAGAACCAGTTTTAGCGTTGAGAGAATAATGCCCCAAATTAGCAATTTTTTGTGCATGTTTAAGTTTTTCCTCACTGTCTTTTATCTTTTTTTCCACTAGCTTGCGCTCAGTGATGTCGGTGCTAATACCAATCTGGGCAATAATATTTCCTTTTTCATCTCGAAGAGGAGTTATTGATAATTCGGTAGGAAAGATTGTACCATCCTTTTTTTTATTGGTTAGTTCTCCCTTCCATCCTCCTAATTTAGTCTGGCGCCGCATCTCGTTCTTTAAATTGGATATTTTTTCCGCCTCTATAACCTTTGATGTTTTACCTATTATTTCTTCTTTCTTGTATCCATAAGTTTTTTCCCAAGCTTCATTAACAAAAATTATCTTGTGTTCCTTATCTGTTATACTAACACATTCATTCATCGAACGAACTGTTTGACCCAACATCTCAAGATTCATATACGCAGCTGCCAAATCCATCTCTGACTTTCTATGCTCTTTAATTTCAGACTGCAATTTTTTTGTAGTCGTATTTAGATCGGATAAGGCAGATAAAGTACCAATTCTCTGTTTTTCACTGTTTTTAAATTGCTTCTCCAATTCAATTGATTTTAATTCAATTTGTTTCTCGGCTTGATGGCGCTCAGTGATATCAATCACTTGAGTAAAGAAAATTTGAGGAAGCCCTACTTTATCTTTAAGAATAACCGTACTTACTTGAGCATATATAGTATTACCATTTTTATGAATATATCGTTTTTCAAAATTTGCTTTTTGAGCTTTACCGGATGTTAATTCCTTAATAACATTATTTCCAATATCTAAATCGTTCGGATGTGTAATCTGGTTAATATTTATATTTAACAGTTCTTTTTCAGTATAACCGGTAATTTGACAAAAAGCTACATTAACCGTCCTAAATTCCCCATTAGCTGTTAAAATAATCATTCCTATTGGAGCATCATTAATTGCATTAGCAAGTAACAGTTCAGACCTTTTTAACATAGATACAGTCCCTGTTAAAATATCAATTTTATCTTTTAACTTTTGGATAGTATTTTTGTTAGACGAGTTGTTTTTCATAACTACAATCTCAAATCAAAACCATAAATGATATGTATTACCCAGATTTTCAATTTTCCAATTTGATCTCTGCTTTGATATTCTTTAAAAGTACTTTATTTGCATTCTGTAGTAATTTACCTGCATTATCTCCCTTATCCGGATAAAAAGAATAGCCATAAGAGAGATCAATTGGGAAGAACTTATCAATATCCAATACTGATTTGGTCAGAATATCTTCTAATTTTGAAAATAAAATAATAATATTTTGTTTTGTGATATCTGAAAATAGGATCACTTCATCTTTTTCCTTCATGAACGAAAAATCTCCTGGGGCTAATGTTTCCTGAATAATTTTAAGCGTCAACCTCATAACTTTATTAGCTATATCAACACCAAATTTTGAAACTATATTCGAAAAATTTTTCAATTTTATCAATAATAAAGAGAACTTTATGTGCTTGTCGGCGACGTTTTTAATTTTATTTTCAATATTCTCAATTATTATCTCATTTGCACTATAAATAGGTAGGGCAAAATGGAATTTAGAACCCTCATTTATTTTACTGTCAACCCAAATTCTACCATTATGTAATTTTACAATTCCTTTGCTAATTGATAATCCAAGACCCGATCCCTTTTCACCTGCTCGCATTACTTTTCCGACTTGATGAAATCTATCAAACAATGTCCCAAGGTCTTTAGATTCAATACCTCTTCCGGTATCTGCTATACAGCACTCAATATCATTTGCCTTTTTCGTAATAAAAACTTCGATTTTACCTTTTTCTGTAAATTTCATTGAATTACCAATCAAATTCATAAATACTTGTATTATTCTGTCTTTATCTAAATACAGATTTATCGATTTACGATTCGGTGTAAACACCAATTCAATATTTTTTGTTGTAGCCTTATTACGAAAAGATGATACAACGCCTTGAGCCAGTTTAACAATATCAACAATTTCCTGTTCGAGTTCTATTTTTTGACCTTCAATTCTAGAAATATCAATCAGATTATTTATTATTCGTGCTAATCTATCTACATCTTCCATACATGGATTTACGATACTTAATTGGTCCTTATTAAGTTCTCCGAATAATCCCTCCGAAAGCAGTGATAAAGATTCTCTAATAATTGTCAATGGTGTACGCAATTCGTGCGATACCGAACTAATAAATTCATTTTTCATAATTTCAATTTGCTTCTGTTCGGAAATGTCTGTTACAATAATTGTTGCAGCAACAACCTTATCATTTTTTTTTAACGGTGCTACATTGTTTCTGTACCATAAAATTTTATCATCAGTGCTAATACTCAAATTATCAAAGCTGAAACTCTTGCCAGTTTTAAATACATTTTCAATTGTACTTCGTGCTATTTCTTGAAAATCTACAGGCATAAAATCATAAATAATTTTACCTAATATATCTTCAGGTTTTTGATAAGAATACTCATAATTAATATATGTTATTACTCCATGCGAATCTATCCTTAGTATAATATCGGGGCTATTATTGACAATAGAGCGGAATTTTTCTTCACTCTCCAATAATCGAGCTCTTAATTCCCTTCGTTCAGTAACATCCTCAATGTAACCATCAAAATGGATAACATTTCCATTTTCATCTTTTACAACACTTGCTGATGTAGATCCAATAAAAGTACTTCCATCTCGCCGTTGCAATTTTAATTCTTCATTTTTGATTGAACCTTTAGATAAAGTCTTATCGCTATATTTTTTCCGATCACCGTGTGAAACGTACAAACTTGATACACTCGTAGCCAACATCGCTTCGCGATCTTTAAAACCGAACATATTGACTAAAGTTTTGTTCACTTCAATAAATTTTCCTTTGGCACCCGGCGTACTTCGATAAATTCCAAGTGGTATATTTTCAGTCAGTGAATGATATTTTTCTTCATTTTCCCGCAGCGCTTTTTCTGACTTTTTTCGCTCAGCGATCTCAAATTGTAATTCCTTTGTGGTATCATTAAGATCAGATAATGTCGATAAAGTAGCAACTCTTTGTTTTTCACTAATTTTAAATTGTTCTTTCAGCTCCTTAGTTTTTTGTTCAATTTCTCTCTCTACCTTTTTACGCTTTGTGATATCTTTAACCGTTGCCTGTAAGAAAGTTTCATCCTTTATCCGTATTTTTGTTAATAAAACTGTAGCAGAAAATGATTCCCCATTTATTCTTTTATGTGTCCACTCAAAAAAGTTTGATCCTCTAGTCATAGCTATTTTTATCATTTCTTTAGCTTTCTCAGATGATAATCTTCCGTCAGGTTGTTTCTCCGGAGAAATATTCCAAGGGCCGTATGTTAAAAATTCTTTAACACTTTTAACTTTAAACATTTCCAATATTGCAGGATTTCCTGATGTGAATTTCCAAGTCGGAGGATTAAGCGTCATAATAGCATCATGAGATGAATCAAACAATTTTCTAAATCGTTCTTCACTATCTTGTAGTTTTTTTTGTGATAATTTACGATCTGTAATATCATGAGCAATACTAAGTACTAGTTTTTCATTAGTAACAGTTACCGGACTTGTCCTGATTTCGATGATAACTCTACTACCATCCTTCTTAATCATAGAAAATTCATCGGGACCAGTATAATCACCTCTCATACTGCGTTTTATTAATTCACTGACAGCTTTTTGATCTTTATTCTCGATTAAGTTTAATTCTGCAAAAGTTTTGCCAAATAATTCCTCTTTATTATATCCGGTAAGTTCAAATGACGTTAAATTTCCATCTACAAAATTACCATTGTGATCAAGTAAAAAATACGCTACCGGTGCATAATTAAAAATAGTCTTAAATCTATCTTCCCTACTCTTTAATACCCTTTCAATTTGTTTGCGAGCATCAATCTCAAGTTCCATATTTTTAATGTCTTGTACCAATTGCCACGCTTTTGGATTTGATTTAGATTTATTACTACCCATAAATACACTCTTAGTTTATTTCAAACTATTTTAATTGGATTTGGAATTATACTATCCTTATATAATAAATGAATGATTCGTTAAACAAACTTTTCTGAAGTTTAATTTGTTTCTAAAGAATTTTGGTCGTAAGCAGCCTCGCCTAGAGGGTTATCATTATTTTTTAATTTTTTATTTTTCAATATGGTATTTATTTTTTCCATCAATAAATCACTATTAAATGGTTTCGAGATGAAATCCTCTGCTCCCATACTCATGACTTGTTTTTTAACTTTGACGCTTGGGAATGCTGTAATAAAAATTACTGGAATCGTCTTAGTTGCTTCTATTTCTTTTAGGTTTTCAAATGCCTTAATACCTCCACCAAGGGGCATTTTTATATCTAATAATATTAAATCCGGTAATTCCAGCTTTGCTACTTGCACACACTGATATCCATCATAAGCACTTATCACATCAAAATTGTTAGCTTTTAGTCGCAATGAAAGTAACCGTACGATATGCGGCTCATCATCAACGACTAATATTTTCTTTTTCATCGTCTATCTCCTACTATTAAAATTTTAATAATTGCCGGGAACTACTACTATCGGGTAACAATTGGTGGCAGGAGGTAAACCAATATGATGCAGATGCATTATCCACCAATCTCCCAAATTGAATTTTATTTGTTCCCGGCAATTAAATTCGAATTGAAAATTGAAAACACATTTTACTATATCATTCCAATCAATCTTAAATGTTGTTATTGAGTTATTTTCAATTTTAATTGTTTTTTTTTTCAGAATTCCACTTTTTCAGAGCATAACGCTCATATTTTTTTAATAATTTAATTTTCAAGAACAATGATATTCACCTCCTATTTAACAGACAGTTTACCTACATTGATTTTAGTAGTGTATTAATTATCCATCAATCAGGGATTTCCCCATAATATATTGAGGAATTCTACTATTTTAAAATTGATATCAATCAAGTTATTGAAAATAAATCATACTACAAACATTGAAAAACTTAATTTGTATACAAATATAACTGTATATTTTTATAATATAAGCCCATTATATTATAATATAATATATATTCTCTTTTTTAATAATATATATTGCATATTACAAATAATCATTTTAACTTGACTTAAGAGCACAATCTAATAATTTACTAATTTGAGAGTTATAACATTAAATACACATTAAAAAACGGTAACAATTATCTATTATTTACTTTTAAAGGCGAATATGATTTCGAAGAATCGATAAACTTAATGCAATCCATAAAATCAGATTGTATTAATAAAAGAATCTTTAAGATTCTTGTTGATACTCGTCAAGTAGAAAAAAAGTCATTATCTAACTTAAATAGATTTAATATGGGGGTAGAAGCTGGAAAAACACTTAATTCAAAAATTCAAGTTGCTGTATTAGATAATGATAGGGATATAAATCACTTTGCTGAATTAAGTGCAAATAATCGATCAGCGTTTGTTAAGGTTTCTTCCAATAGGGCTGAATTATTGAATTGGTTAAACTAATTTAATAAATTATCGTAAAATAAATAAAATTATATATATAATACAACCGGTCTGCCCAATAATGGGCAGACCGGGTCCCCTTCCCTCGATTCACCTGAATCCATTCAACTTACATATGCTCAATTTTATAGTGATAGATGAGTAGATTCAATTGTCTTTTATTGTATTTGTATTCTAATTGTGCCCAACGTATTCTTTTTATTGATATTTTTTAAACCAACATAAAATTAAAATAAACCAAACATCCAAGCTATAATAAGTGCATCTACAACTAGCACAACAGAGACTAATTCAAAAAATGAAATCCCTCGCCAATGACTTAATTTTAATTTTCTATTCATTATATACCTCATATTCAAATAATATGGTTTTCTGTGATGAAATTTATACGTCAATAAATAATATCAACAATCGGGCGACACTCCAATTATTCGTAGTTCGCTTCCCCATAATTGAATAATCATAAAATTATATAGATTAATTAACCAAATTAATCATTTATTGATATAATGATCTTTTCTATTCTTTTATTCGTTATTATATCTTTATCAGCAGGAAACTATATTGTTAATGTCATTATTTTTTAAATTGGGATTACGTTTTAAAATCAAAAAAAGAATATAAAAAAAATACTAACAGGTCATTAATATTTTTTAATTATAAAATTTTCCAATTCTATGATTTAATAGAATAGTCCGGAATTGATAATTAATTATCCAAGAATCGTTGCAATAGTTTGTTCGAAATCCTCGCTAATAAATGGCTTAGAGATGCAGCCTTTAGCCCCCATTTTCAGTACTTGATTCTTGATTTCTAATTTTGGATACGCTGTCATAAAAATTACCGGTATCGCTTTTGTTTTATCTATTTGGATTAATTTTTCAAATGCTTCAACTCCACCTCCTTCAGGCATTTTAATATCCAATAATATTAAATCCGGCATCTCTTTTATGGCAATCTTCACACATTCTAATCCGTCGAACGCTTCAAATACTTCATAACCTTTAGCATTTAACCGCATTGATAAGAGCCTGACAATTCCAGGTTCATCATCGACTATTAATATTTTCTTCTTCATTCCATATCCTAAAATAATTTATTATATTGAATTATTTTGATTTTGAAGAGGAATATGGATGCACTAATGTTGTATACATTTTTACTAATTTAACTGCATTCCATATTAGTTACTTCCTATTTATCGTATAAAAATACTTATTATGCTGGGTGAATACAATCAGGATTTCAACTATTTGATTGTCAGGAGGCAACTGTTTGATTAAATAGTGCTATCCCTGATATGAGTGCAAACTGGTTATATAAACTTAATCTACCCTAAACCAGATTTCAAATATTTATCTGTATCTAGAATATTTCCATTTTATCTGATTTCTCGAATAGGTAAAAAAATTGAATGAGCAGTTACCATTTTTATCGCGTTGGTTTGAAATAACGAGTATTCTATTCAATCCACCTAAACGTCAATAATACGTGGATTTAAAGAAATACGGTTTCAAATCGTGACCTTAATGTCATTCAAAGAGTTTCAAGATATTATTATTTAGAACTCTTTTTTATAATTTTTGAAACTGTTGTTTAATAAATAACCATTCTTTAGATTAAGATAGCAAAAGAATAGGAAGTATTTATGAGAATATCAGAAAAATCACATGGTGAAGTAATCGTTCTTACTATCTCCGGTAAAATGATGATTGACGCTAAAAGCACTGATCTTCACAAATATATTAAAGATCTTATCGAAAAAAATCAAACTAACATTGTATTAGACCTTGGCAAAGTAACTTGGTTAGCAAGTGTTGGCTTAGGTTCAATATTAGCTTCATTTACATCTTTAAGAAATGCTGGCGGAGATCTTAAATTAGCACGATCTACACGGAAAATCCGCAGTGTGCTGATCTTTACCCAATTAATAAAAGTATTAAAAGATTATGATACAGTAGCAGAAGCAGTGGCAAGTTTTTAATTACCCACTCAGCTCAGCGTGTTGATCCTTGCAACCCCAATTTTGTAAGTTCTTTTTAAGATCTTTAATAGATTCATTTGCAAGGCACCATAATAGCCTTGGGTCTTCTTTTTTATTACTACTCTCAATCTCCCGAACAATTGGTCTATCCGATTCGTCATTCTTAGCTTTTTGATTTAAATCACTGAGATTTTGTTTCATCTGTTTCATAACATCAGCTTCAGTATTTAAACCAGCACATTTATTAGCAAGTGCTCCTAATACACCTCCATTTGATAATATGATTGGTGGTCTCATGTTGTTCTCCTTTTTGTTTGTTAATTAAAAAATTTCTGATATAGATCGATAATCTCACGATACTCTACTATTCTATTTAAAAAATCATTATTATTTTTTGAATCATCAATATATGTTAGTCGATTCAAAAGTTCATCATGAGCACTTGATAAATATTTTTTTGCTGATGATGTATCACCAATTGTTATGTAATAATTGTATAAATTGTAGTAAACACTAGCAGCATAGTCTTTATAGGGTTTGGTATCCTTAAGAATTGACTCAGATTTCAAGGATTTAATTGCTGCGGTTTTTTTATCACCAAATCTCAAAGCAGCCAGCGCCCATGCCGCTTGAGTCCAAACCCTGTGCGTTGGATCATCTAACCTGATCCATACGCTATCTGCTTTCTCAAAGTATTTAATTGATTGATTATAATTACTATTGCGCAGCATTAATAGACCTAAATATTGGTAAGACACTCCAAAATAATATGTGTCACCAATATTGTTTGCTAAGTCTGATGATCGCAAGAATATATTAAGTGCTTCTTCATTATTTCCAATGCTGTAATTAATCTCTCCAACAAAAGCTAATGAGTTTAATTCATGCTGTTTGGAAGAAATTTCACGGGCGTATTGCAAAGAAACATCGGCGTAGACAAGGGCTGATCCGATATTCCCCATACCCATATAACTATAACTGATACCAATTAGCGAATAAGCCATTAAGTCTTTATTTTCAAACTTCATAAAAATATCATATGATTCTTTATATGAACTCATTGCGGCATGATAATCTTTTGATACTATATAGACACTCCCCAAATTATATAATGCTACCCCTTCCTCTCGTTGATCGCCAAGCATGACAAATAAAATACGCGATTCTTCATAATACTCTTCAGCTTTCTCATAGTCATTTTGCAGAAAATACAAATTTCCAAAACTTCTTAGTAATTTGCTTTCGTTATATTTATCATCTTGTTTGCGCACTATCTTTAACGCTTTTTCATAATTTTCAGTTGCTTGAGTAAATTGATAGAGGAAAAGATGATAAGTTCCAATATTTAACATCGCTATGGCGATCGTGCTCTCATCATTGATATCTTTGGCATATTCGAGACATTCACTAAATATTTCAAATGCCTGATTGTGATCAGCGGTTCCTGTGTATGTTTGTCCTAGTTGAATTTTAGCTTGCATCAAGTTCTGATCTTTTTCTATTGCTTGTTGTAATAAACCTCTTGCGATGAATATATCTTCACTATTTTTTCGTGTTTCCCACGCATACTTTCCCTTTAGATATAATTCATATGCATCAGGATCGATGATAACCAGGACTTTAGTTGATTTTTTTGTAGATATCCCTAGATTACTTAATACTGAACCGGCAAGTATAGTTGTGATTGTACTTACGTTTTTAATAGGTTTAGTCCATTTTTTTGCAAAAATATCTTTACCCGATTTTGGATCAATAATACGACACCATAAATCAAACACACTATCAGCTTTAAATAAACTACTGATAAGTAAATAGTCTACTCGTAACTTCTCGGCGATTTCTGCGATGGTGAAATCAGATCGCTTATATTTATTTACCTCATTAATAGTTGGGACTCTGATAACGCCGGCACTAGCAACATTTATAATGAGATCTTCGGTAATTCCTCGTGACCAAAAATCATCCTCCGACCCACCAAGATTCTCCATATTCAAAATTCCTATTGATGGTACGTGCGGTGTACGAATTATCGCATAATATGCGATAGATGAAACAACAGCTATAAATAGAAATGATGTTATTAAATAAAACCAAATTCTATTTTTTGTACTATATATACTTTTCAATATTTTTAATGGACCTGCGGGAATATTTTTATATTTTTTGTAATTCTCCAGATCCTTTAATAAATCACTAACCAGTTGAAAACGATCGGCAGGATTCTTATTTAGCATCTTATTTACGATTCGTTCTAATTCAATCGGAACATCAGGATTAACTACTGATATTGCATCCGGTTCTTCATTTATTATAGAATACATAACAGCTTGATCATAACTATTTTGGAACGGTATTTGATTAGTCAGCATTTCATATAAAATAACACCAAGCGACCAAATATCTGTTTGCTGATCAATATCTGAGTTACTAATCTGTTCCGGAGACATATAGGCGATCGTACCGGTTGTTCGATCAGGACTGATAAGTTTTTCCTGACTACAAACCTTAGCAATTCCGAAGTCCACAATTTTTGCAATTCCTTCATCAGTTATTAAGATATTGCCTGGTTTTATATCGCAATGAATAATTTCCTTACTATGAGCATTTTCCAATCCCTTTGCAATTTGAATAATATAATGTAAAACATCATTTATACTTAATTGTTCTTTCAGTAATTTTTTCTGAAGGGTTTCACCTTTATAAAAATTCATACTAATAAACAACTGACCGTCACCTGTTTCACTAATTTCATGAATTACACAAATATTATTATGATCCAATGTTGATGCAGATCTAGCCTCTCTTATTAAACTCTTTTTTGCTTTTGGATCTCGACAGAACTCTTTGGGCAAAAACTTAAGAGCTACTTCTCTTTTAAGAGTTAAATCTTCTGCTAGGTAGACTTCTCCCATTCCGCCTTCACCAAGCTTTTCAATAATCTTATAATGGGATATTGTTTTACCGATCATATTCAATAATTTAACAGATTATAGTATAAGGTATAAGCAATATAATTGTAATTATTGCCCGGTGATTATTTCCGTCTGTATAAAAATAAATTCTCTGCATTAATCTCCTCTTTGCAGATAAATACGGATTTCGTTGAATTACCGTAGTCAAATAGTACTTCTAAATCCTGGTATCGTTCAATGATTATTGGAGATTAGGTGTGAGGTTTCTTAACCACAACACCCTACCCCCGTCTAAGTAAGTTGAAATTCTGAAAAGTGTTGAAAAATCGGTATCCCGCAGGTATCCACATTTACGCGATGCTAAACGATGCTAAACGGTGCGAAATGAACGATAAGTGCCTAACTAAAAAGCCCCACAACTAAGTAGGGCTTTTATATATATTATATATTATGTTCTATTCTACTTCTGTATATATATTGTCATAATGATTTTTCCACGGGAACAGTCGATTGAACGTAGCATAGACTTTCTTTCTTTTTTCTTCATCTGGTTCTATAATTTTGAATGGTTCAGTAAACGAAAATTCATCTATTGCAACCCAAGATGGATATTTCATCATTATCACCAAGTTGTGTTGTTCTCCTGTGTGATGAATTAACACTTTATAATCTAATAACGTCCCCATTTTCTTAGCTTCCTCTACAACAGGTAAAGTATATTCCTTAATCATTGTTTCTATACTGTCAATTTTTGCCCAGTCTACTTTGTAAAATGACACATACCAATATGGTGTATCCTCCTTTTCTTTATCTTGTGCTATCAAGCTTGGAATAAATATCAGAATTAACAATACTGATAATATTACTTTGATTGTGTTTTTATTCATCTTGTCCTCTTTTTTATTAATGAAATATTGAATGGAATAATTTGTGGAAAGTATACACGAATTTGAATGTAAAGGATTCCCCCGTTATGAACTGGAACTCCTATTGTAAACCTCGCAAGGTATTTTGATTATAGATTAACCGCTAAGACCGTCTCAATAATGCGTAAAACACTATAATTCGTATATATTAGTGATAATATAATACGATTAAATGGTCTTTTTATCAATGAATAATTGGTTTTTATTATCAGTTAAGAATATATTTTTCACCTGTGGTGTGTAAGAATGCTATGTATATATATTTAACACCCCCGCCCACCAATGGCATGGGTGGCTCTACTTAATTAAATCTTCCAACCTGATGACCTCATGACAATGGGTCAAGTGCTTTATCGAGGAGAAATATGTATTGGTATCCCACCTGTATCCCAATTACTACTGATTTTCACACATTTATCAGTTTTTCAATAATTGAGAATACCCATTTTGCTGTAATAATTTGGCAATTTTCAATGCCTCTTGATCCACCTTTTCATTGCTTTGTGGCAACCAAACACTTAGTACATCTTTAATATATCCATCTGGAAACTGTAAATAGATTTGAGTGGTGTTAACGCTACTATGACTGGTATGTTACATAAATGGTTTGATAAGTTTGTATATTGCTTGTTGTGTTTTGTTTTGTATATTATTCCAATTCATATTCATTCAAATAACTCTTCACTTGTTCAATTTCATTAAACATTAAAACGTCAATAATAGAAAGCCAAGGAACAAATTCGTGATCAAATTGAGCATATTCTATTTTTTTAGACTTAATGAATCTTAATTCTATTCCCTCTCTTTTAAATACTTTTTTATCATAAAGTTCTTTACCACCAATCGGATTTGTGTATATATCGGTTTTTAAATATTTACATATTTCAATGATTCTATCTTGTGATTTAAGTTCGTGATCAATATCCAAACTTGAAGAAAGAATAATTTTCGTTTTGATGTCGAGATTAAAGCATAATTCAACTATTGAAAAATGTATAAAATCAAATAAATTATTAATTTCCTGTATAAATAAATGTCTGATAAGAGGATAATTTTGTGAAAAGAAAGGTGCTTTATTATAATAGGATTGAATTTGTTTCAATATATTAATCCTTTTCCTAATTGAGTTATCAGCTAAATATCTGAGATTAACATTTATGAAGCTTTTGTCTTTTTTTAAAGGTATAGTAAATATCCTGTCAGTTCCATTATCTAAAATTCTGTTTCTGTTAAACCACCCCTTTCGTGTATATTGGACATTATCATAAATCACAAGCTTATCTACAGAATTTATCAATTGGTAGTATCCAATATATGCACAAAAATAGGGCTGCATAATTGCTATTTTCATGATGTTTTCCCTTTATTGCGGAATACAATTGTTATACATTAAAGTACCTTTATATTTTATTAAGTAACTAGTACAGTTTATACATAATAGTGTATTATAATCAAAAACTATTCCTACCTTGAGTGTGATAGAGATGGATGCTTTATATTCTAATAATAAATCACATACAATTTGTAAACAACTCACTACTGGGAATCCAGTATTTTTCAATGTTTTTTGTTATAAAAGACAAAAAAAATTATTGGATTGTGTGTGAGGTTGTTTCACCATAACACACTACTGCCGTTCAAGTAAGTTGAAATTCTAAAAACCGTTAAAAAATCGGTATCCCGCAGGTATCCACATTTTCGCGATGCTAAACGATGCTAAACGGTGCGAAATGAACGATAAGTGCTTATATAACAAGAGTTAGAAGATTCTACCCTATTCTCCTAACTCTTTGTTATTAAAATCTTTATCTACCGTCGGGGCGGCGAGATTTGAACTCGCGACCTCTTGACCCCCAGTAAAGAGGGCGTACTTGGTAAATTAAGTTATTGTTTAACTTACAGCAGTTCAATAAAATTGGTATCCCGTATGTATCCACATTTTGATTTTATTTCATCAACACCATTTTCTTAGTCTGCACAAAATCACCTGCTGTAATTTGATAGAGATAGATGCCTGCGCTTGCAATATTTCCATCATGGTCAATACCGTTCCATTGGATTGAATGTTTCCCTGAAGGTTGCTTTTGTGAAATGAGTTGATCTATCTCTTTCCCGAGCATATCGTAGATAGTGATAGTAACAGCGCTTTCATTAGGAAGTGAATAGTTTATGATTGTAGACGGATTGAATGGATTTGGGTAGTTTTGGAATAAGGCAAAAGATGAAGGTATTCTTCCGTAAATCTCATCCACCGAGATGGTTGACTCTACACTGCGAAAAACACCGCTACCTTGAGTTCCAGCAAATATGTTACCACTGGAATTGATAGCAACGGTCCAGACAATAATACCTATTAAACCTGTTTGTGTCCAGTTATCCCCATTATCTATGGAACGAAAAACACCACCAGCAGTCCCGGCAAAGATGTGACCGCTGGGATTGATAGCAAATGAACGTAAAGAGGTATTCGTCAAACCAGTGTAGCCCGTCAGAACAAGTTGGAGCGATTAGCCTGTTAAATTAAGAGAGACTTTGGATAGATTAAATAGCCAAAAGGAGCTAAAGAATGAGTCCAAAGTCATTAGTAGAAAATCGGATCA
>SDBT01006751.1_pt1 | contig 18977 bp, 17 predicted proteins | sample 2277101 | NCBI WGS metagenome assembly SDBT01 (sample SAMN10404973, study PRJNA504765) | marine sediment metagenome | isolation source: marine sediment core GS10_PC15, 103 cmbsf | place: Arctic Ocean: Southern Knipovich Ridge | collected 2010 | reverse complement strand
GGAATCCTTCTTGGCTGGAAAAACTTTTTTGAGTTCAGCGAATTTTTTTTCAACCGCCTGTTCAATCTCTTTGACTCGTTGCTCATCGGCCCCCAGTTCTTTAGCCATTTCTTCAACGGAACTATTTGCATACTCCTTTTGCTTGCTGTCAAGCATGGCGCGGCGGTTTTTGATACTCGTTCTCTGAGCGACAAAGGCAAGAATTATACCTGCGATTATAAGCCAATTGAAAAAGGGCAGGTGGTCCCCTGGAACATCGACATGCCATGGTATAATCACATTTTTCCCCTTATTTGCTCTCCTGTTTTCCAAATACTACATCATAATACTATAAAACCCGGATAAACTATGTAACCGGAGGCTCTTATGAACAAGTATATCGGATTTGACATTGATTGCAAGAAAATAGCGGCATGTGCAGTTGAAACTGGAAAAAAGGATAGTTCAAGATGCCTGGCAGTTTTGCCTTGATTTGCATTACCGGCGGGGGTATAATCCCTTCTATAGTTTTAAAATCAAAATGCCTATCAGTGAATCAAAAAGGGGAATGTAAGATGATCAAAATCTATGATCTGGCTCAAATCAAGAGCGTATTGAAGTCCGTACAAGCCGTCCCTGAGATCGAAAAGGGATTCATTGCCTATTCCGAAGGCAAGGCGGTGATCCCTCCTGTCGGTGAGCTGCTATTCAAGGACCCGCCGGGCGATACCCATATCAAATACGGATATCTCCTGGATGATGATTACTATGTCATCAAGATCGCTTCCGGATTCTTTGAGAGCCCCACTTCAAACCGCTATACAAGTAACGGACTCATGCTGCTTTTCAGAAAAGGAACAGGCGAGCTGGTCTGTGTTCTTCACGACGAGTGCTATCTGACGAACGTGCGTACGGCAGCTGCAGGTACTGTGAGCGCCAAGTACCTGGCTCCGAAAAATGTCGAGTGCATAGGTGTCATAGGCGCCGGCACCCAGGGCCGGATGCAGGTCGAATATTTGGCACAGGTTACCAGCTGCAAAGAGGTCATGGTATGGGACATGGACCAGGGTGCACTGGATGGCTACAAGAAGGATATGGAGCCTTTGGGATACCGTGTCCAGACGATGTCGAACACCGAAGACATTTGCGCTCACTGCAATCTTATCGTCACGGCAACTCCGGCGAAATCACCATTGCTATCCGCGGGCAACATCCGTAAGGGCACGCATATTACCGCCATGGGAGCCGACACTCCGGAGAAGAATGAATTGGATCCGGGGATTCTGCAGAAAGCCGATATTGTTGTCGCTGACAGTATCAGTCAGTGTCTCTTGCGGGGCGAGATCCACCATGCCCTGGCCGCCGGCGTGCTTGAGAAGGAGCGGATCGTTGAATTGGGCAACGTGATTATCCATCCGGAGCTCCGCAGAAGCTCCGAGGAACAGATTACCATCGCAGACCTGACCGGGGTGGCGGTTCAAGACATTCAGATCGCCAAAGCCGTTTATTTTGGCCTGAAAGAAATAGAATAGTCAGTGAATTAACCGGGAGAGACGATGAAGATCGAAACATTCGAGATGGAACGAATGCAGTGCCTGTTCGAGAACAGGGTCGAGCTGAATCTTTCTGAGAGCGGCGTTCTGCCGCTGAGTATTACCGAACTCCTGGATGGGGCGGACGACATTGAGAGCTTTGTCACCAAGAAACTGTCGTACAACGAATCGGACGGCTCCCAGGTCTTCCGTGAGCGGATCGCCCAGTTTTATCCGGACGACTGCCAGCCGGAGAACATCACCGTTACCAATGGCGGCTCTGAGGCCAACTATGTTACGCTGTGGACGTTACTTGAATCCGATGGCCGTCTGGCCTGTATGATCCCCAACTATATGCAAGGCTGGGGCCTGGGACGTGCATACGCTGACGGTGTTGACACTTTCGAGCTTGTGATGCAGGAGGACTCCGGTCAACGCCGCTGGGCACTTGACGTGGAAGGCTTGAAGCGCGCCGTTACGCCCAAAACGAATGTTATACTTGTTACGAATCCCAACAACCCGACCGGTGCGATACTAACCGCTGGCGAGATGGATGCCGTTGTGGATATCGCTTCCAGGGCCGGCGCGTGGTTGGTGGTCGATGAGATATACCGCGGCGCCGAGGTGCAGGGCGGGACCTCACCGACTTTCTGGGGACGGTACGAAAAGGTTGTCATTACATCGGGACTGTCGAAGGCGTTTGGCATGCCTGGACTGCGCGTAGGCTGGGTAGTTGCGTCGCCGAAACTGATCGAAGATTTGTGGGTTCGGCACGACTATCTTACTCTAATGCCAAGCCTGTTGAGCGACCGTCTGGGCGCAATCGCCATGGAGCCGCAGCGACGAGAATCCATCCTTGCTCGCACCCGCCGGATCATCGGCGAGAACCTGACTCCGATAGAGAAGTGGTTTTCCGAACGCAGTGACATCTTCACCTACGTTCCGCCTGAAGCGGGTGCCATCTTCTATTCTAAATACAAACTCCCCATCAACTCATTGGAACTGATCAAGCGCCTGGTCGCGGAGAAGTCCACCCTGCTCACCCCCGCCGAACATTTCGGATTGGAGAAGGGTATTCGCATTGGTTTTGGTTACGATGTTGAGAAGTCACTCGAAGGTCTGACGCGTGCCGAAGCCCTCATGCACGCCATGAAGTAGAGCGGCCTGTTACTCTCTACTGCCGAAAGAACCCATACCCCAGAGTCGGATTAAATGTCCGATTGCGGCAAGATAACACTGTACGCCGGGTGGATTGGCGGTTACAATCGCGGCCGATAGTGCGTTGGGGACAGGCGAAAATAGTTTTGAAACAGAAAAGGAGAAACAAATGAATTGTCCAAGTTGTAATGATATTATGGTGGAGAAAGATTTTGGGGGCGTTGTGGTAGATATTTGTGAGGATGGATGTAAAGGCATCTGGTTTGACTGGATGGAGCTAATCAGGCTCGATGAAGAAAATGAAGGCTTTGGAGAGGCATTGACGGCAGCAATGAATCACCCTCGAGTCAATGATGAGAATCGTGACCCGTTGAAATGCCCGAAATGTGCTCTTGTAATGCGTGCCCACAAGTACAAATCATCGAAGGAGGTAAATGTAGATGAGTGTTATCAGTGTGGAGGATTCTTTCTGGATTCGGGTGAGCTTAGAGTTATCAAAGAAAGTTTTCTCTCGGAAGAAGAACGGGAACAGTACGTTCAAAAACTGCTTTCGGAAATACCTGAGTATCAGGAAGCCAAAGACGATCTGGAGAAACAGAAAACAAGAGCGAAGGCGGCTTACAATATGACAAAGCACATCAGATTAAGTCATTATATGAACCGCAAGAAAAAACAGCTCGATAATTGAGGTAGATGTTGTGCAGGGGATAACAAAACAAATATGGAGGTGTTGAAAGTGGCTCCCTTATGCGCTCAGATGTTTGATCTGTCCACTGCAGCGGTCGCAATTACATGCACCAACAAGCGGCAGTGATGTACCGTAGAGGATTTTTGCCTCGGTGAGTTTTGCTCCTTTTGCCTCCATCTGTCGAATTGCCTTTTCCGCGGCCCCCTTATCATGTGAGCCTATCGCATCGGTCAGCAGCGTTACATTTTTCCTCCGGGCCAGCAGCCCCAGAACAGTCGCCTTTATGGCTTTTTCGGTTGTGGCACCGATAATGATAAATTCATCGACCTTCAGTTCGCTAAGCATTCTGTCGGCACGAGGTTCATCGAAAGGATCAACTGTCCGCTTCTCGATAACTATCTGGTCGTGCAGCAGCAGGATATCCCTCGGCAGATCGGTACATCCGTCGGCCTGAAAGTCTGCATGGCTGTGACGGAGAGTGTAACCAAGTTTCAGATGACCATCCGTACCGGGAATACAAAAGTTCTCGCCTGACTGTCCGTTATTGCTGTGTATCGTGGAAATCATTCGGATATTTCTCACCCTGGCCCATGCAACCGTCCTGCGGATATTAGAGATAACCCTGCGATGGTTACGCACACATGCCGCACCGCTGGCCAAAAAGAAATCCGCCTGAGTGTCAATATCGATGATAATGCGCTTCCTTCTCAACGAAATTATCGGTCTAATCATTTTTCGACCCTTCAATTATCTCTTTTTTCAGGATATCTGCCATATACAGACAGCGCGGAGACCCTGCGATTGTATCTCCATTAGTGGTATCGGAGTATATCGCAGACGACTTAAGGAGACAGATTGAATTTTTTCGATTTGAAATCCAGCCGATTTTCGATTACACTCGCCGCGAATGGCAAAGAGAATAATTAAAAATTACGAGCATATTTCTATCGACCCGCAAATACTGGATGGACCGGTGAATTTTGCGCATATTTTCGGCAGAGGCGGGCCGGTACATATCGAAATCGGCTCAGGCAAAGGCACTTTCCTTCTCAGCCAGGGGCGTGCTCGGCCGGATATAAACTTTCTTGGTATAGAATACGCCAACAAATACTACCGCTATGCTGTTGACCGGATAGGAAGATGGGCCATCGAAAATGTCCGCATCATCCGTACAGAAGCCGCCGACTTTTTAACAAAACACATCGCAGACAGCTCGGTGAACTGGTTTCATATCTATTTCCCGGACCCCTGGCCAAAAAAACGCCACCACAAGAGGCGATTTATCTGCAAAGCAAATATGGAACAAATGCTGAGGGCACTTGTCGAAAATGGAGTAATCAATATAGCAACCGACCATAGTGATTATTTCGACCAGATAAAAGCTGTAGTCGCAGATGTCAGCGACAAGGCCGAGCGGATAGATTTCACACCAACGGCGGGAGCGGATGGACCAGAGGCGGCGGGAACAAACTTCGAGAGAAAATATATCAACCAGGGTAGACCGATTTATACAATCGCAGTACGCAAAAAGCCATAATCACACACTGGACATCTTTGCCAACTTATCTTTTACCAGATTGCCGAGTTTCATCATCTCCACCGGTTTTGTGATATAGTCATCGGCACCGATCTCAAAGGCCCGCTCGATATCACCTATCATTGTTTTACCAGTGAGCATGAAGACAGGTATGTTCTCGGTCGCTTTGGTATATTTCAGTTCGCTGAGTACTTCCAGACCACTCATTTCGGGCATCGTTGTATCCAGCAGGATAACAGACGGCCGTGGTTGTTCTTTGGCAATCTCCAGTGCCTCTGGGCCGGATGTCGCCAGTGTAACCTCAAAACCTGACAGTTTAAGATTAAACTCGATCAGTTCGAGAAACTCGGAATCATCATCGACAACAAGTATTGGTATTCGCTGGCTCATTTTATTACCTCAAAATAAAGTTCCATTTCTTTATGCATTACTGTATCGCTTTGCCTTTTCAACCCAAGTCCGTTCTGACAAGAACGTAATAACCTTATCGAATTCAGTTACCATCGCCCCAAGCAACTCGCGCGTCCTTTGTACATCTCCATCATCGCCGGCCTTCTCTATGGACTCAGCCTTATCGGCTAACTTTCTGGCACCGAGGTTGAGAGCCGACCCTTTTATCTTGTGGGCATACAAAAGAATCTCCTTGCCATTGCCTCCATCTATCGCATTACGCAAAGACTGCACCATATCAGGTAAACTGCCAAGGAACGAATCGGCAATAACTTCAATGATCTCTTCGTCTCCACAGGTCTCCATTACAAAATCCCAATCAACGGGACATTCGGCGGTGTCTTTCTGTGAGCTTCCCTCGGCGACATCTTCACACATCCGGCCGATTTCATCAATTTGACCCTTTGCTGAGTCTATTTCGTTCATCAAACTCTCACTTTTCTTATACAAATATTTCCCCAAGACTTCGGCCAGCTTATTCCTTCTAATCGGTTTGCTCATATATTCATCAAAGCCGGCATCGAGACATTTCTTGTCATCGCCTTCAATCGCATTTGCTGTCAGTGCTATGGTTGGTGTCTTTATATTGTTTTTTTTCAGTGTTTCCGCGGCCTCATAGCCGTCCATAACCGGCATTCGGATATCCATAAAGATGATATCAAAATCATCCTTCGTTGCGGCTTGAACGGCCTCGGCACCATTTTCAACGGTTGTAACAGTCAATCCATGTTTTTCAAGCAGTTTTCTAATGAGTATCTGGTTCGGTTTTGAATCTTCGGCAACCAGTATATTACCGGAAAAGTCGAGAAAGTCGCTGCTTCCAGCCTGTTGATTGTCTTTGTTCTCTTTCATAACACCACCTATTCATCACGTTCAAAAACATTTTTTAGCGTCAGCACAACTTCCAGAATCAACCGTACGTGGCATTGTTGCAAAACCAGCGCAGAAACAAGCCTGCACTGAGACCTTCCATAATACCCCCATCGGTATATAACACCGGCCGGTTAACCACAAAAAACTGTTTGAAAAACATTCCGCCCAAACCATGTCCAGAATTCTGAAAAACTATTATTCACACCGACAACGCTTTCACACCGTCCGATAACCCAAATTTGAACTAATATGGGTGCTAAAAAAGACGCAAAAAACTTCCTGTTTTCTACTCAAACACCAAGATTTCACCCGACTTTTTGTCCTTTTAACATTATAATCATGACAATGGCGGAAGACTCTGACATCCCGAAAAAATCACTGGTAGAAAAGGCCAGAACTGACCCACAAACCTTTGCATACCTCTTTGACCTCCATTACGATGAGATATTCCGTTTCCACAGCCGATGGCTGCACGACAGGGCAATAGCCGAAGAGGCAACATCCGAGGTATTTCTAACAACGGCGAAAAATTTTCACAGATTCGAAGGGGACCTCCGCGACTACAGAAACTGGCTCTATAAAATCGCCGCAGACCAGGCCGCCCCACATCTGCGATCCACTGGAGAATCCGAAGAACCGCAAGTCCAAACCGCCACAAAAACAGCAATCTTGAAAAAGGCACTTACAAAACTGAAACCGAAAGTTCAGGCAATTATCGCGCTAAGGCTGTTCGAGAACATGGAATACCAGCAAATCGCCATCATCCTGAAACTTGACCGGACCGCTGTCCGCAGCCGCCTGACCGCTGCGGTCGCAAAGCTAAGGGAAAGTTTAGCGGACCTGCAAACCGACCAAACCGAAAAGAGGGCAATCACATCAGGAAGAGATGATGAAGCGGCGATAAGAGATTTTCTCAGCGAAGTTAAATTTGACGACCATCCGAACAGAGCATACGCCGAGAACCTGCGGCAAAAGCTGATAACAGAATATCAAAGATGCCTGCTTGAGCCGATTCCGCAGCCGACAATGATGCTGCAAAAAACTTTTATCGCGGTCGCTGTCGTCACGGTTGTCATCACCGTTACAATCTACGTTATCTCCATTCTAAAAATATCTAACGGAGAACAAGCTCCGGATCAGACTATTCGCCGCGACTTGCCAACAACTAAAATCGAACAAACCGAATCTTCTGACAAAAAACGCGAAACTAACCTCTTTATAACCCGTTTCAATGCAATTATACAGATGAAAAATGAAGGAGACATCGCCGGACTGCTCAATATGCTAAACGACGAGAACCAAATGCTATCTACCATTGCAGCAACTCTGCTAGCCGAAATAGGAGACATTGAAACACTCGATACACTTCTAACTATGATTGACTCGGATGACTTAGCGGGCCGGCAAACACACGCTGTCATCGCCGCAGAAAAACTACGCGCCAGACTAACAGAGCAGGGAATTCTGGAACCGGAACCGGATACGGACCTTACTGTCTACGGAACAGCAACCGACCCTAACGGAAAACCGATTACCGCAACCATCATCTTCGGAAAGCAGAAACCTGCACACACCAATCAGTTCGGCGAATACGAGATAGTTTTCCCTGACATCACAAGCATGGAAAAGCCCAATGTCTGCTTTGCATATAATATGGACAGGCAATTAGGGAGAACTTTTTACTGGCAAAGAACAGATGAACCGAACGACATTGATATCAGTCTGCTGCCGATGGCAGCTATCATAGGAAGATTCGTTGATCAATACGACATACCAATACCACCGCCGGGGCTGGAGATCCTTATCGGCTCACTTGATACTAACGAGAATCCCATATGGAAAACAACTCTTTACGACAATGGAAGATTTATAATTGAGATGGTCCCGACCGGGTTACCGATTATCTTAAAACAGCCAACCACTGACGGCGACTTCACTATGACTGCAATCAAGAACCTTAAGCCGGCAGAAATCAGGAACCTCGGCGATATTATCATAGATATTGTTGAAGAAGAACCGCCACAAACAGAAAACGCAGATCCAAACAGCTAACTAACTGCAGGAAGATACACATACTGAATCTGACAACTGGAAATATCTCCGGGAAAACCGGCGACCATACCGATTTAGCGGGTTTCGCGCATTAAAAAAGGGAAACAGGCGCTTTTATTTCACACTCATCCAGAGCAGCAAAGCAATTCACCTCCCTGTCTCCTGCTTCCCATTGCACAGTACCTATTCCATCACCCTCACCAGAAACATTAATCACCCTCTCCTGCACTGGCAATATTCGGAATATACACCAATCCCGTAGGGATGCAAGAAAAAAAATATTTTTTTTCCAACATTATCGCATAATACCCCACATGCAAGACCAAAGGCTGCTCTTGCCTCGCAATTGCCAGGCAAACCCATCAAGTGAAAAAAGCATGTAAAAATTTGCTGTATAAAAGGTTGCGGAAATGTTAGACTTTTGCCAAAAGGTGCGAAAGGAGCTTGCCATACCATCTAAACCAAACAAAACTAACGCAAAATACAAATACCGCAAAACCCCTGCCCCTTACCGCCAGTGGGGAAGCGACCTGGATGCAGAATCCATCAAGCAGATGGAAAACGCCTGTCTGCTCCCCATTTCTGTCGCCGGTGCTTTAATGCCGGATGCCCATCTCGGTTACGGTCTGCCAATCGGCGGTGTCCTCGCAACAGATGGAGCGGTAATCCCGTACGCCGTAGGTGTCGATATTGCCTGCAGAATGAAAATGACGATTCTCGATATGCCGGTATCGTTTCTATCCGAACACCCGGACAAACTAAAAAACGCTATAAGCAGGGAAACCAGTTTCGGCATAGGTGCATCGTTCAAAAAAAGAAAACAGCATAGCGTAATGGATGAAGACTGGAATTTCAGCCCTGTAACCAAACGGCTCAAAGATAAGGCATGGAGCCAGCTGGGAACAAGTGGAAGCGGAAATCATTTCGTCGAGTTCGGAACCCTTACTTTGGAAAAGGATGCCCTCAGCCTAACAGCTGGGATATACCTTGCGCTGCTCAGCCACAGCGGCAGCCGCGGAACGGGAAATCAAGTTGCGACCCATTACAGCAAACTGGCAATGGATAACCATCAGGAATTACCGAACGAACTGCGGCGGCTGGCATGGCTCGACCTGAAAAGTGATACCGGCCGCCAATACTGGCAGGCAATGGAACTAATGGGTCGCTACGCCGCCGCGAACCACCAGCTAATACATCGGTCCATCGCAAAGAATCTTGGCGCGGAGGTACTGTGCGATATTGAGAACCACCACAACTTTGCCTGGAAAGAAACTTTTGACGGCAGGAATGTTATCGTTCACCGCAAAGGCGCAACACCCGCGGGCAAAAACGATATCGGAATCATACCCGGCTCAATGGCAACGCCCGGCTATGTGATTGCCGGCAGGGGCAACAGGGATTCGCTAAATTCCGCATCACACGGTGCAGGCCGAAAAATGAGCAGAAGGGCCGCAAAACGCCAATTCAACTGGCATTACGCAAACCAGCTTCTCACCGAGCGAGGAGTAACACTTATCTCCGCTGGACTCGATGAGGTACCGATGGCGTATAAAGATATTGAATCCGTAATGAACGCACAGAATGACCTTGTAGAAAAAATTGCCCGGTTTGACCCTAAGATAGTAAAGATGGCCCGTGGGGACCAAAGGCCGGAAGATTAAAAAAAACTGTGCCCACAAAACAATGCAAAAAGAATGCCGACAGTGGCGTTAGCCACAGCCGGCAAGGAGTACAAACTCGTTCCCTGGTCCCGAGAACGCAGTACGCTTGATTTAACCGCAAAGGTTTTTGGGTTATGTTTGCAATTTCAGGAGTTTAACCTTCGCGGTCTTTATACCGTTCGGAAAGTTTGACCTTAACTGTCCGGCCAATCTCAACGGCTTTTTCCTCGGCGAAACTAAGACACTTCCGCATATTGGAATTGAACTTCAACGCAAAATCTTCACTCTTACTGCTGATTTCTTTGTTATGAAATTCATTCTTTTTACTGCCCTTATCTGCATCATACGAAGGTGCAAGTGTATATATTGCTGTCGCGAAACCTGCAAAATATGTAATCAGCGCAAGCAAAATTCTGTTCCTCAATCTACTCATAAAAACCATCTCCCCTCGAGAAAGATTCTCAAAGTATTCAGACTCCCAGCCGATCCGGAAGCCATTAAAATTTAGTGCTTTATCCTCTGTAAAATTCTGGATTCAGCACCAGTTTCACCTGCAAATCCTTACACTTAAAACATAGGAAATAATTTGCTCATCGCCAACTCGTTTACTGGTAGTATTTTGCATCAAAAGGTATGTTTTGGTCCAGGTCCGGTAATATCATTGCTTTGGCTTAAACTATTCCAGCCAGTGCCGCCGGATATGTTAAAAAACTGCAAAAAAGAAAGGGTCTATACACCCGTGTGTGAAAGTGTATAAACCCCTGAGGAGGAGGAAAAACAAAATTAGAACTTTTTTAAAACACCCAGCCGTAGTTAAATAACGCCCCCGAAACCATTAGGCCTATTATACCAAAATCACCATAAATTTCAAGAGAATTCCGGCAAAACAGACTTAAAAAAACCGGCGTCAGATAATACAATAACGCACCTGCTCGAAATGCCATTTTTATAGGCAAGCCGAAAAAAAACTGCTAAAAAGGTGTTTTTTTTTACCGGTTTTGGGGCGAGAAAAACGATACAATTACGATGCAGTTCTGCAGTTCGGCAGCGCTAAAACTCCTCTTCATCCATCATCTGTACTTAACGCAGGCGGCCTTTTATCTTGGGACTTACCATTATTTAAATTTTGCAGGCAAATCAGGCCCCTTTTCAGTATCAAAAACGCACCTTTTAGCCTATCCGGTAAAATATATTTAAAGCAGGTATTTTCGACCAATATTTTTCAGGGTTTTTGTCGATAATAACCCATGAGGGAGAATTACGCCCAACTCGTTGAGCAGATTTCTAATGTTATGAACGAATCCAATCTCCTCGCCGGTTCATACAGAAAGAATTTGAAGTAGATTAGATTTGAAGGACGGCAAAAATGTTAAAGATGAAATTACTGCAAATAGCCCTTGCCGCCACACTGCTGGCCGGCTGCAACATTCATGAGCAGAGAAGAGAGGCCGCCCAGGTGCGTTGGGAAAGGGTTACAGTAAAAGCCAAAGTTATTGTTGCCGAGGAATTTTTTCAGAATAGCAGATACCCGGAGACCGAAAAGTTACTTACCGAGGCGATTGCTTCAGACCCGCAGTTTGCTTCTGCCCATTTGCTGATGGGAAAACTACAGTTTGCACAAACAAAGATTGCTCTTGCAGAAAAATCTTTCGACACAGCCGTAGCACTCGACAAGAATATGCACCAGGGCTGGTACTTCAAAGGCCTCATTGACCAACAGAACAAAAAACCGGCAGATGCCCTCGCTAATTACAAGAAGGCTATGGCCATTCAACCGGACAATAATGAATACATCACGGCTGTCATGCAGATGTATGATGCCGGCCAGGACGATAAGAAAGCAATTGGTCAGCTCGAAAGGGAAAATAATCTCTTGCCTGACAGGGTGTAGCCTAACCAACCACGCTCTTACTTCTCGGCCTCGGTGCGGTGATGCTGCGAAAGCGGTAGGGCGGTTGACCTTTTGGAATCATTCGGTACAATAGGGTGGTTCAATCATTATTCCAAGGGGCCGAAAATGGATAAGATGGTATGGCGGTCGGATATGAAGGGGGGTGCGGAATGAAATATAGTCAACTTAAAAAATTAAAAAAAGAATACAAAGGAATGATTGCGGTGCATTCTATAGCGAACCCGGGATTATTTAAATTGAATGTGGAATGTGACTTTAAAAATTTGGCGCATAAACACTCTATAACAGTAGGTAGTGATGTACATTCAATGAAAACTGATATTGATTCATTCATACAACAGGAAACAAAAAAACTTTTACAATTTTGGGCGATGATAGCATTTATATTAGTAGCGATAGTGTGTGCGGTGTTTATTGTTGTTTTAATATTCACATTCTCAGATAAAAATAGGATGTTATTGGTTTGGTAGAACCGAACTGTGGCGGTGTTTTTTCTGGCGGCAGGGCGGTCTAATTCCGAAAAAACACCCTGTACCACCAATCACATCCCCGAGACCCCGTCCTTCGATTCCTGCTCTTTCTCGATAGGCTCACATACCCCACAGGAGACGCCACGCAACGGACGATACGGATACAAAGGACACTGCGGAGAACAGCACTCAACATGGTTGGTGCGAGGCGTTTAATTATCTTTTCATAAAATAGTCCCGCCGCGGTTTACGCCCAAGCTCGTGCCTTAGGTAGTGGCGTGAAAATTTATGCCCCAGGTACTAAAGATCGAAGATCCGCCGAAGGAGGGCTAAAAACTAGATAGCCCCGCCAAAGGCGGTTCCTTATTATGGCTCTGAGAAACGACATTATAGTGGAAAGGTGGTTTTTTGGCCGTTTTAGATGGAAAAGAGAGTTTTTTCTCTTGTAAAAATCGCCTTGAGTATATTTTCCATTTTTTTCTTGCATAATGGGCGTTCTGTGGTATAATTGCTCGCGTCCGGGGGCGAATCTTATATTGAGGAGATGGACAAATGAAAAAAAGGGCAATTCTTTTAACAATTCTATTGGCGGCAGTTCCCTGTTCGGCAGCGGTAATTACTGTAGAGCCTGATGGCAGCGGAGGCCAGCCCACTATTCAAGACGCAGTCGATATAGCCGTCACAGGTGATGAGATAGTTCTGTCTATCGGCACTTACATCGGCAATGGCAACAGAGATATTGATTTTGGCGGCAAATCCATAACAGTTAGAAGCACGGATCCAAATGACCCCAACACCGTTGCCGCAACAATTATCGATTGCGAAGGCACATACGAAGAACCTCGCCGGGGATTTTCCTTTATCAGCGGTGAAGATGCAAACTCGATTCTCAGCGGCTTAACCGTTACTAATGGCTACGGGCCGGATGAGGAAATTAGCCATTATGAGATGTCTGTTGGTGGAGCAATTTATTGCCATAGCTCCAGCCCGACGGTAACCAACTGCACCTTCACCGGCAACTCGGCTGGCCTCGGCGGCGGGATGCATAACCGCAGCAGCAGCCCGACAGTAACCAACTCCACCTTCACCGGCAACTCGGCTCACGCTGACCGAAACGGCGGCGGCGGGATGCATAACCGCAGCAGCAGCCCGACAGTAACCAACTGCACCTTCACCGGCAACTCGGCTGAGGTCGGCGGCGGGATGTATAACGAATGGCTCAGCAGCCCGACAGTAACCAATTGCACCTTCACCGGCAACTCGGCTCACGCTGACAGCGATTACGACGGTGGCGGCGGGATGTATAACCACAGCAGCAGCCCAAGGGTAACCAACTGCACCTTCACCGGCAACTCGGCTGAATTCGGTGGCGGGATGGATAACTGGTACAGCAGCCCGACAGTAACCAATTGCACCTTTAGCGGTAACTCTGCTGACCTGTGGGCCGGCGGGATGTATAACCGGGAGAACAGCAGCCCAACAGTATCCAACTGCACATTCAGCGGTAACACGGCTAGATACGGCGGTGGGATGTTTAACCAGTGGAGCAGCAGCCCAACGATGACTGACTGCATATTCACTGGCAACGACGGCGGCGGGATGTTGAACTACGACAACAGCAACCCGATGCTGACGAATTGCACCTTCAGCGGCAACTCGGCAAACTCCCTTGGCGGCGGGATGTATAACGATAACAGCAGCCCAACCTTGACAGACTGCACCTTTACCGGCAATACGGCTGACAGGGGCGGCGGGATGTATAACCACAGCAGCAGCCCAAGGGTAACCAACTGCACCTTCGCCGGCAACTCGGCTAACGACGCTGACTACGGTTGCGGCGGAGGGATGGAGAACTACTACTACAGCAGCCCGACAGTAACCAATTGCACCTTCACCGGCAACTCGGCTCACGCTGACTACAGTGGCGGCGGCGGGATGTCTAATGGGTACTACAGCAACCCTACAGTAACCAACTGTATACTTTGGGCCAACAGCGCAACCGAAACAGGCGATGAGATATACAATTATTCTTCTGATCCGAACTTCATGTATTGCGACATCGCCGGCAGCGGCGGTAGCGGAGGTTGGGACAGCTTGTTCGGCACTGACGGTGGCGGTAATATTGATGTGGATCCAATGTTTGTCGATCCTAACGGGGCCGATGGGGTCATCGGAACCGAAGATGATGATCTGCGTTTGCAGCCATCTTCGCCGTGCATTGATACAGGCAATCCTAATCAAACACTGTATGTGGCGGCATCAGTAATTGATGAATGGCACTGGGCCGTTGTAGAGCCTATCCAACTCAACAAGCTCGGTATAAACCCTATTACGATTGTCGTTCACAATGGTTTCGATGGAATATATGACGAAGGTTTCGATTATGATATAATAAATCAAGGATCAGCAACATATTTAATGCTCCATATTTTTGGTGGAGCGTATCCTGATTTCACGACACTTGATGGCTCGGAACTTTTCCGCGTTGATTATGACTATCTCATCAATTTTGATACGGATCTTGACGGCAATCCTCGGATCGTCAATGACATAATCGATATGGGTGCTTATGAGTTTAACCATATCCCGATTGCCGATGCAGGTGATGACAGAGAAGTTTACGCCTGCATTGATAGTATAGCAGAGGTTACTCTGGATGGTTCAGATTCTAACGATATTGACGGCGATGAGCTTAGTTATTACTGGAGTTGGATGATAGATGACCAGGTATACGATGCCAACGGCGTTAATCCGACTATTGAGCTGCCGGCTGGAGGGCATGTGATAGAATTGATCGTAAACGATGGCATTGAAGATTCCGAGCCGAACGAGGTTGTTATAACTGTGATAGGACCGATAGAGGCTGATTTATATATTGTGCCGAGAGTAATTAACCGTAACAGCCGGGGCAGGTTTGTGATGGCCATTATAACCTTGCCGGAAGGGATTGGAAAAGATGATATTGATGGAGAGTTTACACTCTTGCCAGGCGAGATTGCGGCAGAGAGGCAGCTTGTAAGGGAAGTTGAGGCAATAGTGAAGGTGTTTGCCTTGTTCAGTAGATCCGATCTGATGGATGCTGTAGCTGCTAACGGCAGAGTTGAATTGACCATTGTCGGCAGGTTAAAATCCGGCCAATGTGTATATGGCGCCGATAGTGTCAGGATTATCCAGCCGCGACGACAACGGCAACGGCCGCGGCGAAAAGTAGTTAAATAATCAGCGTCATATGCGTAATCAGCGTCTAATGATCTTTTGTTTTGAACATTAGAATTTTGGTGATTAGATATTGTTTAGTCCAGCAAAGCTGGAGTGAAATTCGCCTCAGGCGAACCTTCGGCGGATAGATATTAGAATTTAGGTTTTATACCATTCGATGTTTGGTGTTAATCTTTCCTCCTGTCTCCTGCGTTCTGCATTCTGACCAAAAAACCCTTGCAATTTGTTCGATAGATGATATAATCACGGCTCGGATAAGGTGGTGTTTGTGCGTAATTGCCGTACCAGCCGTAAGTTATGATAAAAAGAAACAGGATTTAAGGAAACAGATTTAGTTATGTTAACGAAGGAAAAAAAAGAAAAAATTATCGGCGAATTTAAGATTAAGGATGGCGATACCGGCTCTGCCGAGGTCCAGATCGCGCTGCTGACAACCCGGATTAACGAGCTTACCGAGCATCTCAAGGGCCACAAAAAGGACCATTCTTCACGAAGAGGACTATTGAAAATGGTCGGCACAAGGGCTTCTCTGCTAAAGTTTGTAAAAAATAATGATATCGAAAGGTACCGCACTATCATTTCACGGCTTGGATTAAGGAAGTAGCCGCCTTACAGAGTTGATTCGAGGGTACTGCAGTTCCAATCTTCTGCTGCTTTTGTCTCGTTTCAGCCTGAGTATTTAACTAAAGAAGACAAAAGAAGACACGAAGAAAAGAAAGAAAATTATGTCAAAGGTTCACTCCGTAGAGACCCAAATCGAGGGTCGAAAACTCTCAATCGAAACAGGAAAAATCGCAAGACAGGCCCACGGTGCCGTTCTGGTACAGCTGGGCGAAACAATCGTCATGGTAACCGCCGTCACCGCACCCCCGAGGTTTGAAGATATTGACTACTTCCCTCTAAGCGTTGACTATCGTGAAAAATATGGCGCTGCGGGCAAGTTCCCAGGCGGCTTTATGAAACGCGAAGGTCGCCCGACGACAAAGGAAATTCTCTCCGCACGAATGATTGACCGGCCGATCAGACCGCTCTTTCCAGATGGCTATTTCAACGAGGTGCAAATACTTTGCAATGTCTTAAGTGCCGATAAAGAAAACGACCCGGATATTCTTGCCATGATTGGTGCCTCTGCCGCACTTTCGATCAGCAAGATTCCGTTTATCGGTCCGCTGGGCGCATGCAGACTCAGCAGGGTTGACGGCAGGTTCATCGCACTGCCAACACATGGACAAAGGAGCAAAAGCGAGTTCAATCTTGTTCTCGGCGGAAAACGAGAAGCGATCAATATGATTGAGGTTGACTCAAAAGAGGTCTCCGAAGCCATTGTCGCCGACGGTGTCGCCGCGGCGCACAAAGTAGTCATTCAAATTTGTGATTTGATAGACGAGCTCGTTAAAAAATGCGGTGTAGAAAAAGAGCTGCCGGATATTCCGGAACTTGACGAGGCACTTATCGCCGAAGTCAGTGAAAAGATTTTCGGCCCGCTCTATGAGGCCAACCAGATTTCCGCAAAACCCGAGCGTTACGCGGCGGCAAATGAAATTCTCGAGAAAATCACAACGGAATACTGCACGACCGAAGATGGCAGCGAACCGAAATGTGCTTCCGGTGTTTTCAAACAGATACTCTACAAAATACAGAAAAAAGCTGTGCGGAAATTAATCCTCGAGGGCAAACGGCCTGATGGCCGGTCCTATACCGCTGTTCGTGAAATATCCTGCGAGGTCGGACTGCTGCCGAGAACTCATGGCTCTTCGCTCTTTACAAGGGGCGAAACACAGGCACTGATCTCCGTAACGCTGGGTACAGGAAGAGATGAGCAAACTATTGACGGCCTGATAGACGAGTACGGCCAGAAATTTATGCTGCACTACAACTTCCCGCCGTATTCCGTCGGCGAGGCGAAATTCATCCGCGGCCCGGGCAGACGGGAAATCGGACACGGTGCACTTGCCGAAAAGGCGCTTGAGCAATTGAAGCCACCTGTTGAGGAGTTCCCGTACACAATAAAACTCGTCTCGGAAATTACCGAGTCAAACGGTTCCAGTTCGATGGCCTCGGTTTGCGGAGGAACACTTGCACTTATGGATGCGGGCGTACCGATCGCAAAACCTGTTGCCGGTATTTCCATCGGTATGGTTGCCGAAGGCGACAGATGCCAGCTGCTCACCGACATCCTCGGCGATGAGGACCATTTCGGCGATATGGATTTCAAGGTCGCCGGAAGCGTTGACGGTATTACCGCTATCCAGCTTGACATAAAAGCGGAGGGTCTGCCGCACGATAAAATGGTGGAGGCACTGGCTCTGGCAAAAACTGCCAGGCTGGAAATCCTTGAAATTATGAGCAAAACAATCGATAAGCCGAGAACTGCTCTCAGTAAATACGCACCAAAGATTGTCAGCATAAAGATTGACCCTGATTTTATTGGCAAGCTGATCGGCCCGGGCGGAAAAACGATAAAAGCAATTCAGGAACAGACCGAAACCAAGATTGATATCGAAGAAGATGGAACCGTTTGCATCAGCTGTGTCGGAGGCGATGGACACTTAGCTGCAAGAGAAACGATTGAGCTGATGACTACCCCGCCTGCCATCGGAAAGATTTATGAAAATTCAAAGGTCGTTACCGTTCGTGACTTCGGTGCATTTGTAGAGATCGGACCTGGAACAGAGGGACTCTGCCACATCAGCGAATTAGCGGATGGTTTCGTTAAAAATGTTGAAGATGTTTGCAAGGTCGGCGATATTATTGCAGTGAAACTGCTTTCGATCGACGACCAGGGAAGACTGAAATTTTCAAGAAAGGCCGCTCTAAAGGAACTCGATAAAGACAAAAAAGCACAACCGGTCCCCACTGAATAGTTACTGATAAATTTGCAGCAAAAGATATGACCGCTACCATAGAACGCTTCAGGATATGATATCCTGATAAATAACATTCGATGCATCACCGCAATTCCGGCGGCGGGGCATCTTGAGTTATACGAAGGAGGCTTTTATGGCTAAGGGCACAGTGAAATGGTTTGACCCTAAGAAAGGCTTCGGGTTCGTTGTCAATGATGATGGCAAGGATGTTTTCGTTCACTACACCAGTATCGAAAACAACGGTTTCAGATGCCTTCGGAACGGTCAGGTAGTTGAGTACCAGCAGTTCGATTCCGATAAGGGACTGCAGGGTAAAGAGGTCAAAATTCTTGAGGTCTCACCCCCTGCAGGGGAGAAATCCACCACAACAACAGTATAGGGATAGACTCCTTATTAGCGGCTATGGCAGAATTGCTTTCTCGAACGGCGTTCTGGTTCCGTGAAGCTCTCTGCCGCGTTTGCAGCGGCAGCATCTATGACGGCAGGATGTATCCCGGGAGTTGCCGCATAAGGCGTTGACAAATCCACACCTGTATATTATACTTCGTGATTCGCGGCACGGCGTTACTTGACGTCGAT
>SDBT01006750.1_pt1 | contig 18978 bp, 15 predicted proteins | sample 2277101 | NCBI WGS metagenome assembly SDBT01 (sample SAMN10404973, study PRJNA504765) | marine sediment metagenome | isolation source: marine sediment core GS10_PC15, 103 cmbsf | place: Arctic Ocean: Southern Knipovich Ridge | collected 2010 | reverse complement strand
TACAAAGTCTTCGTTAATTGACAATTATATGGATCTGCTTGATTGAGCTTAAAACTATCAAGATAGTTGAACTATCTTGAGCGTGGAATTATCTTGAGTCTTGAACTGTCTTGTAGAAATTCAGGCAATTAGAAATTACTTGAGTTTTTAGATAACTAAAATGCTTTTAATAAGCAAGGCCACAGAAAGACCCATAGATGAAGAAGCTTTCTTTGCAGTTCTAGGGAATAAAGATTTATGGCTACATATCAAAAGCTTTATGTTTCCTGGGCGAAAGTCTTCTTTGATTGATGAGCAGGGCTAAGCCCGTGCGCCTTCGGCATATACAAATGGGAATATAGCTGCTAGTCAAGGATACTTATCTTTAATTAAGTTAAGAAAGAACTTGTTTTTCTCTGTTAATGCAATGGACTGGGCTGCCCAAAATGGGAACTTGGAGACAGTTAAATGGTTACACTATAATAGGGCTGAAGGGTGTACTAGGAATGCAATAGACGGGGCGGCCAGAAATGGATACTTGAATATAGTTCAATGGTTACACTATAATAGGGCTGAAGGATGTACTGTTTATGCGATGGAGTGGGCAGCAAAAAATGGACACTTGGAGATAGTACAATGGTTACATATTAATAGGACAGAAGGGTGTACTGAGACAGCAATGAATTTGGCGGCCAAAAAAGGACACTTAGATACAGTCCAATGGTTACATATTAATAGGACTGAAGGGTGTACTAAGTATGCAATGAATTATGCATCCAGAAATGGACACTTAGAGATAGTTCAATGGTTGCACATTAATATAACAGAAGTGTGTACTAAGAGTGTAATGGACTGTGCAGCCACACATGGACATTTGAAGACAGTTCAATGGTTACACATTAATAGAATTAAAGGGTGTACTAAGGCTGCAATGAACTTCGCTGCTGCAAATGGATACTTAGAGACAGTCCAATGGTTACACATTAATAGAACAGAAGGATGTACTAAGGATGCAATGGACCACGCTGCAGAAAATGGATACTTGGAGCTACACTGAAGTGTAGCCAGCTAAAGCTGTAGTTCAATGGTTACATATTAATAGAACTGAAGGGTGTACTGAGGATGCAATAGACTTGGCAGCCCGAAATGGACACTTGGAAACAATTCAATGGTTACACAAAAATAGAACTGAAGGGTGTTCCTCGTATGCAATGACCTTTGCAGCCATTAATGGATACTTAGAAATAGTTAAATGGTTACACTATAATAGGACTGAAGGGTATATCGAGGCTGCGATAGACCAGGCAGCTCAAAATGGACACTCGGATACAATTAAATGGTTACACATTAATAGGACTGAAGGGTGTACTGAGTATCCGTAGGTGCACGAGCTTCGCTCTGCTGCAATGAATTATGCATTCAGAAATGGACACTTAGAGCTACACTAAAGTGTAGCCAGCCAAAGCTGTAGTTCAATGGTTACATATTAATAGAACTGAAGTGTGTTCTTCATTTCCAATGAGCTTTGCAGCTGAAAATGGAAACTTGAAAATAGTTCAATGGTTACGCATCAATAGAACTGAAGGGTGTACTAAGGATCCGTAGGTGCACGATGACAACTTTGTTGTCGGCAATATATTGCCAGAAGCTCTGCTGCAATAGATTATGCAGACATTAATGGATTGTTGGGTATAGTTACAAAACAATGAAACTGAAAGTGTACTAAGGATCCGTAGGTGCACAAGCAAAGCTCTGCTGCAATGAACTATGCAGCTAATAATGGGAACTTAGAAATGGTTCCACTATAATAGGAGCGAAGGTGTACTAAGGAAGCAATGGACTGTGCAGCTAAAAATGGACATTTAGAGCTACACCTTAGTGTAGCCAGCTAAAGCTGTAGTTCAATGGTTACACATTAATAGGACTTAAGGGTGTACTAAGGATCCGTAGGTGCACGAGCGAAGCTCTGCTGCAATGAACTATGCAGCCAAAAATGGACACTTAGAGCTACACCTTAGTGTAGCCAGCTAAAGCTGTAGTTCAATGGTTACACATTAATATAATTAAATGAACTTAGACAAATTAATATGTTTACTTGATCAAGTAAATGTATGTTTAATCAAATCAACGGGATAATACAACGTTTTCAACTTCTTTAACTAAAAAATCGCGAGGTTTTCTAATATCATCGTTCCCATCATAGTATACATTAATTACATTATCGGCACTTCTTCGCATAATTTTTTCGTACATTGGGTAAGTGATTTCTTTAACCATGAGTTCGTCTTTTATTTTTCTATCTGATTGGGTTATATTTTTTGATTTAACTCTCGCATTGATGGATCTTCTAATTGCTTCTTCTTTATCTCCCAATGATAATCTTATATGCTTATAAATATCGAATTTATATTTTTCGGTTAAAGGTAAGAATGTGGCTAAAATAACATTTGAAGTTTTGAGTTGATTTAATACGAATTCATTTAATTTATCCCAATTGATACTATCAGGATGGTCCCAATTAGATACAAGTTGTCCGTTACTTAATGTAACTGTTGGTTTATTGTTATTGTAAAACCAATCTCCGTCAATAAATACCCATTCTCTATGACTTGCAGCAAATTCTTTTCCTATGGTTGTCTTACCACTACCAGATAATCCAGACAATACTGCACACTTATGCATTTTTGTAATTAAAAAACTTGCGATTTTGAGATACTTGGAGCTACAAGCTGTGGTTATATATTAGCAGGAAATAAGGCCCTTTTGGAGAGAGATGATAAATTTTTTTCCGGTAGCTCTGTATGAACAACCATTCGAAAACATTTACTTTAAAATAGCTAAACTTTAGTTTAGCAGGCTTAAGCCGTATGATAATATATTAGTAAACACTAGCGTGTGTATTAGTATCGGTTGATACTAACTTAAGGTATATAGTATATGGCATTTACAGAAAGTTCATAAAAATCGGATAAGATATTTATTGGGATCACTGCGCGTTGTGTTAGTAAAGCTTTAAATTTACTTAATGCATCCCTTATGACATTAGAGTTTGAAGCACTTTTATGTATGTCTTCGTCGTCATATACTAGAGTATATTTGATATCTCTATATATAAAGACAGTATAAATAGTATGTTTTCCATTTAGTATAGAGTATGTAGGAGGATGTATTACTTCATTAGTAGCGCTTGATATTCTCATCCATGTTATTGTATTATGTTCTATTCTATCTTTACCACCGTGCCAATATAATAATGGGACCTTATCTTCAATTGGCTTAAATATACGTGGCAAAGAGCCATAGTCATCAATATCATAATCTAAGTGAATTATTGTTTCACCTGAATATATAGCAACCCCTTCATTTCTATAGCCTGATATGCTATTGAAAATAATCAAATCTCCCTTTACTATATCAACCTTTTTTCTTAGTAGGAAGTCAAGAGCTTCTTCAAATTCCTCAAAAGAAAATGTTTTATCTAGATTGTGAGCTTTGCAATATCCAGATTTTCTTGGATATATAATGGTATCCATAATTCTCTTTTTTCGCCATAGAAAAGATTAAAGATTAAATATCAAAATGAGCGAGCTCGAAAAAGATGCTAGCTTGGAAATTTTTACTTCAGCCGGCAAAGTAGTTATTAATGACATACCAAAATTTATTAATATCGGACCGGATAGTAACGATAAAGTTATCAAGATGAAAAGAGATGCATACGGAGGAACTTATTCTATTTCTGCTATATCTCAATATATATCTCAGAGCGCTTGTTCAGCGCAACAAACGATTACATTTACTTTCTCCAATCTTCAGATAGTGATCGTGACAATTAATTATATCACAAATCCTATTGGGACTGTTGTTATCTCTGGATTTTTTGCTACTGCCTTTCTAACAGATGATCTTGAAAATTCTACGACAGAAACAATATGGTTGCCAGCAGAAAACGAACAAAGCTTGATGGGACTGGAGGCTATCGTACATTCTCCAATTCCAAATACTGATTATAGGTTCTCTATTACATCATTGCTTGAAAATAAATTAAATTTAAGCGAATGCAAGGTCTTTATAGAAGTTGTGCAAAGATATCTAACATTTGTAGATGCGGAGCAATTGCTTAATCTTAGATTGATATATAGTAGCGATAACTGGCCTGAAGGAACAAATCAGATTAATATAATGTCACAAACAGATGTCTTTCTTGGAAGGAATTTGGCTCAAGTTGCTTTCGATCTTCTTATATCAAAGCAAAATTGCTGCGATAAAAAAGGCACTGTTCAGTTTAAAAATTTAATCAATCAAATTACAAACTACCCACGTTTTACTAAAGTTGTCAGAGGTAAAGGAGAGAGCCTTGTTGATAAGGTATTTTTTCTAGTTGACAAATTTAAGCTTAATATTCCAAAGCTAGACTTCCTAAGAAACTTAATTGTCTATGGGATGTTTAGATATTATTTATGGAGATTAATTAAATGCAATTGCTTTGATATATCCATTCTTTACCGCAAAAATACAGAATTATTCTTTGATACGCTAGCACAAAGTGATTATGAAGCATATATTATAGTGTTTAACCTACCAGCTATCAAGGATTATGGAAAATATTTTAGACTAAGCAAGAAAATTCACTAGCTGTAGTTTAGCAGGCTTACGCTGTAGTAACTTTCGATCGAAAACTACATCTAGCTAAACTTTAGTTTAGCAGGCTTAAGCCGTATGATTAGGGATTATAGCCTATATCTTCGAAATCTAGAGTTTGATTAACTCGTGGATCTTTTGCAAGAAGATCCATAATATCTTCGTGTCCAATTTCGTGTGCATTTAGAAATGCTTTATTATCATCATCACTTGGATCTACTCTCATATCATTCAAAAGGACTTTAACTATATCTACATATCCATATCTAGATGCAATCTGAATAGCAAAGTTATGGTTTGCGCTTGGATCTACTCTATTATCATTTAGGAGAAGCTCCATCACTTCTGTATGTCCATATTGAGAGGCAAGCTCAATGGCTTCGTTATCATCATCACTTGGATCAAGTCTTGTATCCGCTAAGAGAATTTTTATAACGTTAGTACTCCCATTGGCAGATGCTATCGCAATGGGATTTACGGTTATTGGGTTAACTCTATGATCTTTCAAAAGGAGATTTACAACACTTGCATTATCATAACGCACCGCTATTTTAAGCGCTTTGTTATCATTTGTGCGCGGATCAACTCTACTATCTTTCAGTAGTAGCTCCACAATATCTTTATGTCCATTTTCTGAAGCTAATATAAGAGAAGTATTTCCGCTTGTGCTATCCATATATGGCAGTAGCACCTTCAAAGTGTCCAAATAACCTTTTGATGAAGAAATTTCGATTGCCCTTCTATATAGCGAACTTTGATCTTCTTTATTTTGTACAGGCAGAAGTAAATTAACTATTTCTGAATAAGGTAGAAATTTTATTAGTATAGATCCTAAGGCAAATTGTGCTTTTTCATATACTTGTTTCCAGTCGTAAACGATTCTTCTTGGTATTATCTTGTTAATCATTAGTTCAACCTTTTCTTTCCAGAATATTTGACTACTCATAGAAGTGTCAACAACAGCCTCTAGATGTTTGCTTGTTGCGTTTACTCTTGATAATGTTTTTATATCTACATATGCTAAGATAGAAGCAGCGGTTTCCAAAGGTATTGTTTGCATTTCTAACTACGTGAAAACTTAAGTAGAAATTATTTTAAACTCCTTAAGGATTAATTAATGCCTTGGTGAAACAGCCTAGTTTGTTCCTTTTGTATATAACAAAAACAGTAGCGGTAACAGAATTAAGGCCACTAATGTAGAAAATACAGCAAATACAATTGTAGCAGTGTATGATGCTTTATTTGCTACTAGCGCTCTCTCTATGTCTTCTTCTTTATTTTTGCTACGAGGATCTAATAGTGTTTTCCTTGCATAATGGTTTATTATTTTATCTCTAACTACATCGTAAATGGATATGACAGCAACAAATACAATTAATGTTATCAGTATTACGATCATAAGTAATCCTATGCTATCATTTCCATTATCATTTCCATTTACATTTTTGTTTCCATTTACATTTTTGTTTCCATTTCCATTTTTAGTCGATGGTGTATCTTCTGGGATATTTCTACCATATAATGGTAGACTGGACTCTGCTTGCTTTGGTATAGCTGCTCCATATAATGATGAAGTAATTCCAGTTACCCCAGCTTGCGGAGGAAAGAAAGCTGTCATTTATTCAAGCGAGAAAGAGTGCTTTAATAACTTAATTTTTATTCAAAATGTAAAAAATTATCCTGCCTATTGTTTTTTAGTAAAGTATTTTGATAAGATCAAATGACAATCAAAGGGTTGTGGAAGTACTATGTTGACAAAGTTGGGTACGGTGAGATAGAAGCAAGTGAGCTTAAAGGTAAACTTGTTGCTGTTGATATTTTAGGGACAGTATACTCAACGCGAGCTGTAGCAAAGAAAATATATTTGAGAACTATTAATCCAATATGTGATAGGGTCGATGAAGAAGCTATTGACAAAATATGGCTATCAAGATCAGTTGATCACTTATTTACTTTATTAGCTCAAGGTTTTATTCCTATATATGTATACGATGGACCACATCCTGAATTGAAAAAGAATACTCTTAATAACAGATCAAAAATCGTTAATAATGCCAAAGAAGAAATTATTGCTATATTAACTAAGTACGAGAAGGTAGATATTATGAAAGTGCCAGCAAAAGATATAGAGAGAATGAGAGCTCTTTTAGAAAGAGTTGATAGAGTTCCTAATGAATCTAAGAAAAAATTTTTTGATATTCACAGGAATTTGGGCATTCCTTGGGTTAAATGTAAGGGAGAAGGTGAGAGAACATGCGCTCTTCTTAATCATTGGGGTATAGTAGCAGCAGTAAAGTCGTCGGATAGCGATTGTTTACCATGTGGTGCTAAGCTTATACTTCTCGACCCAATATCTGTCTATGATACCAATGGCTTTGGTTCCCCAGGGTTTGCAACAGCACGTCTTGACTTACTATTGAATAAACTCGGTATGGAGATGGACCTTTTTCAGGATCTTTGTATTATGTCTGGTACAGATTTTAACGATAATATACCAAATAAAAGCTGGGGAAGATCTCTTGAGCTTTTGCTCAAATACAAGTCAATTAGTATAATTGGTAAAAAAGAAGGCTTAGATATATCTTGCCTTAATCATAGGGAAGTAAGAAAAATGTTTGAAATAATTCCTTGGGAAGATACTGTCGAAGACTATTCATTAAATCTATCGTTTGATGAGAAGGCTGCCACGGCCGTGTTAAATAAATATGATCTGATGAATAAAATGCCCACCCTTCTTAATCACATAAATAAGTTACAGAAATGATCCATTGCAATTTATATATCTATCGATATATATTTAATATGCACTTATGCTACTGCGATGTGATTTATTATACCATGAATGATCGGATCTAGCAGCAATTACAGCATATATCAAAATTATAATGATTATAAATACAATAATAAATAAGAGAATTCCAAAGCCACTAGAGTTGTCATCTGATTCTGCGAACTTTCCTCTGATGTCTCTATTTCTATCTGTATCTCTATCTGTATCTGTATCTTTATTGTGTCTGCCTTTTGATGACTTTATTTGTCCCTGGTATTTTGGCGTTCCGCTATCAACTTTCTGCTTCTTAATCATTCTTGGACATAGCTCAATAATGTTGATGATTTCTCCAGTAGATGTATACTCCCCATTAGTATAATATGATAATATAGCTTTGTATATTCCTTTATTTCTTAATTCATCGATTTCCTCTGGTACTAATTTGAAGCTGTTAAATGTAGAATGAATCAAAAGAATATCAGACTTTGTTGCGGGCGAATAATTAAGCTTTAAGCTTCCGTCATACATAGCAACATGTGTACTACAGAAATCTTCAGCTTTATATCCCTTTCTTGGAAGATTTCCAGCACACTCTGCGCTACATCCATGAACACCAGAATATGGAGATTTGTTGGAGCAACCAACAAAAAAGTCAGCAACTGTACCACGCTCAACTGTTTTAATGCCACCGAATACGCTAATAACAATATCTATGAACTCATCATATTGATTTGTTCCGGCGATTGCGACGGACATGCTAATTATTTCCATTAATTTGATATGATCACCATGGTCAAGATCAGTCTTCTTATGAGAAGCAAATTTCTTTAAGTATATAAGCTTAGCTTTTAGAACTTCAGGTCGAAAAGCTACTTCAGTTTGAAAAGATCCGCCTGAGCTATCAGTACTGCTAAATTTACGTTCGGATGAGTGAGAAGATGTATCAAAGCCACTACCTGAGAGATCGGATCCAGTTATCATTGGAAACTGTTCAGGAATACATCCGTTTTTACCTTGCTTAACTGGCCTAGCTGATGTGAACGAGCTAGATCCCAAATCATATTTGGGCCTATTAGATTGAAGATAAGAAAAAGTTTGTGTTTGAGACGAACTTTCAGAATTAATCGTAGTCATTTTTAATGATCTTTTTAAGGGACTAAAAAAATGAATATTACTGGTCTCGGAATTGATACAGCTGAAACATATGCATATAAACTTGCAAGTTATTGGGGTGTGCCGATTGATTATGTTATCATTGAGAATATATTATCTTCAAAACCCACTTACACAAATGTTATTGAAGTAATAAAGGAAACTTTACTTAAGGGAAATTCTCTTTCTGAAATAAACTCCTATCTTACTAATCTGACAGGAAGAGATTGGTGGACAGTTGTGATAAACGTTGCTGCAAAAGAACTAGTCGATACTAAAAAAATAAACATGAAAGCAGAGCTTAAGCTAGATATAATCAACCCTTTTATGATAAAAACTTTAAGTATAAGAAGAGATAGCGTAAATACAAATCAATATGTAAACGTATTCAGATCCGAGTATGCAAGGTTTGCTGAGACTTTAAAAGAAGGCAATCAAAAAGTTACAAATCTAGTAAAGACATTAAATAATACTCAAAAAGTATACACGGATGCCCTTAAGAAATGTTCTTTAGAAATATCTGCACTATCACTAACCTCGGAAAAATTCAAGTGTATTGTGGATGGAGACTATAACAGTGAAGATACATTAACAATATTTGATGGCGCTATTATATCAGATGAAGTTAGACATATAGTATGTAATATTCCTACAAAAACATATCAGAAAGTATTTAAACCTGGTCCTTTTGATAAGAAAACTACTAAGGATAGATTGGTTAATATAAATGATAAAGTTGAAACAAACAGCATACTCTTGAATATTGGATCAAAATATAATGCACAGGTCTTGTATATTGTTGATTCTGGTTACATGGTAGCAGAAATCAAGAGCCAGGATAGAGAGCACTTTATTAATACGCTGCTAAGTACATTCCCTAAGTTAAAAATTGGTTTTGAGACTAGTGAGGTTGAATATACTCTGAAGCTTTATCCTGCTGTTAAGAATTCGTTTAGAATGATGTACCATTATCTTCTTCACTTAACGACCACAAAACCTGAAGTATATCAATTCTATTTGAATGAGTCAACATCACCATTTCCCAAAAAGAAAAATATAAAACTAAGGTATAGGCCATTTTGGCAAACCCCAATTAAAGCTTTTGTTCCTTATAAGGGCGTGAAAGATGAGAGCTCATTCGTTTTAACTGCCCCTAAGACAATAGATGAAGGAAATTATATTAATATAGCTATCAAATCTCTTAATTTATCTTACGTTTATAGATTACTGGCGTCTTTAATACCAACTCTATGTCTATATTATATGGATAACATACAGGATACTTCTCCGTTAGCTGAGCTATATAATATACCTACATTAAATAAACCACCAAAGAAAACTTCAGCTAATATGAAGAAAGAGTTATCTGATAAATGGCCCACAGTATTTACTTCAGCATATCTAAGTAATGTAGGAACACAAACTAAAAATTTGGTTGTTACAACTACAGATAAGTCTGAAGCCCAGATTTGGACAACTCAAACAATTAAGAAAGCTTTGATGGAGACACAAAGGCAAGTACTACCATTTCCTAAGCTAGAAGACGGTCCAACTTTGTTTTATTTTACTTCTGCAATGCCAGGCTCTCCATATATTGGATATATACCTAATGTATATGATGGGGCAATTTTTGATTTTATTCCCTATAGCTCAACGTCAGCTCATCAATCAATAAGTATTACTGGTCAGAGGAAGAATAGGGGAAATGCAATATCTCTCGCAGCTCTAGGAGCTGACTCATATGGCGTTTCTTCTGAAGTTATTAATACAATTATGGGATTTAATACAAGAAGGCGTGGAATAAAGATAGATAATAATTCTCTTGCTCGTATAATAGTTAGCATAGCACAGAGCCAACAAAAAGTCTCAAAGATTAGAGGATCGCGAAAACATGGTAAGCATAACGAGTCTAGTGTATCTGGTGAGTCTAGTGAGTCTGGTGAGTCTGGTGAGTCTGGTAAGTCTGATGAGTCTGGTGTATCTGGTAAGTCTGGTAAGTCTGACGAGTCTGGTGAGTCTGGTAAGTCTGATGAGTCTGGTGTATCTGGTAAGTCTGGTAAGTCTGACGAGTTTGGTGAGTCAGACGAGTTTGGTGAGTCAGACGAGTTTGGCGGGTCTGGTGAGTCAGACGAGTTTGGTGGGTCTGGCGAGTCAGACGAGTTTGGTGGGTCTGGTGAATCTGGTGAGTCTTCCGAAGGAGACTTTGCGTCCACAATTAGAACTGAAATGGGAAATCTGAATATGGCTTTGTACAAACAGCAACTATACGATTTAACAGACAAAGAGATTCATCAGCATATAACAAACGATCAGGAATACCTTGATCCATTACTATATAAAATAGGATTAGAACACCTTACAAATCTTGACATATATATAATACGAGCTGAAGTAAAGATGAATGTTACTACCTTTACATTAGAAACTTCAAGATACACGAAGATATTTTGCTCTTATGAAAAACGTAAAGAGTGTATAGTTATCTTTCTTAATCCAGGTGTAGCTGCTGATAGACTAACTCATCATCATTGTGAAATAATTGTTCCTGAGAGTTCAGAAGATATGAAAGATGCGGTCTATGATATTAATGTATCAGAGCATCTTTACAAAGTCTTGATAAGATGTCATCAGGCTATCACATATACCTCTGCACGTATATATAAGTCCCAATCAATGAGTTCAAGAATGGATGAAGTTTTGCAAAGACTAACAGATAACGGCAATAAAATTCACAGCCAATATATTGATATTTACGGTAAAGCAAGAGCTTTTACAATAGAATTCAAGATTGACAAACAGATTATCTTAAGAACAATACTCTGTTATCCATCTGCACCTATTAATGTACCTCACAGCGACGAAATTCATATATCAGACTTACATTGGTTTACTGAGTTTTGTGGTAATAAAATAAATGCTGTTAGTCTAATAGGTGCATTCTGTGAAGATATAAAAACAAAAGAAATACTTTATATACGTACACGTACTAATGATATTATACCGAATGATGATATTGAACTAGTAATGGATCCTTTTGGAGAGCTGGAATTGGAAAGCCAAACAACCGAACACTTTGGTCAAAAAATAGCAAATAAAAATAAGCTTGCGAGGGTTTTGAAAGAATTTTTTAAGTGGGCATTTGAGATATATACTGCACAAACTGAGCGTATTAGTTCTGAACGTTTCATAACTAAATATTTGACTTTTAAATCACCAGGCGTTAGCGAGGTTGACTACTATGATATAAGTAAATTAATTAATAAGCTTCCACAAGCAAATAATATGACAAAAGTTATTAATTTCCTGAAAGACTATATCCCAATAATAAATAATAAGTTTTTATTGCATAACAAGTCTTATTATGATTCAATTTCATATATTATACGAAGACATGAGAAAGTATTATTTAGTCAAATCCCAGAAAGGAGAACCATACAAAGCTTTTATATGTCCCCATATGATTTTGTTGCTAGAGAAAAGACTATTATAATCGTTGGAAATGCAAATCCTCTTCAGGTTCATATTGAAACCAAGTCTCAATACGAATTACATGAAAGTATAAACCCAAATATATTACTTGAAGGAAAGACTATGTTCTATTTATGGAAAAATATTTTATATTTGATTCAGCCAACAATTTATAATGAATTAAAGCCTGCATACAGTGTGTCATATGAATGGATAACTACCTCTATAAATGTAGGAGTTAATCCAGGGATAATTTCTAAAATGGAAAATGCGTATGTTATTTATACTCTCTATTTAGGCATGATAATCCCGATAGATCATCAGAATGCAAGCATTAATCAAGTTTATATTGAGATACTTGAGTTTGCTCCAGGAAAATATGCAGCTTTACTAAGAATTTAAAACATAACATCGATCGGTGCTATAATAGCTAAACTTTAGTTTAGCAGGCTAAAGCCGTAGAATTAGATATCGCTAAAATCATCAAAGGTCTCTGGGATCATTTTAAAGTCCTCATACAAAACATTATTCACATAAAGAAGAATATGATTATTCTTTTGGTGAATTATTATTGGATCAGTAATATTAGACCAAGGACTAGAGGGAAGCATTCTTGATTTATCGAGTCTCAGTGGCACTTTAACTGTCTTAGCGGGTGACTTACTAACTGTCTTAGTAGGTGGCGTACTAACTGTCTTAGCGGGTGACTTACTAACTGTCTTAGTAGGTGGCGTACTAACCGTCTTAGCAGGTGGCGTACTAACAGTCTTAGTGGGTTGCTTACTAACTGTCTTAGTGGGTTGCTTACTAACAGTCTTAGTGGGTTGCTTACTAACAGTCTTAGTCTGAGTTATATGTTCTGCTCTAGGCATTACTGGATCAATAATCTCTTTTAATAATAAAGTAACGTTATTAAGCTCTTTAGTTGAAATAGAACTAAATAGTTCTATCCAATTTGGCCTTTCTGCGAGAGTAAATAGGTTGGAAGCCTTCTTAACTAGTTCACTTATTTTATCTGGATTAAAGTTGTTTGCTCTTGACCATTTTCCTACAATTCCACGTCTATCATTCCATTCATAGAATGGCACATCAGTAGAAGATATTAAATTATTCCACATATTGAACATAGTCTCTATATCATTGCGCCCTATAAATGGAAAATACGAATCTAATGGACCATATGTTTCAGGAATATCATCAATAAGGCAGGTTACAATACTAGATATGTACTTATCTCTATTAGTGAAGCCTATTTTATTTAGCCATTTAGTGCGAAATTTATTAGCAAGCACCCCAATACCAAGCCCAGCCATCCTCCCAAGCTCTGCCAGAGTAAAACCTTCTAAATCTTTCACTATTGCCTCAACTTCAGGATCATACTTTATAGGCAAAACTTTAAGAGAAATATTTTTCCACATTAGAAACACAACAGCCTGTTGAAGACCAACATAGTTTGTAATTGGCGTATTATTCTTTAGACTTTCGTAAGTTTTCTTGTTTATCATTCTATAAACAGTTCCAGACATAATTGAATCTGCCCTTAAATCTGCTATGACCTTAGTTATAGGTATAGATCTATTATTATGCAGCGAATCAATAACAACATGTGCGTGTTCTGATGTTGAAAGATAAGTTACCTCTGTTACTAGACTATTATCATTATATCGTCCAGGAGGCTTGAAGCCATAATATATTGCAGTATCATTTAGATCATTAATAAGAGAATCCGCATTTAGTTTTGTTGTTTTTATTTCAACATCCTCATTTGGTATTTCGAAGCTAGGAATATCTACAGAAGAGATTTCCGTATACTTGCTTGTGCTAAGAAAAACGATATGCGTTTTTACTGATCCGCGATTATGTTGCCTGATCAATCCTGTTATTACGTAAGAATTAATATCATAGTTATCCCAACTATCAATAAAAACCCAGTGTAGTCTATCTAACAAGTGTGGAGGATTGTCGGCCAATATATTCCTAAACTTTGCTGTTGTAGAATAAATGACTTTGTTCAAAGTCAGATCATATGACTCACAATCACCTGTAGCAAGGCCATATAATTTATTACCTTTCTTTGATTCATATAAATATATTGCTGATGCCTTCCGCCGAAAGCATACAAATATTAATTTTACATCATCGCTCTGATGAATAATCACATCCGCAAGATGTAAAGTTCTTTGTGTTGCAGATGGGCCATAAATGTGAGAATAAGAATTGTCATTCACGAAATTCGCAGCTAAATCAAATATGTTTTGGTGATACATTTTTATTTGGAAATTATAATTCATAATTATGTTATTGAAGTAATTTCTACAAATTTAAAACCTGCTCTGGTGCACATAATATTATACGCACGATCATATCTATTTAGTGTAATCTTTTTGCTTGAAACCTTAAACTCGTCAAGAGTGCAGTGAAATCCTGCATGTTGATATTCCCTACATAGCCTATACCCAGTAGCTAATGCAGATTTTCCTCCTCTTTCTTCAATAGTCATTTTATCCCACTCTTCTTGCTTACGACGAAAATTTACTTCCATAATAGATTCGAGATGAGCAAGATCCGGCAATATCCATCCATAGTATTTTCTACAAACATACATATAGTCCTTATAAAATTGCGCATAGCCTAATTTCTTAAATGCGTTACATATATCCTCGTGAGATGTTCCATCTTTTCTGCCAAACTTATTTACAGGCATACTTCTATAGTACTGGCCATCATGTCCACCTATAGAAGTAAAATATATATCTAAATCACCCATGATAACATCAACATTGAATTTTACAGCCGCTTTCCCAGTATATCTATAATGAGCCTTTAAAAGATTTTTCCATGTATCGTATTCCTTAGGAGGCATCTGTGTACTACCTTGAAAACGATTTTCGCCTCTACAAGAATCATTTAAGCAAATTCTAGCGCCAGTAGTCATCATTTTAGTGCCAATCAGTGACTGACCGCATAATGAACAATCGTCAGCTATATATTTTGATGGGCCCACTTCAATAATTACGTATATATATTCTGATGCTATTTTTAAATAGCTGTCTACCAGCTTTTCAAGTCGCCTTTCTTCTGTGTTCATTATTAGACTTGATGAACTCATTGCATCAATTATACTTGGTACATTTCCAATAGCCAGATATGCCTCAATAATATATTGAGTTGCGTTTATGTACTTCTTTACTTCTATATCCAAGTTAATATCACTCATTTTTCTGATGATATAAGACTTTCTACTCTCTAAGTCTCTAAGGCGCGAAATTAATCTTACATGCGTAATTTCATCATTAAGTTGAGCTATTTCCTGATTTAACATTGGGATCTCAGTTTTTTGTTGTATAAATTTATCTTTAATTCTCTTATCTATGTGCAATATATCGCAACTGGATATAGATTCTACTATAATCGGGTCGCAAACTGCTGCTGGTAATCCAGCAGCAGGACATGGACTTGATCTGGTGGGAACAATAAATTTTTTTTGTGACTTCTTTGCTATCTTCATTTAGAGAGGTGATCGTTACTCTTATGCTATATTTCAAACGGAGGCTATTGCAAGTTGAACTTTATTAAATTTTGGGCGAATTGTTGAATATTTGAGGAAAAATAGCTCTGATAACTCGTCTTTATTAACGACGAGTCCATTGTTTTCTAAATAACACATAATAAATGCAGCTATTAAAGGTTTGATCTGCTGACTGAGTAAATCCTTGTTTGTAGATATGGCGGCTTCGAATACGGTGATCATACCACTTACTATTTCGGCTGGAAGATATAAAGCTTCTCTTGCGTAACCAATCATCATTTTAATAGGTGTAGCTGTAGGTGAAACAGGTTTGTATCCGTCTTTATACTTTGGCCTATTATTGATAGCCGAGTTAGATTTGGTAGTTGTCATTCCAAACTTTCCTCCAATTAAGCATGGATCTATTATTCCCATATCACCCTCAATATAAGCCTGATGTATACAGTAGCATAGTATTTTATCTCTGTTTTCTTTCCTTGGAATTGCAACTATATTTAGCCTTGAATATATAATACATGCTCTATTTTGGATAGAATGTGGAAACGGAAGTTTTGATATAGCTTTAATTATACTCTTTGGAGCTGTAAGAAACAAATTATCACTCATAATTTAATTTTGAGAAAAGAAAAAAGAAAGGATATTAAGCTTTTGCGCACTGGAAAATTTTGAATTTTTTCTAAAAGCTCTCACGAGAGACTATGTTGCGCAAGTTATTAAATCAGGGATAGATCTTAAAATATGTAAAGATACTCTTGTATCAGGATTATCGTGTTTAGTGTTGTTACTATCACTTGATTTATCTAGAGCAAATACAAAGAGTGACCTAAAAGTAATATACGATAAAATAATATCGTATGTACTGCTTTATCTTCATGTGGACCATTATTTAGACTCGAAAGAGAAAACTTCTGATCAAAAGAAACAATTATTAAAGTGGCTAAAAGATCCAAATCGTAAGATAGATAACTCTATTTTCTACTCTAGACTTGTAGAACTATATAATAATATTGTTACATCAAGTGAAAAATTAAATCTATTTCGTATGCTTATTGATATTACAATCGAGTCTTCAGCAATCCAATATAGTAGAATTCAAACAAAAAAAGCTTTGGCAGATATTTGCAAAAGGAAAGGAGGGATTACTGTATTAGTGGGATATAGATTAATATATGCAGTAGACGCAAATACTGTTTCAGATTTATGCTTAATGCAGCTTGGTGAGTGTATTCAATTACTCGACGATATAATAGACTGTACAATAGATAAAAAGATGGGAATCCATACAATATGTACCTATACTATGAATAAATATATCTATTTAGATAGAGTTGCTATTAATTTGGCTAGAAAAATAGCATTATTAGATAAATGCTTCCATCTCCAATCTTTAGCACTAAAGTATTTTCTAGCATGCTCAATTGAGAGATCTAATAACTTTAGCCCGTCGTTTAGAGCTGCTATCTGTACTATTAGATATAAAAAGAAAGGACCGTGCGTTAGACATGAAATAGAAAAACATTTACTAAGCCTTAACAGCTAATTTAAAAATACGATCGTATATTTTGATATTTCTTTATTTTAATTGGAATTTTCCGTTTGAAAATAAAGATTTAGATGAAGAAAGCAAGCCAATATAAGACTGCAACTCCGGCTGAGCATGTTTTAATTAGGCCAGCGATGTACGTTGGATCATGTAAGAGAGAAAAGAGGAAAGAGTGGCATCTTATTAACTCAATTGCACAATATATCAATACAGAGGTACCTCTAGGTATGATTCAATTATTTAAGGAACTAGTGTCAAATGTAGGCGATAATACTCTAGATTCCAGAGATAAGAACATTGACCCTGGTGAATGTTCGATTACTGTAAAGCGAAATAAAGTCTCAATAACAAACGGAGGCCTTTGTATACCAATAAAGAAGAATAAATCAGGAGTTTATATCCCACAAACCATATTTGGCTCTATGCTATCAGGTAGTAATCTAGGAGAAAAAAGAAAAGGAGGAGGAGCTCATGGGATTGGAGCAAAAGCAGCAGCTATTCTTTCAATACTGTTTAATATAAATATTAAAAACTCAATTCAAGGATTGTCTTATAGCCAAACATGGCATAATAATTTATCAGTATGTGACACGCCAATAATAACTAAGTATGATGGAGAAGAATCTTTTATTACTGTGTCTTATATTATCGATCACAACCAATTTGGATATACTGAAGACAAGTTTAGATATGAAGCTTCGGCCATTAATATATTTAGGTGGGTAGCATCATGTTTGTCTCTAACAGCAAATATACCTGTTATATTTAATGGTGAAAGGATGGAGTATGATATTAAGAGTTTTGCAAAACTCTATATCGAAGATTTTGATCAATTTCCAAAGCATTTAATAGTGAAAACTGAGAATATTCAGTGTATTATTCTTGATACTCCTGGAGATGGTAAATCAATAGGTTTTGCAAATCATATTATCAATTCTGCAGGCGGAGTTCATGTCAACGCGCCTATATCAGCAATTAAAGAATTCTTGAAAAACAACAAGCTACTGGCAAATGGTAAAGGAGGAGAACCACCAAAAATTACAGTAAAGGACATTAAGCCTCATTTAACGGTCATTATCTCTGCAATCAGGATAGTTGATCCTGATTTCGGTGGAGGACAAACAAAGACAAGTCTTACCAGCCCGCATATTAAAGTTGAAATTCCAAGCAGAGCTTTAAATAAACTAAAGGAATGGTCAATGCTCAAGAATATCAATCGATCTATTAAATCTAAAATCTTTAAAGATTTTGGTAAGATTGACCCGGCAACTAAGAAAGGAAAATATCTTCTTAATGTTCACGGAGAAGATGCTGGATGGGCTGGAACAAAACGATCAAGTGATGCAGAATTACATGTGGTAGAAGGCGATTCGGCTGAAGGCTATGATGCTAATCTTCTTGATTTTATTCCAGATGGAAGAGATAAAGTTGGCACTCTAACTCTAAGAGGTAAACCATTAAATGTATTAAAAGCAAGTGACGAATCAATAGAGAAGAATCCCGAATTAATCGAAATATCTCGCAGGCTGGGCCTAAATTCTGAGCTAGACTATACAATTGAAAAGAATATAAAAACTCTTCGATATGGAAAACTTGTTATTATGGCTGACGCCGACTTAGATGGACACCATATTAAAACCATTATTTTGGCATTCTTCTATCGCTTTTATCCTTCTTTGTTAAAGGTAAGAGGATTTGTAGTTGATCGTATGACTCCCTATATTCGAGCTACAAAAGGTAACAAACTTATGAAATTCTTCTACGAAGCACAGTTTGAACACTGGAAGAAATCACTAAATAATAATATTAAAGGATGGTCCATTAGATACTTAAAAGGTCTTGGTCAGAGTTTAAGAGAAGAAATTTTGATTGTATATCAGGCAAATTCAGATTTTTTTT
>SDBT01006749.1_pt1 | contig 18978 bp, 15 predicted proteins | sample 2277101 | NCBI WGS metagenome assembly SDBT01 (sample SAMN10404973, study PRJNA504765) | marine sediment metagenome | isolation source: marine sediment core GS10_PC15, 103 cmbsf | place: Arctic Ocean: Southern Knipovich Ridge | collected 2010 | reverse complement strand
ATCCAGAAATATCAACAAGCAGATAAAATACAACCAAAAAATGCATCCACTCTATATAATTGGGGTCTTGCTCTTTATAATTTAGGTCGTCATGAAGAAGCTATACAGAAATATCAACAAGCAAATGAAATACGACCAGAACATGCTGCCACTCTAATGAATTGGGGTGTAGCTCTTTATCAATTAGACTGTCCTGAAGAAGCTATCCAGAAATATCAACAAGCAGATAAAATACAACCAAAAAATGCAAAAACTCTTGCCAATTGGGGTCTTGCCCTAGAAAAGCTGAAACGCTTTAAAGAGGCTAAAAAGATGTATCAACGAGCAGCGACAGCAGCACGAGCTGATGGTGATATTTCTAGTGCCAAAAAATATGAGAAATGGGCTAGGGAACTTTAAAACTGAAGAATGAACTAAGAAAGTCAATTATTTGAGATTATTTCTCGAATTCAACCTTTTATCATCATGTTATTAATTTCTATTCAGTTTATAAAACAAAAAATTACCTTTATAGGGTAAAAGAGTATATCGACCTTGCAATTTGCTTCCAGATAGGTAGAAAATCAGGGGTGAGATCGTTTTTTCCCAACTAATTGATCCACGATCATAAATAGAAACAGTTCCTTTCCCATATCCATGTATTTCGCCAGTGAAATTTGCCTAACTTATAGAATTCTCTAAAGAAGCCAGAGAATTAAATGATCTCATGAAACTAATGAAGTCTGGAAGGTGAGGAAGAGATCACTGATTTTCTTCATAAATTAACTTCATAAATTGATTAACGCATTAGTTGTACAATTTCCGTTGCATATGCTATTAAGAGACATAATCCATTATTCTCAATACCAGTTTTTCTCTGTTCTCTTCCTTCCGAACACTTCTGAGTTATTTTATTGGATAAATGCGGTTCCCTTCTTCCTGACTTTCTTCTTCTTAAGTGCACAGCGGTTACGCCTATCAATGCCAAAAAAATTACTGGCTTGAAGCGGTTGATGACATATTTCGCACATAGGTTATTTTAGATTAATTTGAGACATAGCTAAAACTGCCTTTTTACCATTTATCTGTTTAACGATATGATTTTTTTGGTTTGAAATTGTTCCTAACCGTGAATGGCGATTCGTTGACTCGTTGCTAATTATTTCATTTATGCTTAAAAAAAAAACATCCGCTGTTACTCCTTCAACGTGAGTTCAGTTGAATTATATTAAAGACCTGCAAATGTATAAAATGTATATTATCTAATTGATTAAATTCCAGTTTTTATATTCAGAATTGGTAGTGATCTTTATATATGAGAAAAACCGAGAAGAATATAGCTTTTCTGAAAAAACATTTTAATTTTTATCAGGGAGTCGTGAACTCATGAATAAGAAAATATTTGTATTAGGTCTGCTTTTTCTGTATTCTTTCCAAACTGTTCGAGGGGTGAGTGGGGTTAATACCATTGTTGATACTACTGAAACATTAGAGTTTCTGGATCTTAAGTATTTCTCTTTTACCGTTGGATTTGCTCAAACAGCTGAGATTTCTATTACATTTGAGTGTACTGAGGGCACTATCACATTATATCTTGTAAATGAAGAAAATTTCAATCGTTTAATGGATTTAAAAATGTTTGAATGTTGGAAAGTTGAAGATCGCGAGACTGGATCATTGGTACAGGAGCTATCAGGAGGGAAATGGTATATCGTCATATTGAACACAGCTCTTGCAGACAACACAGTGTCGATTCTGGCTACGCTTGAAGTAGTCTCTGATTATTCTCTGGTTTATATTGTCTTAGGCCTCGTTTTTGTTGGCATAGTTAGTGTGGTAAGCGTTTTTATCATAAAAAGAAGAAGAAAATCTCCATCTTCTGCTCCAGCTGTACATCCAGTCCCTCCAGAAGACCGTTATTGTCATGCTTGTGGTTTAGCTGTTCCCTTGCATTTGAATTATTGTGGTAACTGTGGTACGCGCCTTACTCTTGCACTGAGTGTTAAGGAAAAGGACAAAGCTTTGTTCACGGATGAATAATAGGAGTTTTATAAATGGAATGAACTATTGGTTGTAATACATCAATTTTTAATGAAGGATTGACCATACTCTCGGTTAAATTCTGATCGAAAGTCGAGAGATAAAGTAGTACTCGGGTTCTTTTTCTATGAAATAAATTTCAGAAGTCGTAATTTGTATAATATATATGTTTAAAACAAGATTTAATACTTTTTAATGTTCTTAGATATCAAGGCTTAAAAGCAATAACACTTTCACAGTTCATGAATGCTATAGCATCAAAGGAAGGGTATTTATGTCAATAATTAACATGCAAACGGAAAGTTCCAGTTCAGTTGCTAATAAAGCTTTTTTTTCTATTTGTCTATTGATTGTGTTTTACACCGAATCTCTGTCTTACATACTTTCAAGTGATTTACAATATGTCCTTTTCTGGTCTGGGGTTATTTTGCTGGGACTAACTATATTTCCAGTTGGTGAAGGACTTATTAGAGTAGCAGTGTACATTTTTCTAGATAGAAAATTGAAAAAAGGGACATTTACATTCTGGAAAACCTTAAACGAACCTCAATGGGAAAATTTCCTAAATAAATTGTATGGAGATTCATATCTCATCGGAGGATTCGGTTTGATTCTAATAAAGATTAGATATCTTGATATTAATTTTATTGATCAATCTCCTATTTTTCTTTCAGAAGAATTAACTAGATTTGTCGTTCCGTTCTTAACTCTTCTTGCGATGTCAATTATACTTACTACGGTATTTTATCGAATAAATAAAGATAAGCTCAATATAAGCTTGACTCAATTTTATCTTACCGCTTTACAGACAAATGGTGATATTGCGCCTGATATGGAAAGATATTATATGAATAAAGCTTGGCCTCTGTTCCAACATGAATTTTATGTTCATTTTAATACGTTTTTACTCAATTTTCGTAGTTATGTTATCATTATGAAAGGAGATAAAGACAATTTCAGGCTTTACCGTCAAAATAAAAATAGTATCAGAGAAATTAAACATTCTCGACTACTATATTTTCCACTTTTTGAGAAGCTCCCAATCCTACAAATACTTTCAGAAATAGAAGAGAAAGGATTAATCATCAATTTCTTTAGGGAAAATCTAGAACAACGTAATATCCATGAAGGAGGACTTACAAAATATACAAATAATAATCCAGAATGGCCTGAAAAAGGTTCTGCGAAAAGAATTGCATTAGATAATGCAATTGAAGAAACTATTCAGAATTATGAAACGATAAGAATGAAAAAAATGGAAATTACTATTGATGAACAAATGATTCGATCTTTTTACGATGCATTTGACTTATTCCAAAAAAACCTTGAAGAATTTAATGTTTTATTAGAAGAGTATTTAGAAAAAGAATTTTCCTCTATTTCTTTATTAGAGAATTTTTAAGCCTTTAACGTATTCAATAAAAGACTCTAAAGTGTAATATCAAGAACCTTATTCCTCACTCTCATAGAATTCTGATTCCCGAAAACTCGTTAATAAATATTCACTGACATTTTCTGTAAGTGCTATAAAATACCTCGCCTCTAATTCAGAACTAGCAAGATTTACATCGCTAGTACCTTCAGCATGATGTCCTTTCATTGAGATAACACTATATAGGTGCTCTCAAGATAAACCTCTAAGAGCATCATAGATTGTTTGTGCTGACTTTTTTCCGATTTGTGGAATGGAATTTAATTGCTCTAGACTGGCATTAACTAATTTCTCCATCGTATTAAGGTCGGAGCTTTCCACTGCAAAAGCCCTTTTTGCCCCAATGCCAGGTATTAATTGAAACATTTCTCGATTAACATTTCTTTCTAATCCAGTTGCATCTTTACGAGTCTGCGTATAATTGACTGAAGGACGTTTCCTTCCGTATACTTTTGTCAGGATAGAGTGAATAGAGTAGGCTATTGTCGCTTCGACATTCATCACAGGAATAATTGCTATTTCATACCGAAAGACCATTTCGAGGATAGTACTGACCACAGGTTTCAATCTAAAACGTTCATCGCTCATATTACCTGCTAAGATTAGAAAGCGTCTTTTACCTGTCTGGTGCATTTTTTTCGCCTGATTGATTATCCTTCTATCAACTATTGACGCGAAAAAATCCTCACCTCTTTTGATTTCCCCAATGGATGTCTGTCCCTCAAAATCACCCGTCTTTAACCTTTTTACTTCCACTTCATGCCCATATTTCTCCAATTCTATCGCTAATTGGTTTGGTTCTCGGTCATCAAGCCGCACAGAGTGAAATGTTTCCTCGATTTTAGTTAAATCAGTCGTCATCTAGATCATTCACTAGATCATTGATTGACTTTTTATATTCAAAAAGAAATTACCCTATGCAAACCAAGGAAAATGTTCGATCAAAGAAATTAACTGGATATTAGGAGGAAATTAGATGGTAGTTTAGAAAATGGATCTCCACTTTTCGATGAATGAAGTTGGATTGCAAGCCTTCTTCACTCATTCACACACTTGACAACAGATCCATTCTAGACTAGATCTTCGTCAAAGGACCGATTTTACGGTAAGCGTATCATCCACTTTCTATCATGCTTCAATGCAATGGGTATTTATAAATGTTTGGTCTACTATACGACTATATTCTCAATTTTTTTACATTTAATTCTAAGTAAACGAGCTTAAATCATTCCTGCTTTTCCTGACGACAAAAACGTTGAAAAAGAAGAAAATTAATTGTGTCATCAATCACAAAGAATTCATAGCTATCGACGCTATGTTTTGATTAGTATTTAAGAATGAGATCTGTTAGGTTACACCAGGTCTTTCCTTTTGGAAAAAGTGCTACCGCCTTAGTTACTCTCAATAAATTTTTAATAAATAGATGTTTCGAAGTTAAATTTAACTAAACTTTTTATTTATCCAATTCAATAAGTCTAAAGTATTTTTTTGCCAGAGCCGCTTTTTCAGCCAATATCCATTGATATCAGGTTCGATTTCATCAGGATTTGGGAGTACACCCATCTTTTCAAACAGGTTATCAACAATATATGAATTCTCTATTACTAAATCAATCATATCCTCATCTACCATTTCTTCAGTTAGGATACTTAATTTATATCGTAAATCGTTTACATTTTCAACTACTAAGACAGAAAAACATGACTGGAGGTCTCGTGAATTCTTCGATTGAGCCTTGGTTAAGTGCACTCGATGTCCAGAAGTAAATTTCACCTCTAGAGTAATTCTATTTAGTTTAAAATATCCACTATCCCACCCCAGGTCAGCATTAGGCCAAATTTCCATGTCTCCACCAACATGAATTGGTTCAACATCTAAATCATTGTCTGTTATAATTTTCCTAATAATATATTCTAGGTTTTCACCTATTATTGTATTGGCTTCAAGCTGTTGTTTACTCTTCTTTTTTTGTCTTACTTTATCTATTATAGTTCTAAGATCTTCAGGATCAATGTCTTCAAATTCTTCGAGAATTTCGATTTTATCGACAAGCTGGGCCACTTTGTTACGCGCATCTCTTTCAGGTATCCCAGAGGTAATTGTGTATAAGATTATTTGTAGATCGAGCCTATCAAAACCAAAGTGAGGAAACAATATGCGAACTTCATTAGTGAAAGTTTTATAGATGTCATTTAGATTCTCTCCAAAAAGACTTGTAATTCTGTCTTTAGTGGCATTGATAGGAACAATTTTCATTTCATTATCTTCTTTAGTCTCTAGTGGAACCCAATAATCTGTTTTTACATTAGCTAACCATTCGAGAGGAAAAATTAAGTGTTTTTGATGAGAACAGGTACAAATCATCTCTTGAAAAATAAATTTGTTTTTGTCTTGTCTAATTATGTGCTCTAACAGGAATTGGATAAACAGTTGGCCATTAAGTGGACTGCGTGAGACAGTTTCTCTCACCTCATTCCAAAAGGGAACAGAAGAAAAAAGTGAGTCATTGTTAGCAATTGTTAAAAAATGTTCTTCGTCATTATTTTCACTAGAACCTGGAATATCCTCTATGGACTTAAGATAATGAGTTTTTAATTCAATACTGCTCTTTTCCAAAGGTAATGCCGTTATTATTGTTGCTGAGTATGAATCGGTATCAAAATCGCTTCTTTTATAGAATGGTTCAGAGAAATATTTCTCATGAATGATTCTTTTCTGTTGAAAAATCGATTCAAATTCACATTTAATATTAATCATTCTAAATGGTGGGAATATCGTTGGTTGATCTAATTTAAGATTCATGACTTTTTTACTCTTAGAAATAATAGGAAAATTCTGACAAAGTTTCTTTTTTGAAAGTGCCCAATGAAATAACTTGATCCAACCATTAATCTTTTTAACTTCCTTCTCCCATTCTTCAGGAGATATCCTATCCGTAAATGAATGATCTCTTATAACATTTTCAATAATATCTTCTGATGTTAGTATCTCCTCAATGAAGTCAATAATTATTTCCATTTCTAAGAATTCGTCTGCAATTAAATATTCTCTAATATTATAACCGATTTCTTCAACAATATCTTTTAATGCATCAGGGACCTTCTCTCCTCTACACATGGGAGAACCTTCTTCCCAATCCTTCGCTACGATATATTTAGCTTGGTCTAATAATAAAAAATCCACAAAATCCGCAGTAATTTTCTTCTGTTTATAGAGGTCATTCATCAACCAGAAGACCTCAAGAATGAACTGTTTACAGTTCTCTAAATTATACTTTTTCTCAAAGTCAGACCTCTCCCTATATTTTATTCCCTTATCTTTAACAAAACTCTTTATTTCGTCAACAAAATCAGTAAATGTATATAAATTTCCCTCAAAGTCCATTTCCTCTAATTTTCTTGCGATATTACTCCATTCACGAACTTCATCTTTTAAAGGGATACTCTGATTGATTTGGCCTAAGAGTTCGTAGAATTTCCAAAAATGCATAATATCCATTTTTAATTCCGAATCGTGAGAAATTTTATTAATTGGATTTAAAATTTTAGAAAATTCTAACATTCCTTGTTGTGTTCTGACTAATCTAAATTCTGAAATGATATTATTAAGAAATTCTTTAATTTCTTCATTTAAAAAATTGAAAATCGGATTCTGGATGCATCTTTCATTATCAACAAAACTAAAATTCATTAGTTCATAAAGACAATTAATATCTCCCAATTCCTGAGTAAGATCAGTTATTAATTCAGGTAATAATCTAAACGCGGAATTGAGAATATTTTTATTTTCATCATCATGAGATATGGAATCTCTTTCTTCCGAAGCATTGAAATCTGATGAATGTACAACAAAAGGTATATGGATATAGTCTGCAGTCCCCACTAACGGTAAAAAAACGTAAATCCGTGAATATTCATCAAGATTAATTAGGTGTTTTCCATCTAATAGGAGAGCTACTTTTATTGAATTATCTCCCTTGTAAACAACGGATTTGTCACCAATCTTGACGACATTTACACCACTAACATTCTCTCGTGATGAAGAATATTCATTACCATTTATTGTAATTGTATGAATGTCATTAAAAGCAAATAAAAATGGTAAATTTCTCATTAATTCTCTAAAACCAATTTTCACTGCGTCTTTTCCTAGATCATCATTGATTTTATATCTATACTCAGTTATAATATTCGTGGGTTCTTCTTTTAGTCGTACGTCGTTTAATTGTTTATAAGTTTGGGTAATAGATTTACTAACTTCCTCTGTAATATCTGAAGAACGATTTAAAGATATTTTAAAAGAGTATAGATCATTAGTATCATCGCTTAAAGTACCAGTAATATCTATTATTCTGGAAAGGACATGGGTGACTAAAAATCCAGAACCAAACCTTCCTATATATGTAGAATCAGTGGCATAAGGTTTAGATGAACCACCATAAATAATTGCATTAACTTCCTCAATATTGAAGAACCCTGCATTGTGTTTTACAATACATAGACTTTCCTTAAGTTCAAGATCAATCATTAGATCTTTTGTACTTCTAGCTTTTGCTGTATCAATAGCATTTTGGATAAGTTCAAACACCCATCTTCGTTTAGCGATTCCAGGTTTATCTTTTCTCCAATTCTTTATCCCCTTGAGTATCTCTCGAGTTGCTTTTTCTTTTACATGTTCTATAGCAACTCGTTGAGCTTTATCTCCAATCAACAACGAAATTCCTCCTTAAGACTTAATGAATAATTAAACTTGGTATCCTTAATCCCCAAGTCTTCGGTAAGAATTTTTGGGTCTCCACTTTCATAAAGTTTTTCACATTTCTAGAATCAAAGACACCAAGAATTTTATTAGGTTGAAAAATCCTAAAACAGATTAATAAAAGTTTTAAGCGCCCTACAAAGGCCCACATGTATGATACCATGTATACAATATCAATTCATCAATTTAATCAAGGATAGTGATATTGAGAGAAAAATTCTTCTTCTTCAGAGGAAAAATTTTTTATCTAAAATCAAAAGGTAGAAAGTATTATGAAGACGAATTTCAATAGATGTTATAGAAATCTAGAACCTTGTCCTTATGGAGAGATAATTCCAGATTATACTCGTGCTTTTATGATGATGCCATTTAGAGATAATCTAGAATCGTTCTACAAATCAAATATTAAAATAACATTAAAAAATTTGAATATTGAATGCACGAGAGCCGATGAGCGATTCGATGTTCCTGATGCTTTATGCAAGATTTGTAAATCCATACAAGAATCAGGAATATTAATTGCAGATATGACAGGAAGAAATTCCAACGTTTTTTGTGAGATTGGAATGTGCTTCGGTAGGGGGCGACGAGTTATATTAATATGCCAATCAGAAGAAGATAATCCTTTCGATACCAAGGTAATTGATCACATTAAATACGATCCAGATAACTATAAACAATTCAATCCGAAATTTATTAAACTTGTAAATCAAGCTAAGAAGGATCAAAATTTATACTCAGATCTCTCTCATATTGATTCTTTTGATGACAAAACTTCAAAATTATTTTCTGAGGTAGAAGATATTCCCCCCTTACTCCCAAATAGTATGTCATTTAAGATTTATATTGGGTCAGAAAAATATGACGAGAATATTTTTCCGATTGAAGAAATGAACTCTAAATCTTTATTAAGAGCTGCTCCAGGTTCAAGATGGTCAAATGGAATTAGAACATATCCTAACTATCTCAATTTCAGTCTTAATCCTGAAAATTGGACTCCTGAAAGATTTATTACTCTTGGTTCGATAATTAAGGAAGTAAAACTATTCCCTGAAGGCCAGTTATTTGCATGGGGGGAAATTGAGCCATCAGAACCAGAAACCTTCGATTTATTATTATTTAGTGTGCGTCTTTTTAGTTTCATACTATATTTTTATCGAATTATGCTTTTTCAGTCATGGAAAGGCAAAATTAGAATTTCTATAGAACTTTCAGATATTGGAAGGAGGAAATTACAATTAACAAGTCACGATCCTTTTTCTAGACTTGAGAGAGAGTATAATTTACCACAAAACCAAGATTCCATTAGTTATTCTGCAAATGGGGAATTTATTGAAAATTCTGAGCATATTATTAACCTTACAAATAGTGCCGTAAGACTTGGAAAACAAGTTCTCATATATATTTGTCAGTCCTTTGGTTTTTCTCCAGAATTTGATTTTGATGTTTACATTAGCGGTATTTTATTCACATTAGCTCGTCAACCTGGTAATTTTACAACAAGTAATCAAATTGATAATATCACAATACCACGTCTGAACATTAACGTTAAAGACTTGATTCTTCCGAGGTGGGCTCGTTAACCATAATCTACCTCTACGCAAGTGAAAAGGAAAGAATGTAGATTAGCTCAAACTGATACCCATTTAAAAAGAAAAAATTGATCTAAAATGAACAAGAAAGAGCGAAAACTTTGGATAGATGGACAAACTGATAAATTTAATGTTAACAAAGTGGGAAAGCTATTACATGCCCACCATCTATATGTAGACGCAACACAATCATATATCCATGGTTTATCATATGCAACCATACTTTGTATTGAGGCCGCAATCAACTCTCTTTTAAGTCAGAAACTAGGCAAAATTCCCAGCTTAAAAGAATCAGCTAAACGAAAAAAAGAAAAAAATAGATTACCGACTGATTATAGAATGCCATCAACAAGAGAATTGATTCGAGAGGTCAATTTTATTGGGGATGAATTAAAAAAAGATATTAGTAATTTTATCGAAATCAGACACAAAGTAGAACATCCGAAGACACAGTTGGATCCACTTTTTATGGATTGGAAATATGAGGGGGAAACATTACATAGTTATGAACCCGATGAAAAATTAAAATCAGAGATATTTTCACTTAATAGTCTTTCACACGCTAAAATGGGATTAGAAGTCTATTTTAAATTGTGCGATTCAATATATAAGTCTCTGGTGTCTCCGAACTCAATCTAGATAAAAATTCAAAATATCTTATGAAAGAACAAAAAAATTGATTCGTTATGAGATTATCCAATAATAAATGAAGATTGAATTAAAAATGGAATTGAGACAATCTTAGAGGTTTTTTTTTGACTCCAATAGATGACACCTTAAAAAATCTGATTTACAAGCAGATTGATGAAACTAAACAAATTATCAGAGAAATATTAGAAAATGATCCCAAAAACAGTGAAGTAATACCAACGCAACGTATATATCGAAAAACCAAGGTATATTCCTTTAACTATACAGAAAAAGGCATTAATTATACAACAAGTTCAGATTTTGAATCCGAATTTGATTATTCTTCTGGTATTAATGCGATAAGTCAAATAATTGCAGTAGGCCTTACTGATCACTGGAAAAAAATCATTGATTATATGGATGAAAATTTCCCTAATAATGAATATAGAATGCAAATTTCAAATCGTTTTCTTTTTGATATCTGCCTTAGTGTATTTAAAGAGATATATGAAGGATTTGAATTAGATTCAGAAAAAATTAGTTTAAAAATCAATATATTGCATAAGAATCTGATAAATTCTCCAATCAATTATTTTATACAGGCAAAACTCGATGGGCTATACATCTATCCATCAAATTCAATAAATGTCGCTTTTAAAGAAATCGACTTTATAATCAGGCAGGTCACTAAAAAGGATTTAGAAGATAAATTGCCTATAGAATTCACCACTATAAAGAAATTCAAACCACCATCAGCTATTCTCGAAATCAACATTCAAACAAAAGAATTATTGGATGGTAAAACGATCAATAATATAATAGACCAATCTCTGTGTATTTTAAGATTATATAAACCATGTAGTGTGAAAGTTATTAGTTACTCAGTTTCTTCAGAGAATTTTCTATTTAATCCATTCTCATCTACTCCTCATTTCGATATATCGACGCCTATCACGGTTACATTAACGGAAGAGGATGAGGTTAGGTTAAAAACTCTTTGGGATCTAATCCCAAATAAAATCTCTGATCCCTGCTTAATGAAAAGCGATAACGTTTCCAAATCATTAAAAATTGCTTTACAAAGATATACTGAATCGCTTATTAGACGTTTTGATTTTGATGCTAGAATTTCAAATTTAATAATGGGTTTAGAAGCAATCTTCTTAGCTGAAAGTATGGAACTTTCATTTAGATTAAAAAATAGGATCGCTAAAATGATTACTAAATACAATGGTAGCCCATTACAAATAAGAGATCTAATTTCTGATTCTTATAAGATAAGAAGTAGTTTTGTTCATGGAGATGGTTCAAAAAAAGTAATTAAAAAGTATAAGAATCCAGATAAAGAAATATTTCAACAACTAGTGCATATACTGCATATTTCCATACTTTCACAACTTTTCCTCAATATTCAAAAAAAGGATCTACTCAATTTACTAGATGATTCCTTAATTGATTCCCAGAAAGACAAAGAATTAGAAACTATAATTGAAAAACTTCCTAATATTATAATTGATATATTAAAGCATTAGAATTCCTTTTATTTACCTCAAATTCCTAATATTCTTATTATAACGAATGAAAATATCTGATCTGTTTTTCCAAATCTAAAAAAGCTAAATTTTTTAAAATAAAGGGAAAGCTGGATAAACAAGCATGAAAAAACCGTTGAAATGCAAATACTGTAAAAAATTATTTCTTGCGAAGGAACTAGAGACACATCAAAAGCAATGTAGAATAAATAAATTAGCAAAGAATAAGAATAGGTTTGAATTTAAACCAGAGCCAAAACTTACCATAGAGAGAATCATAGGTCCATTCCCTGACCCAACCAAGGAGTTAAAATTAAAAGGAAAAACTCTAGCTAAAGAATACACACTCGGTGTCATAGTGCGAAGATTGGTCGCGTCAATTATTTGTCCAACATGATTGGTCGCAAAATGCATTTCAGATCATACCTGATTACCTGATTATTCTTTGACAACTGGTGATTTCTCAAGATAAACCTCGAAGGGCTTCATAGATTGCTTTTGCTGATTTTTTCCGATCTGTGGAATGGAATTTAATTGTTCTAGACTGGCATTAACTAATTTCTCCATCGTATTAGAATCCTCATTCCCAGAGGATAGATCCTATTCGGAAATTATCACGGCCTTAGAGCAAGAAAAACGGATTACTATTCATGAACGGATTTCTCTTGGTAATTTTTTCTATAAACATATCCTTTCTGATCTAAATGAGGTAGTCGGGACCTCAGAAAAAACGAATGCAAAAGACACCATTCAGTTGGCGCGAGATCAAGATATATTAACTTTGATAGAATGTATTACCCTTAGTAGATTTCGATTATTTAGAAATGATTTAGTTCATGGTGGATTGAATTTTTTCCCACTGATTTACTACTAGAAGTAAACGAAATCCTGAGATCAAAAATCTTCAAATGAATAGTAAAGGAGTCTTAATTTTGACCATTGAACAAGAAAAAAAAAGAAAGATTGCATAGAATAATGGTTGGACTCTTTTATTATTAGCTTTTCTGTTATTCATGCAATATCTCCTCTAATGTAAAAAATTGTTTTCTAAGTTGTTTGTCCCCTTTAATGATTATTTATGCCATACTGAATCGTCGAAAAATTCAAATATTTGTTTTACCTATTTCCACAATAGTAACATATTTATACCTATTTCAATATAATTTACATAATTATTATCTGGAATGAAACAAAATGGAAAATCTTGAAAAAACCATTAAGAAGGGTTTGACCAATGGAAAGACGTTTTCAAAGGAAAGTAGAAGGATTGGAGGAAATTGGTATGAAATTCTCGGTTTTTCTCAAAATCCATTTGAAATAGATCTTCATAATTTACCAAAATTTGGTGATACCTTAACTTATGACGCCTCAACCATACGAATTCTTTCTACTTTAGTCGGAGGAGCTTCTTATGCTGAAAATTTTCTCCACGTCGCTATCGTCGGGCCAACTGGGAGTGGGAAATCAACATTACTTTCTGTTTTATATGATAATGCAAAAAAGAACGGATTTAATGTTGATTATTTGGATTTTTTTGATGAAAAAGACAGTACCATTGATTATCATAATATTGAAAATACCAGCATTGATTGTCTCTTTTGTGATAACTATTCTGTTCAGGATTTGAAAAAAATAACTAGTATTAGAAAAAAGTATCCAGGATTATTGATTACTACAATCCAAACTGGCCAATATTTTCATGAAATAATAAATAGACCAACTAAACCTGATCTAAATATAGACCGATCTATTTTTCTTTCAAAGAGTTCAAAAATTGAGATAATTGCAAATCTTAAAAAACGAGTAGAGTTAGTTGGTGATAAAGTTCGACTTCAATTACCTGAAAAATTCTACGAGTATATTGCAGAATTCTCTATTAATAATTGGGGTTTAGCAAACGATACTGCCAATGAATGGGGTGAGGTTTTATTCTCTGATGTTTCTATTCTCTCATCTTCTATTTCTGAAGGAGAGATGTTTGATAGTTTTTATGAGATTTATAGCGAGTATTCAGGATATATTCAAGAAGAAGTTGATAAATACAAATTAATATTAGATCGTTTAACATCCAAGGAAATGGAATTACTTGTCGTTATTGTGAATCGTTCAGTTTCAAATAATGAGGAGTTTTCTCCTGATGATCTAATGAGTGACATTTCTGGTTCCAAATCGTTGATTTATCGATATCTCCAAAGATTGGCAGACAATAAGTTGATCTACGTGAAAGAAAAAGGGAGAAAAAAATTATATTCAATTAGTAAACTTCGTAAAATTATATTCGAAAATTATTTACAGAGAAAATTAATGGTGATGTGAAATCAATGGTAACAAGACTTAATTCTCTTGATGGTCATCTTGTACGTTCACGAGGCGAGGTTATCATTGATGATTGGCTTCATTATCATAATATCAAACATGATTATGAAAAACCGATATTTTTTTCTCCTACTGGGTTTATTATATGTGATTGGTACCTTCCTAATCTTGATATATATCTTGAGTATTGGGGAGTTGAGAAAAATAGTGATTACACCAAGAACAGACTTTTTAAAGAGGAAATTTACAAAAAACTCAATTTAACTCTTATTTCAATTGAAAATTCTGACTTAAACTGCATAAAAATGAAGCTCGGTCGGCTTGAATATCTGAAATCACGTCTAGCGCAACAGTTTCTAAATCAAACGACAAATATTTCATTATCTAAACTAATTTCTTTAAGATTAAATGCACGAAGACCTCTGAAAGGTTCTCATATAGTTGGATGTATCGTTAAACCTCTGAAAATTGGTTATACAAATAATAATAAAAAGTATGGACTAATCCATATACAAGATGCTGATGTGGTTCTTAAAGTTCAAATATGGGCCGATTATGACCAAAAAAACCTTAATATTGTTTCAGATTTATCAAAAAATTCTACTATCTGCATTTCAAATCCAATTATTCCCCCTAAAGATTTTCATTCATCTGATCTTTGGGTTAGTGAAACTTATTCCAGTATCATGGTCATGTGATCATCATTATCTTCATTATCTCTTATGTTAGAGATAACCACTCAAAATGATTATACTTCTATTTCTTTTCTTCCCTCAATTTCTCCTCTAAATGAATGGAACAATAATATTTTCTCTTGTAGCTTGCATAAAATGGCCGATGGCACTTACAACAGGAGTTTCCTTTCTTTTTGGAGCTCATTGCTCATTCCTTCTCCCTTTCTTCTGGGTGGAATGTCTTGACACATACTTCAACTAAATCTTTCACGAATTGTATAAATTCAAGTCAAAATGTCCAAATGTTATAGTATTCGCGCTGTTATGAAATGATATATTGAGAGATTTGAAACACCATAATCTCCTTCTTTTTTTTTATATTAAGGAGAAAGAGGAAAATCGAGAACTTGAAACAAAGAGTTTAGCCTCGAATAACCATTTAGGTTAATAAAAGGCGGAGGATATTAAAAATAAATGTAGTAATAAGACTCCCTATTGATAGTAAAGTTTTCAAATTAAGACCTGGAATGATAGGTAGTGTCTTAAAGTAAGATAATCTATTTTCATTGTGAGTTAACGTCGAAGAATCAGTTTTTTCTAATACAAGTGTCTGAAATCTAAGCTTTTGTGTCTTAATCAAGATTCTTCTAAGCTTATTATATTTAAAGATTTGATAACATACTTTCCATGAGAGAAAAATCACAACAATACTTAGAAATGCAAAGTATTTTTTTGCAAAGTATTTTTTTTTCTTAAGATCGTCCTATTTATGAATTATTGGCATTATTAAGTGAACTAAAGAAACCTCACTTATCCTTAAAAGGTGTAAATTATCCATCGTTGCTAAAATCTTTTCTCGAATGCATATCTAACGTACAATCATCTTTAAGTTCATTGCATAAGCTCATAGAGGGTGAAGCACTTAGAACAAATCGAAACAATTATGTTTCAGATGATGAATTCAATCCTCCAAGATTATCTGCAAAAAAGTCGGAAGGATTATTTTGAACGAGGACAGCAAATGACTGCGAGTCAGTATTTAGAACGTCAGCAAGCACACACTAAATCAGAACACGTCTTCCGAGATCAAGTAAGTACATTTTTACTGCAACACGCAGAATTACTTAAGGGACTCTCACCAGAAACACTCATGGTATTTTATAAGAATTTAGTCCACGACCTCTATTTTACGGTGCCCTACTACGCAGATAAACAGGTGTTTTATGAGAAATTAAGCACGAAGTTAACCACATTTGTGACAAATACTAATAAGCTAATCGAAGTGATTACCGCTTCTAATAGGGATAATACAAATATATTTCAGTGATGATAGAATATTTGTCTCAAATATAATTAAGTTCCAATTGAAAAGTTTAACAGCAAAAACTTGTGATATGAAAGGTAACGATTATCAATCAAATAGGAGTGAGCATAATGAACATTGAGGAGAATCAAATGATATTGTTTTTAATAGTTAGTCTATTGAAATGCGTACCTAATATATTACCTGAATTTATGAGAAAGATGGAGAGGATAATACCATTAGATATATTATTTTCATTGATATACTTGGTTATCAACAACTAGCAGAGATTATTGCTTCAGAGAAGAAAATAAACTCAGATCAAGTAAGAAAACAATTTTATTCAACCATAGATTCGAAAATCCAGTCGTTGAAGGACAATCTCATTGTGAAGGAAGCAAGCAAAGGCCACGATGATTGGATATTTGTTCTGGAAGAATATTTTGATATCTTCCTAGCTTTAAAGCATATTTTGGAGCATAATTCAGGTTATCCTGATTATAAAAACATCGCCCTTGAGATTGGAATTGGGATAATAGAATCAAATGATGTAATTATAAATCAAAATGGAAGCATCTTCAACGAAGAATTGATTAGAATATTAAAAACTAATCTTACACACTATTATCGGCAATATTATCGACTATTACATAATAGTTCTATAAAGGAAACATTTTTAGTGGTCACAGAAGAGATGTACGATTACCTAGAACCTTTCGATAAATCCCATTGTGAATTCATTGAATATAAAAGTCTTAATAACACTATTCATCGTTTTTATAGTTATGATATTGAAAAAATGATCCAAAGAGGGAAATTATATACCTTTCTAAACCTAATTGGCTATCATCCAGGGAGTAAGACACTTAATCGGATCGATGAGCACTTTATTCCCCCTACTGAGTATGATAGAATTGTAAATTTACTACAAGATAAAAGAATGGTTTTTCTTGTAGGCCCCCCTGAAGTAGGTAAAACTTATACCGCGGTACGGTTGTTATGGGAGTTTTACGATAAAATGAGCTATTCACCGACATGGATCAGAGGCGGAGAACGATTCAGCAGACGAGACGTGAGGACGCAGTTAGAAGAAATTAAGACCGTTATATCACCACAGAGTATCATATATTTTGAAGATCCTTTTGGAAAAATACAATATGAAGAAAGAGAATCATTAGAGAGGAATTTTCGTGTTATATTTAAAGAGATTCAAAATACTCCCGATGCATTTGTCATTATTACGTCTCGTGAAGAAGTATATAAGGAATTCAAAGCAAGATCATTAGTTATGTTAGATTTTTCTCCTTTAGAGATCATTATAAATCTAAGAACTTATGGTCAAAATGAAAGAAAAGGCCTCATACATGGCTGGGGAAGAATTCATCAATGTCAGTGGCAAACTAATGAGAGATTAGTTAATATCATGATGAAAAAACTACAGAATCCTAAAATTCTTCCGACACCACTTACAATACGCAATTTTGTTATATCAACAATTAATACAACTGATGAGGGAGTGTTTAAATCTGAAATAATTCACAACTCTCAGGAAACTATTCAAAGTTTTGCTGCAGATATTCAAGAAATGTCATTAGACAAAATCTTGTTCCTTTGCCTTATTTATTCGGAAGATTTTCCCATAGACTTATTAGAAGATGAATATCATAGATTGGTTGAATATTTTGAGATTAAAGAGGCATGGGAATTTGAGAAATTATTTAAGTGGTTTATAAGAGATAAGATAGAAATTTCTCAAGATATTGAATTTTCTAAAGTTATAGGATATTCTCATCCCTCCTATTACGACGCTTTTGCCAGTTGTCTTGTAGAAAAATCTGGGCTACCTTCAAGGATAAATTCTGATATCTATAGTAAAATTCTGGTAAAATGGAGCGAAAATAAGGAAACCGCAAGTTTAACGATTGATAATATTTTGTTTGATTTTAATCGATTAGATATAGATATAAGCAATGAAATTCTTTTGAATCTCAGTAGAAACCACAAGGAATCTTCTACATTAATGCTAATTATAAAATTCTATTCATATCTAACTAATGAAACAAAAGAATCAATCTTTTATCTTATTCAAGATTCTAAAATTGCCTCTGAATTTGTAACCTTATTAGAAATCGAAAGCAATTTGACTTTATTGAAAAATCTACCCTCCAAAGTCTTCAATAACCTTTTTTATGAATTATCTCTATCAATTGATACTGAAGCACTTGACAATTTTCTCTATCTTGTTTTTACTATTCCAGAATTGTCCGTTCAGGATTATCGCCAGACATTTCTAGAAGTGAAAGATATAGAATTAATTATGTATATTATTGCTCATATTTTACACATTTCGCCTAATTTAGTTGTTTTTTTGAATGGAAATTTGATTGGGCACTCGTTAAATTTTTTATTTGAAAGTGCTAATCATTGGTTGCAAACAAACTTTGGGGGAGCTAGAATGAATAAATGGGAATTCGCCCATGTTCGTAAAGAAATATCGAACATATCTTTTGAAAACTTTATAGCAGAACATGGCAAGATTATGAGCAAGATAAAAGCAAAAACTATACTTTGGTTATTATTGTGGCTGAATGAAGGCAATTTTTTGGCTGACTACATTCTTCCTGACAATATCGTTCCTAATGTCAAATTCTATCTGGATCCATTAAATGAAATTACAATAGAATATAAATTTAAGGAAAAGAGTAGAAATCAAATATTTAAC
>SDBT01006748.1_pt1 | contig 18979 bp, 11 predicted proteins | sample 2277101 | NCBI WGS metagenome assembly SDBT01 (sample SAMN10404973, study PRJNA504765) | marine sediment metagenome | isolation source: marine sediment core GS10_PC15, 103 cmbsf | place: Arctic Ocean: Southern Knipovich Ridge | collected 2010 | reverse complement strand
AACCGTAACCGTAACGACTGACCCCCGTAGATTTCGTTTTGTTTCGGCGAAAGGCCAAAAATGCGAGGGGGTTTTTGCAACTCGCCAGTTTTAAAAACTCCCACTTTAACTTAAGTGGTCAGAGGGTCTATTATTTTTATCATGTCCCAATCCAATTTTATCGACCTCGTCGGAGATGATGATGCCGCTGTTGAGTGTATGTACAGCGAGTGCCATGCTGTTGCCACAGACAAGACCGTCGGCGGGCGCGAGTTGGATGTCTGCATGGAGCATTGGATGGAGCATCAAATTGAAGCGTACAGCTACACGCTGGCGCCTCGCTTTTACAGGCTGTGCAGTGTGTTTGGATTTGAGCTGCTTGAGGAATTCGGAGGGAATGGCGACAGGGCGCCCGCGTTCGAGGAGGATTCAGAGTACGATGACATGGTCGACAAGTACATCAAAAAGGCAGCCACGGACCTGGCCAAGGGCCTGGCGGCAAATCTGAAACGCAAACGAAAATAAGTAAAAGTGAACTTTTATGCACTGTCCGAGGTGTAGGTGATGCCGTCGTTGCTGTTGATGCTCTTGTTGAGCACCGGGTGCCTCATGTAGGCGTCTGCGAGCATCGTGCGCATCTTGGGTGTGCTGGTGTGTGCCTTGTAGACCTGGCTGTCGACCTTGCGGCGGTGGTCGAGTTGCTGCTCGGGGTAGTTTAGGGAGCCGATCTTGCCGCCGGCGTCCTGGTAGCGCTTGCGCAGGTAGGCGACAGTGTGCACGGGCTCCTCGAGGCTGCCGCCGCAGTGAAAGTGCTGGTCCTCTGCGCTCTTCTGGTCCAGGTCTTTGACCACCGTGAGGGGGCTCGAGCGGTCGATGCTGGTGTTGATGCGGCCGCCGAGGGGTGCATCTGGCGGCCCGGCTGTGGTGGGTGCAATGTCGGCGCCATAGAGCAGCGCTGCGTCCGTGGTGTCGATGTGGCCGCGGTTGATCATGCCAATGCCCTCGCGGACGCGGGATGTCGCCCCGGGCGGTGCGTTGTCGTCAATCATGTGGGAGATGTACTTGATAAAGTCCTTTGACCAGGCGAGGGTCTGGAACTTGGTGGCGTCGTCGTCGTGGACCCAGCCCAGGAGTCGCTTGCCGGGCCGCGTCTGGGCAGAGATGAGCACCTCGGCAATCACCAGCACGATGGCGTTGCGGTCAAACATGCGCATGGCCTGGATGGCGACGGCGCACATGCGCTTCTTGCCCGCCTGGTTGCCAATGTACTTGAGCACCGCGGGGATGGCCTGGTACGCTGCCGTGTCGGTGCCGCCCGTGCCGTCGGCGGGCGCGTCCACGTTGCCCAGCATGGGCAGGTCGGACTCGCGGCCGGGGCGCTCGGTGCACACGCAGCGCGCGAGGTTGGGGTGGTCGGTCTTTGTGGCGTAGCGCGGGCCGGTGCCGTGCTCCTGGAACTCCTGCGTGTCGAATCCGTACAGGACGCACAGCGCCCTGGTGTACGAGTTCCCCTGGATGCGATAGAACTCGTCCCGAAAGGTGGCGTCGGTGTAGCCCGAGAGGTCCTTTTTGACGCAGCTGCGGACGATGCGCGCAATGTCGTCGGTGGAGATGCCCTTGTACATGTCATCGGAGCGGGCGCGCAGGTCGCGGGCCATGTCCACCACCTGTGCGCTGGTGGTGTTTGCTGGCATTTGGTCCATGTGCTGCGAGAGCAAAAAGACCATTTCCCAGTCGATTTCCCTGAGGTGGTGGCGCGGGAAGAGCTCCAGGAGGACGTCCTCGCACTTGGTTCTGGTGTCGATGCGCATCGGGTCCAGGTCCACGAGGCGCGCCACCAGCTTGCGTGTAAAGCGCTTTGCAAAGAGCACCGTCTTTTGATGCAGCTCGCCCTCGTGGTGAAAGGATGCGCTGGTCAGGACGACCTTCTTCTGTGTGCTGGTGCGGTGCAGCTGCATCCACTCCTCGCCGCACTTGCCGTAGCCGTTGCGGTCGCCGTCGTGGGGCGTGTACATGGTGTCGGTGAGGCGGTTCAGCACGGCCTCAATGTCCAGCGTGGACATTCGGGGCTTGGTGTGCGCCTGGAGCTTGACGGCGAGCGACTGGAGGTTGCCCTCGAACTGCATGTAGTTGGGGTCGATCAGCACCGCGTACTCGGAGCCCTGCACGCGCGTCTTGGCCTCGCGGATTTCCTCGTCTGTGCGCTCCACCGGCTCGGGCTGCCCGCCGTTTGATATGTGGGCGCGGGGCCGGCCCACCAGGGTGACGCCGCCGCCCCGACCGCCGACCGCATGTCTGCCAGATGTCGCGGTGGTGTTGAGCACGCGCAGCCACGGGAGGCGCCCGTGCGTGTCGTCGCAATACAGCTGGTAGTTTGAGTGGTCCCGGTGCTCCGGCTTGATGCCCGCGAGGGCGCCGGCGGCCCGTATCACATTGTACTTGTCCTCGCCCGTCTCCTCGGCGCTGAGCTGGGTAAGAACAAAGACGCACATGTCCGTGGTGGCGTAGAGCACGCGCTCGAACTCTCGGAACTGGCGCGGGTGGAACTCCTTTTTGTAGTGCGGTGCGCCGGCGACGTCCCACGTGAGGATCTTGGCGCGGCGGATCATCATCTGCTCCAGCATGCGCTTCATCTTGGTGAGGCCTCGGACCGTCTTGCCCTTTTCGCGGACGCCCCACGAGCCCAGGCTGCGCGTGACGGCGGTGCTAAAGTAGTCCCACATGGAGCTGGTGCTGGTGTTGAAGCGCGCCATGGCGCCCATGGCCTGCGCCTTTTGCGCGTAGCAGGCGATGCTCTGCGTGATGTAAAAGCGGGTGCGCATGGCGTCCGTGTCGGCGGCGTCCACGGCGTGGTTGTACTCTGCCACGGAGATGGCGCTGGACTTCATGGTGATGTTGGCGTAGCGATCTGCGACGGCGCCCACTTTCACGGGGTGGTTGGTGCATCCGGCCTCGACGTAGTTTTGGCGCGTGAGTGTGTACTCTGACGAGCGGATCTTTTTGCCGTCGAGTCCCTGCTCCCACACAAAGCACTTGACGCTCGTCCACCCCGTGGTGGTGGCGGTCTTCTTCATGCCCGCTTGCACGGCGTGGCCCTTTTCCTCCGCGGGGTTGCACATCCAGCTCTCGACGTCGTCGTACGTGCGGATGAGATCCGTAATGTCCTGGCCGGTTTGGTCCGCCTGGCCCGACGTGCTGTCCTCGTTGACCCACGTGCCGGGCATATACATGATGAGTTCGATGGCCCGGACGAGCGCGTAGGATTTTCCGCCGCCGGCCTCTCCGTGGATGATGATGCTAAAGAGGAGGTTGTTGTTGCGCTCCATGTACACGCTGGACAGGCCGATGGCGTGCATGGAGACGGCGGGCTGCGCGATGCCCGCGAACTTTTCCAGCATTGCCATGTCTCGGATCAGCGCGTTGTTGAGAAAGCTCAGGTGCGGGTCCTCGAGCACCGTCTCGCACGTAATGTTCTTGGCGCGCGCCGCCAGATCCCGCATGTAGGAGATGATGACGCGGACCGGCTCGCTCACGGGCAGCTGGGAGAGGTCGCCGTCGCTGTGAAACACGCTCGTAAAGGCCGACATTGCCCGGTCGCGCACCATCAGCGTAGTGGCGGCATACTTGTCGTAGGCGTCGATGGACCGCGCGAGGGCACGCGGGGCGTGTCGCTTCCACCCCAGCGCGCCGTGGCGCGCGATGAGCGCCTGGACGCTGGCGTATGTCTCTGCGGCGTTGGTGGGGCGCAGGCTGGCAATGTGCTTTGCCATCTGGCGGGCCTTGGGCTGCATGTTGATGGTAATGTCGTCGCTGAGGTAGGAGGAGCTCCGGGGCATCCGGCGTATGATCTCCGTGCGATCCACCAGCGCGCGGTCCGTGCAGTACAGCTCCAGGTCGTGGATCTCCTTGGTGTAGAGGGCGTGGGCCCTGCGCATGTTCTCGTCCATGTCATTGGTGTCGGCGTGCAGCTGGACCGTCATGTCCGGAAAGTACTTTTCCGACAGCCCGCAAAACGTCGGGTGCACCCAAAAGGTGGCGTGCGGCAGATACGAGTAGGTGTGGTCCGCCAGCGCCTCGGGGAACGTCGCCGTCTGCGTGTCGCGGTTGTAGTAGTCGTCGCACACGCCGATGATGTTGGGGTCCGCGCCCGCCGCGCGGAAGCGCTCCAGTGCCTTTTCCAGTGTCAGCAGGTTGCGCATGTGCAGCGGCGAGTCGTAAGAGCCGACGCTGCCCTTTGTCATGAGCTCGCCGATCTTGTCGGGGTCCTTGGTGCTGATGTCCGGGTCGAGGCGCTGCGCCACGCCAATGTACGCGGGCCGGCTGCAGTTGAACACCGGGTAGTGCGTGCCGGCGTGCTCCATGTGGCACGCGTACTTGTCCTGGTAGCCGCGGGCGCCCTGCATCTTGCGGCGCGCGGCGGCCTCGCGCTGAAAGTTCGCGAGCGCCTTGCCGGGGTTCAGCGTGGGGTCCAGCTTGAGGAAGCGCACCAGGTATCCCAGGTGCACGTCGCCGCTGTCTCTGATGGCCGTCATTGTCATGCGCATCTTGGGCATGATGTTGCCGCCGCCGCTGCGGGCAATGTTGAGGTCGGCGGCGTCAAACACGTCGTTGCTCGTGATCCAGCTGGCGTGCACCACGTCGCCCGTCGCGTCGGCAGCCGCGGCCGCGGCCGCCCCGGCTCGGATGGCGGCCGCCCACCTGGGGCCGTTCATCCGCAGCGCGTTGATGATGCAGGTCGCTCGATAGGGATACAGCATGCCCTGGTTGTCGGGGTCCTCGTGCTGCGGCAAAAAGGCGGGGCTCTCTGCGTTGAGCGTGCAGCGCACCGCGTGGAACGACAACTGTGGGATGCCCTCGTCAAAGGCAATCGCGGCTGGTGCGTCTGGCGCGTCTGGCGCGACAAAGTCGGCGTCGGCGTCGTCGTCCCCGGCGCCGTCGGCGTCCGCGGATGCGTTCTTTTCCTTGCGCCGATCGCTCTCGCGCTTTTCCTCTCGCTCGATGGCCTCTTTGATCTCGCGCTGCTCGTCCACGTCAAAGCTGTGCGTGTACTTGGTGTGCCGGTCGCACAGCTTGTAGTCCGCGGCGCTGGCGGTGCCGATGATGGTGCGCGCGAGCGCCGCAATGACGCGGGTGTACAGCGGCGGGTTCTCCTCCTTGCTCTGCTCCATGGTGCGCGCGCCCATCGTCGGGTCGCCGGCGGTGGCGAGCATGTACCAGAAGCAGTACATGGTATCCTTGGCGATCTGGGTGGTCTTGATCTGCGAAAAGCGGTCCGCGTGCTCCTGCAGCGTCTCGCCGCGGATCAGTGCAATCGCGTACTCTTCGCGCACGCAGGAAATGGGCGCGCCGCCGCGGCCGTGCTGCGCGGTGTAGCTGCTGGGTGCAATGGCGTCGCCTCCGCGCGACTCGCGGAAGTGTGCGCGAAGCAGAGCGGTCTTGGCAGTCAGGGAGCTCATCTACGGGGCAGAGAAAAAAAATATCCAAAGAGCCACTCTATTTTATCTATCTGAGCCAGCGAACACACACAGTCGCAGAAAATGAATCTTGACAGCCCCAACGGTGAAATTGTACCCGAGCCTGACGCCGGTGGGCCATTCGTTAGAAATGGCATTGACATGTACACAAGGAGCAGCGCACTGTACTGGTTCATATGGGTGTGGGTGACGCTTTACGCGCTGTTGCTTGTGGTTGTGTATTTTGGCGTGTTTATCAACAACGCCTCGCCGCTGCACACATACACCGGCATCCCAGGTGACCCGGGCACTCTCACGTCCCAGCGCTACACGCCGCCTTACAATCTACTGCGCGTAACGGTGTTTTCCAACCTCTTCTTTGTGTTCTGCATGATTGGTCTGGTAATGGCGCGGGCGATGCGCGGCGCCAGCATCGCTCTGGTGGTGGTCATGGGGATCGCTCTGATACTGCAGGTGATTGCAGTGGCGGGCCTCGGCGCAGAGTACTCCACGTGCAACCAGAACGACCAGCTGGGCAACATCTGCAACGACGCGCGCTACTGCTGTGCGTATCCGGCCATTGCGTACTGCGCGGCTCAGATCTGCACCACGCCGCTTTTGCCCAGCCAGCTGGTGCCGGACGGCGACTTTCTGGGCCTCTTTTGGATGAACTTTGTCTTTCTACTCGCGTTTCAGGTCGTCTTTATGCTGCTGGTGATCATCTACTGGTTCTCCACGCCCGAGGAACTCGCGCCGGGCGGCGAGGCGCAGTACGATCGCCCGCACCGCGAACCCCCGCAGCCAATGTCGCTGGCGGCCGCGCCACTGCGCCAGTTTAAGCCGCGCAAGGGGGCAGGGGCACCATCGCTGAAGAAACGCGCACCCACGCAGGCCACGTATTAAAATGCTTACCTGTGCCTACCAGCTGTGCCGCATGCAGTCGACGCGCATGGCGCGCTGCCTGTGCTGTGGGCGAGTGACATACTGCGACTTTGAGTGCCGCGAGCAGGATGCGGAAAGGCACACCGGCGAATGCGCGCACATGCGCGCAGAGGACACTGCGGCGCTCGATGCCTTCAACGGCCTCACGCTGCGGATGCGCGACGGCGCCATGGCGCTCACAGACATGCGAAGCGGCGTGCGCTCGGCCGCCGTGTTTCGCAACCGGCACATCCTGCGCATGCGGGCACACGGAAGCATGGGCATGTACGAGCGGATCGGGCACCCGCGCGGGCCACGCGAAATCACATGGACCACGGGCGATGTGATTGCGGCCATAGAGCTACACGAATTGATGCGATGCACGCGGCGCTCGGCGGGAAAAAGTGTGCGGCTGGCCGGGCTGACGGCGTCCCGCGGGTGCATCCAAATAAAATGGAGCGGCTGAGCAAGCGCCGCTGCACATATAGCGAGCGCTAATGGGCGGATCCGCGAGTACGCCGCGTCACCAAGTATTGTGCATCGGTGCGCGCAACACCGGCAAGACCGCCTTTCTGAACCGTATGGTGTACGGCAGCACCATGCTGCTCTACCCCACCGTGGGCCGCCACGAGGAAGTCGTGCAGCACGCCGGCGTGATGATTGAGTTCTGCGAGCTGGGGGGCACGGTGTACACCCACTGGAACGACATTGTGAGTAAGCGCAGAGTGCCCGTGGACACGATATTTGTGTTTCTCAAGAGCAACGCCACCGCGGAGGAGATCCTCGAGATCAAAAGCAGATACCTCGCGATAAAGGCCATTGTCGGCAACCCGCGCCTGCCGGTGGTGTACATGCACAACATCCACTGCGACCTGGCGGCGACGCACGTGCCCCCACAGCCACCGGAGTGCTGTTTGACATTTGATCAGCGCAACGCCCTGATGCAGAGCACACACGAGGCGTCGTGCGTGGCCGTGTGCATCAACGTGATGCGGCCAAGCGAGGACGACACGGACGGCGCCGTCATCACGTCCTTGCTAGATTGGGTGATACACAGAGATTAAAATGAACACTGAAGCCCGCCTATGCAACCTTGACCCCGTGTGCGCGCCACTGAAGCGCACTGTGCGCGCCAGTGCCGTGTGCTCGCTGTGCAGCCAGGGCATGTGCTCGACGTGCGCCGCGCAGCGCTTCACGTGCACCGACTGCGAGGCCGTCTGCTGCAAGGGCTGCGAGTCGCGGAACTACATGAAGTGTCGGAACTGCGGCTCAAATGAGTGAATGCAAGGGGTGCACGAGGCTCGCGGCGCTGGTGGCGCGCTACAAGTTCATGGACAAGTACGCCACTGCGAACTCATTTAGCTGCCTCAAGATCGCACACGAACACACAGCGCGCGAGCTGCATAAAATGACCGCGTACGCCCAAGATCTTTACCGAGTCGTCAGCGTGTCGCGAGACGCGGCAGTCGGGCGGGAACTTTTACTGGAGAATGCGCATCTGCGCAAGACCATCAGCGAGCTGCGGCGAAACATGCAAACGAGCGCACCCGTGGCAGAGGAAAAATAATGAACAGACTCGCCGTGTTTAATCGCTTCACCGAGGCCATTGTGCCCTTTGATAAAATGACCGACACCACCAACACGCGCATCACCAACGTCGTGAGCAAGGTGTTTTTTGTGCGCAGGGGCCAGACCATCAACATCCACGCCATCCTCACGCAGCACCCGACGCAGTGCAAGTTCGACCCGAAAAAGTTTCCCGCCGTCATCATCAAGCTCAAGGACGACTTTTCGTGCGCGGGCCTCATCTTCAACACGGGCAAAATGATGATTGTGGGCGCCAAGACCAAGTACCAGTCGCTGCTCGGCAGCCACCAGTGCCGCAAGCTCATCGAGCAGGTGGAGGCGCCATACCGCGACCCCGCGACGGGCGAGATTACCATCCAGACGCTCGAAAACAAGCTGGCGTACACGTACTTTCAGGTGGAAAACATGATGGCCAACGTGTACGTGGGCGGCTTCCCCAACCTCGCCATGCTCTTCCGGGACCTCCCGCGGATCTCCAACTGGAACCCGGAGCTCTTTCCCGCGCTCAAGATTATCATATGGAAGACGGCCAAGCGCGACTGCACGTGCGCCAAGAAGCGCAACATGTCGTGCGCGTGCAACATCACCGTGAGCCTGTTTGACACGGGCAAGATGAACATCAGCGGATGCCGCAACCACAGCGACGTAAACTACGCGCGAAAGCACATGCTCACCATCCTCGACAACGACCAGTACCAGGACAAGGGCGTGCTGGTCTCCAAGGAGAAGCGGTTCGACGAGCGCCGCCGCAAGCTCCTGCGCGGCGGCGTCTTTGAGTTCCCCGTCACCGCCGACGCCGCCGACGTCGTCCTTTCCGCCGCCGCCGCAAAGCAGCGCACCGGCGGCACGCGCATCCTGACGCGCATCAAGGCCATCACCCGCATGGCCTCCTCCAAGAAGCGCAAGCTCGCGCCGCCGGGCCGGACCCCAGACGACGGCGACGCCGCGGCGCTCGCGGCGCACGCGCGCGGCGTCGCCAATGCCATGTTTGCCACCATCCTCGAGTCCAGCGTCGCGGGCCAGGTGATGAACGTGGCGAGGCTGGTGCGCATCTCGCCGGACGCCGCGCGCTGCGTGAACCATGCCAACCAGACACTCGCAGACATTGTCGCCGGGTGGCCCCGCGCGGTTGCAAACAAAAATCAGATCATGGACCTTCTCACACAAGCGCGATAAGAGAGAAAACAGCCAGCAGCAATGGGAGGCAAGAAAAAGTCAGTCACAACCGAGGCCAAGGTGGGCATCACGCTGCCCGTGGCGCGCATCAAGAACATCATCCGCAAGAACACCGTCTCGCACAAAAAGATCCGCGTGGGCACCGCCGCGTACATCATCAGCACCGTGTGGACCGAGGACGTGGCGCTCGCCCTGATGAAGCAAGTGGAGGCGGCGCGGCGGCCAAACGCGCGCAACTCCAAGGCCGCGGACTGGGTCGCCGCCATGAACGACCCAAAGGGCGACTTTTACGGGCTGTGTCCAAAGAACGCGACGGGAATCTTTCCCAATTAAAGCACACAGAGTATGCATGCGCTGCGACCAGAGAGGCGAGATGAGATGGCATTGAGCGTCAAGGCCAATGCACGCCGCAGCGCAGAGGCCGCGTACTGGGTCTTTGCACTGATGGTCTTCCTGACACTGATGGTGTTTTATTTCTTCATGTCCACCCTGAGCCCGTTCATCTACACATACCAGCTCCCGAGCAACACGCCGGGTACCCTCACCAGCGACGTGGGGTCCTTTCGATACGTGCTGCGCGGGCTGCTCGTGCTGTGGATAATGATGCCCCTGACGGGGCTCTTTATGATATGGATCAAAAACAGCCCCGGCAACGGCATCCACATCGGCGTGCTCTCTGTGCTCATCGCCTGGTTCATCGTCACGCTGGTCTTTAACAGCATCACGATGGCGGAAGCCAACCGCGCGCCAAGCGACCCCAACTGGGACGCGCACAACCCCGCCGACGACTACCGCTGGTGTTGTCTGTACGGCGGCCAGCCCGGCACCGAGCGCAGATGCGCCAACACGGCGCCGTGTGCGGCGTTGCCGGTGACAGCGGGGCAGCTCACATTCAACAGCAACTACGTGGCGCAGTTTATCTTGAACATTGTGATGCTGGGGCTCGCCATCTTTGACTTTTTCTTCACGCTGTGTCTGTGGGCGCCGCGGCTCCGCGCATGGCGAATCGACGAGCGCTACGACGAGGAGGACGCGGGCGGCGGCAAAGGCAGCAGCAGCAACACCCCGCCGGTGAGCATCAACACGCCCTTTCTGCATCCAAGAGCCAGGGGTACATATGAAAAGGTGGATCGCGTGTAGACTATACCAGCATGGAGAAAAGTAAACACCAGTGCGATTACGAGGCAAAGTACCAGGAGCTGCTTGAGATTCTTTATGTCGGAAAGCCGGCGTACCATAACGACCCGACGCACGGCGGCGCCATCGTGCTTGATGCCATAGAGCATTACCACCGCCACAAGGCGCAGATAGAGAACGACATTGCCCGCGCCGAGCGCTCGCCAGAGTGCTGCGCGATCAAACTTCAGATCCTCAGAGCCGAACTCCAACGGTACACGCGCACAGATGACGCCATCAACGAACGGAGCCACCGCCTAGAGGATGAAAGGGCGCGCTACGAGGGCATCCTGGTTGCGCTGTCCCGGCACCCGTACAGGCTCCAGTTCTACCGCGGTGTCGACCTGGCCGTCACCGCCGACGACCAACCACCCACGGTGCACATCCAAATGGCCACGGAAAAGCACCGGCTGCGCAATTTATAAACGCGGTTTATACTTGTTTGTACTTGGGGTAAAACAGCCCCATGATGTACTCGACGGACCGCGCCGCGATCCCGGCGGTGGGCGTGGCCGCGGCGGCTTGATGGTGGCGACGGGCGCGTCGCTCGTCCCGTTCGCGTTTTTTGCGCCGCCTGCGCCGCTCGCGCGGTCGCGGCCGCGGCTGCGGTATCGCGCCGCCGATGTTGCCGTACTCGTCGTACCCGGCGTCGCCGTTCACCTCGCTCCATTGGCCTTCCTCGCCCTGGTGGACCACAAAGTCGTACATGGGCAGGGTGGCAAAGAGCAGCAACATGGACTGCAGGAGGGCAAAGAGCGGCGGCAGAAACGTCACAAGAGCGAGCGCAATGGGCAGCGCCAGGGCGAACGGCAGCGCGAGCGACAGGATCGTCCACCAAAAGCAGATCCACTGGCGCTCCGCCTGTGTCTCGCTTGCGTCCTCAAAGCCGGTGAGGATGGATGACAGGTACTCGTAGGTGCCCGGGATGAACCCGCCGATGTAGCTTATGATCCAGCGATTAAAGGGCACCCCAAAGACGCGATACCCAATGTACAGCAGGTTGCTGATGCCGTCTCCCATTCCCACCTCGTAGCGACAGCTCGCAATGTCAATGCGCTCGGGGCACGTGGGGTTCGTCGGGCCGTTGTACATGGCGGGCGGAATGAGAAAGGAGTAGTCCGTCGTAGAGTACTTGCGGAAGATGGCGTTGATGTCCGACATTGCGCACATGGGAAAGGTGATGCTCGCGATGGGAAAGGGGACGATCGGCAGCGAGACCTCGGGCGTGATGGGGAACGTGGGCCACATGAACCAGCATCCGAGGGGAAAGTGCCATGCGACCGCCAGCACCACCACAATGTAGGAGATAAAGCCCAGCAGGATGCCCATGGCGCTGAGCACACCGGGCACCGTAATGGCCAGCGCCACCAGCGCAATCACGTACACCAGGCCGACGCGCCAGAGCGTCTCCTCGAGGGTGGGCAGCAAGCGGATGCTGCAGTTCAGGGATTCCGGCCACTCGCACACAAACGAAAAGCGCACCCAGTACAGCAGCCCCACGTCGCTCCACTCGAGTCCAGTGTTGCTGACAAACTCCTCGACCTGTTTCTGAATATCCGAGCTTTCCTGGGCCAGGTCGATGCCGAGGAGGTCGCCGATGATTCCAATCAGCGTGCCGTAGAGCGAAAACCCGTAGGGGTCCCCGGTGCCGCTGTTGCTCAGCGGCACGGTGGCGCGGCGATACACGTTACGGTCGGTAATGTAGTGCCGCACGGGGTGCTCCACGCGGTCGGTGCTCAGCGCGTACTGCTTGCGCCGGCCGCATGTCGAATTGATCACTGTGAAGCGGCCACGGTATCGGCTGTGAAAGGTGCCCGGGCGCGCGTGACTGGTCGCCGCGAGGTAGCGCCGGAGGCCCTGACCGCTGCGCGGCGGCAGGTTCATCACCAGGTCGTTCAAGCAGTAGTCCACAATCTCCGCCGTGAGCTTGACGGTGCCGTCGACCACGCGGCAGTTGCCGTCCAACACGAACCGCTCCATGTTGTCGCGAGATATCCAGTGGGGCACAATGGCGTAGGCGGTGCGCACCGCCAGGCGCTTGATGCTCTCGCGGTTGCGAATGACGCGCACGAGGCGACTGCCGCGCACCGGCTCGCCGATCCAGCGGATGGTGCGGAAGCCGTGCCGCCACACTCGCGGCGCGCGCCACGCGGGCACGGCGCTGCGAATGGCGTCGCCGACGTTGCCCCATTTCCACCACGCGGACATGTCGGCGGCGGAGCGCAGCTGCGAAAACACATAGGGCAGCGGGGGCACCACAAACGTGCGCTTCGTGTGTGCCTTGTGTTTCTCCTCCCGCAGCTGCTGGGGAGTTTTGCGTTGCATCAGCACGTCGTCGAACGCGCGCGGGGTGCCGCCGAATGCGCGCACAAAGTTGTCGCGTGTGCGCCCCATGATGCGCTTGCCCTCGCTCATGTCAATGTACTTGTAGGTGGTGTGCAGTTCCCGGATGGCGCGCACCATGTCCATCATGTTTTCGTGTAGGGTGCCGAACGGTGAGTACCCGTCGCCGATGTTGCGGGCCGCGCGCTGCACCAGATGCGAATAGTAGCCGCTGGTGTACTTGGTCCACGCGCTGTCCATAATCACCATAAAGTCGATGGCGGGGTGGCCGTCCTTGTAGCCGCGCTTGCCCGTCATCACGCGCTTGGCGTAGGTGGCGCGCGCGAGCATGCGCCAGCGGAAGCGCTGGTGCTTCTCGGCGTTAAACTCGCGCGTGTAGTAGTCCGCGCGGGCTTGCTCCTCTGTGCGCTGCGTGCGCGACAGCCGCGTGACGTAGTGGCCGAAAAAGAGACGCGCCGTGCGGTACGTGGTGAGAAAGGCATTCTGCGAGTAGAAAAAGTTCTTTGGGATCAAAGACCACCAGTTGTGCAGGTTCTCTCCCTTGACGCGCTGCACCATGCAGTTGACATACTCGAAGCGCTGCGCGTAGCTGGTCGCCGCCCAGCCGCGCGCCGCCGTGTCGCGGACCAGCTCGTCGCACGGCTCCACGTCGTGGTCGACGCCGGTGAATGGGTTCGTGTTGTTGCCGTAGTGCACCGACACGGCCGTAAGCACCTCGTCGATGGTGATGCCCTCCGGGTACACGGTCTCGTCGTAGTCGTCGTACTCGCAGCCGGCACCGTTGGTGAACTTTACCGTGCGGCATATGCACTCCAGGGGCTTCTCCACGCAGTGGGTCAGGTTAGCACCCCACAGTGACCCGAGCAGCTGCTCCACGAGGTCGCCGTCGGGCGCGCTTGGAAAGTCTCGCGTGGTCGCGGGCTGCTTGACCAGGTAGTGGTGCACGATGCCATTGACAACGCGCGCGCTAAAGATGATGGGCTGCGAGATCATCCCGATAAAGGCCTCGAACATCTGCAGAATGTCCGGGATGGCCAGGAAGAGGTTGACAAAGAGTGGCCGCGTGAGAAAGTTGAAACCCGCAACCAGCCCCGCCGCCACGAAGCGAATCAGCCCGCCGCTAAATTGCCATGCGACATTCTGTAGAAACAGCGCCATGTCGATAATGTCGGCCAGGGAAAACAGATCGGCCACACTCACAAACTCTCCCGCCAGGCACTTGAGCAGCCTCAGGGCCACACGGATCACACCGTCCAGCACCGGGTGCGTCAGGAATTCGTCCTCCTGACAGCGCGCCAGCTGGTCGTTCTTGCACAGTCCTTGCTCCACGCAGTTGTTGCGAATGCACAGCGTAAGATACAGGCGACCGTCGCCGGCCGTCTGCGCGCCGTAAAAGGTCATTGCGCGGTCCTTGACGTCGACGGGCGAGGCGTTCGGGATGCTGCAGCTCAGTTCCCCGGGCACCACGGTGGCGTCAAAAGTCCACGGGTAGTTTTGCGTGATGGGCACAAACGGCGGCGGTGGGGATATGCTCCACGGAATGGTTTGGGGTGGGAAGTAGCTTATACCGGTCGGCGCGAGGGACGCGTTGGTGCACCCGCGGGGACAGATGGCGGAAGCGAGGCTCTCTGCGACCTGGGGGTAGCAGGCGGCGATGGTCTCCCATTCCCCGGTGCCGCCGTTCCCGGGCACACAGGTGCCGTCGCCGGCCTGGCATCTGCGACAGATGTTCAACTCGCACACGGTGGAATTGCACTGGTTTCCGCCCGCGCCCGTGACAGTGCGATACGGCGAGGTGTTCCAGCAGCTGCAGGCGTTGGGAAGCCCAATAAAGGTGCCAGGTGATGGCTCCGCGTACAGCAGCTTACCGGGGCACACCACGGTGCACCCAAGGTGCGCGGTGCCGATGAGTGCGTCCACGACAAATCCGGTGAGAGCCACAAAGATGCTACCGAGCTTGTTGCCGTTGAGTACTCCAAAGGCGGTGCCGCGGTCCACGTCCGTCTGACTGCACGTGGTGGTGACACCGGCGCCAAAGCTACCGGTTCCGACGCCCTGTGTCTGATCGGGGTCACCCACGCACTGGCCAGGCGGCTCCACGGCAATGAGCTTGACGAGGCCCTCGGCGAGTATGACAAGGTGCACGATGCCCTTTAGCACATATGTCGTCACGCTGCTGCCGATGTCATAGCGTAGACCCTCGCATTTGTCCCCCAGTATCATGTTGAGGAAACAGAGGGAGTTGGTGACCAGCGAGCATATGGCGCCCACCATGGGCTCGAGCGTGCGCCAGATCCAGGACCTCTCTACGTCCTCAAAGTTGTCAACCAGCTCCTGCTGGTAGTCTGTGTTGTAGATGTTTGCGCCGATCTCCGGTGCCCAGTAGTTAGGGTTGGGCAGGTTGCGAAGCATGATGGCCGCTTGGCGGATGCCCGTGCTGACGAGCTTTGCAAAGGGCACAAAGACGCCCCTGACGGTGGCGGTCGCCGGCCCGCCGGCGCACAGGCAGTTGGGCCACACCTGCACCTTGAAGAGCCCTGTAAAGGACTGCGCCTCGCTCACAAAGGGCAGGAACCAGCTCAGGATGTCGTCCATGACGGTGCCGATCCCCCCGTTGGCGCCGCAGATGCAGGTGGACATGAGATCCTCGAGCGCCTGGATCACGGGCTCGAACTCGAGGCACAGCGTGGTGTCGGAGACATTGGTGCCGGGCACGAGTCCCTGGGGGCCCGGGAAGAGATCGTACTCGTCGCAAAAGAACGCGTCGATAAAGTCGACCGGTACGTTGGCAGCGATGGGGTTGTTGTTTGGCGGCGTCACCACCTTGATCTCCCAGTTCTGCCACAGGGTGCCGGCCACGCGGATGGTAAAGCGCGCCGCGCGGTCGAGCAGGATCCCCACGCGGTAGATTGGGCAGCACAGGTCGATGGGGCACTTGTTCGGGTCCCCCTCGTCATCGGGCGCGTAGATTGCCGCCAGCAGCGCATTGAACAGCTTGCAGATGCACGTGGGCAGACCCTCGGTGTCGGGGTTGATAAAGTTGAGGTTCTGCGCGTCGCAGCCCGCGGGGATCTGGTCCTCGCGCGTCACGAGCACATCCAGGATGTGGTCGAACTGCACGATAAAGGGCAGCGTGTCGATGCCCACCACGCAGTCGGGGCGGTCCGGCGTGAAGATGTAAAAGTAGCACTCGCCCTGCGTGGTCTCGATGGTGCCAAAGGAGATGGAGATCTGCACAAACCAGCGCGCCGTCTCCACGGCCGCACGCAGAAGCTTGAGCGGGATGCAGCACGGGTCAAAGTTCTTCAGCAGGTCGCTCTCGTTGAGGATGATGTTGAAGATCACGCGGATGAAGCCACACGCGCAGTCGAACATGTTGATGATGATCTGAAACACCACGTCCAGATCCGCCTGCAGGCCGGCCGGGTCCTTGATGTAGGCGTAGGTGGGGTCCCCCGCCATGCTGTTGCCCACGTTGATGAGAATCTGCGCCATGCAGCTCAGCAGCTCGCCCGTGTAGGTGAAGAAGCAGCACGGGTCCGGAAAGCCCTGGGTGGGCGGGATCACCAGATTGAGGAACTGGCAGACGCAGTTGAGAGGCTTGATCAGATTCACAAACCACGCCGTCGCGTCGCTGGCCAGGCACGGGTCGCCGGCCTCGCATGCCCTGCCGTCAAAGTATCTGCTGCCGGTGCCGTTGTTTGTGTCGTACGCGGCCTGGAGGAAGCGCGCACCGAACGCCGTGCTCTGCGCCGAGAACAGGATCAGCGCCTTGGGCAGGCAGCACAGGTTGAAGCACGGCGGCGGCACCGCGCTGTTGTTGCAGTCCAAGACAATGGTCTCGGTGATGTTGCTTGCAATGACGCGCGCGCGGTTGTCGCGAACCGCCGCGCTGCACGCCTTGCCGTTCGCGGCGCCCTGGAAGGAGTCAAAGCTGTCGTCGACCCACGGCTCCACGTTTGCCGCGAACGCGCGCGCGTTGCGCGTCGTCAGAGCGCCAAACAGCGCGGTGCCGTCCATGACGCGCTGGCCCGCGTGGTACGTCCGAATGGGATTGAGCTTGTGCGCGTACTGGCCCGTGCGCCCCTGCAGCGCCATGGTGGCGTTGTAGAACCCGTCGCGGAACAGCAGCTGCGGCAGCGTGGCGCGCGCCTGTGCCACGTTGGGGTCCACGTAGCCCGTCGGCTCGCATGGCACCTCGGTGCACCCGGCAAAGGGCACGGCGAACCCGTTGTTGAGCAGATAGCAGAGGCAGTTGATGAGGCTGTCCGGCGTCTCTGCGGTGACGCGGTCCAGAAACGCCAGCGCCTCGACGAGCGCCTCGTCGTTTGAGAGAAAGTTGAGCGTGTCGGGCATAAAGGTGGCGTAGTAAAACAGCAGCAGCGATGTGGTGGCGACGCGCAGCCCCAGGTTGAGCATGCTGAGAACATAGTTGATGGACTCGGTGATTACGGTGCGCAGGCACTCGCCGTACTGCTCCACGACCAGGAAGATCTCCGCCACGCAGCCCACCCAGCCCACCCAGTCCGCCGTGATGAGCGTCGAGAATGGCTGTCCGTCCAGAAAAGCCACAAAATCATCCGTGGAGTCCACGTGCAAGGTGAACTCGAACGCCCAGGACAGAAAGTCCACGATCCAGCCCTCCTCGACCACGCAGCAAAAGTTGAACGTCTCCAGCACCGTGCCGTTGAACTGCTCGGCGCATGTAATGCCCACGTCGGTGGGGTCGCACATCAGCCGCTTGATGCTCAGGCAGGCCGCCGCCGACAGCGTGGTGTCGCCAAACAGCGGGTTGGGGCCGCCAATCACGGGCACCGCCTCCTGCGCGGGCGGCAGTGCATAGGTCCGGATGCTCATGGTGTTGCCCACGCCCGGGAGCGTCACGCTTATGGTGTTAAAGGACGACGCCGTGTCGATCATGTTGATGATCTCCGTGAACTCGGCGCGCACCGTGCCCGTCCAGTAGGTGCTGTCGACGGCGCGGAAGTGGTCCAGGACGGCGCCGCCGTTGAACGACGTGTCCATCACGAGGTTGATGGAGCGCAGCGTGATGCACGTCCAGATGTGCATGGGCGCAAGCACATCGCGCCACACAAAGTCGTACGGGATGAACGAGTCCCATGTGTTCTGCAGCGCGTTCTCCCACGACGTCCAAAAGGCCACGCTGGCGCTGCACCACAGGTCAAAGGAGCGCCGAAAGGTGGGCGTCGCCGACACGTTGGGCTGCGCGGGATAAAGAAACTTGAGGGCCATGTTGACCAGCTCCTGGAAGACGAGCATCCAGCCGTTGAACGAGTCGCCCACAAAGACGCTCCACGCCGGGTCCCCGAACTGCGACGTCGTAAAGGGCATCGGGATCATGGGGAGATCGACAAACACCGGGCACAGGTCCATGCAACCGCAGCACGCCATGCCCTGCCAGGACTGCCAGAGGGCGATCCACGCCGTGGCAATGTCGTCGTAGTCTAGCGTCTGCGTGAACCAGTCGCCGCTGGCGACGTACCCCACAAGCCAGTCGCGCGCCACCGCCACCAGTAGCTCTGCCAGCAGCCGCATGGTGGTGGCAAAGCCGCAGTCGCGGACCGTCGGGAAGATGACCTGGCGCACGACGGCATACGGAAAGATCATCCACGCGTCCCACCAGCATATGGTGAAATCAAAGGACACCTGGATGATGCCCTCGAGCACGGGCGCCACCCACGCTTCGTAGAACGGCGTCCACACGCAGGACCCAAAGTACGCCAGGTTCTCGACGATCGTGTCGCCGTATTCATACGGAATGTACGCGATCCCAATCAGGCCCACAGACAGCAAGAGGATCGGAAGTATGCGAACGAGCGACAGCACAAACGTAAACACCGAAGCGATCAGAAATATCACCGCGAGGCCCGCATTTACGAGGGCCACCCCGAAATAGCTCAGGCTCGCAAGGAGGCCCATGATGGGAGTGGTTGGGCTTTTTCCTTGTTATACAGTATGTACGTTGAAACGTATACACGCGGGCTCGTTTAATTTAACGATTTCCAGTCACGCGCGGCCGACGCCGCCACACCGGCCAAAAAAGCAAAGAAGATCGCGGTGACCATTCCGGTGTCGGCCGCTGCAGCCTTTGCGTGGACGCCGAGCCACACATTGCCAATCAAGGTCAATGCTGCACTATTGCAGCTTGACACCAACCGATTCGCAGCACCAATGATGTAATGGCTGCGTTCCGGGGACACAAGAATCAGCATATCCCCCACACAATCCTCTGTCGCTGTCGCTGCCATGCGCCATTTTAGAATCGTTCGCCTGCCGTCCAGTCCACCCGGGTGACACACCGCGGCGAGTCCGTCAATCACCGA
>SDBT01006747.1_pt1 | contig 18982 bp, 25 predicted proteins | sample 2277101 | NCBI WGS metagenome assembly SDBT01 (sample SAMN10404973, study PRJNA504765) | marine sediment metagenome | isolation source: marine sediment core GS10_PC15, 103 cmbsf | place: Arctic Ocean: Southern Knipovich Ridge | collected 2010 | reverse complement strand
TTATTTAGTTTTTATAGACGCAATCGGCTTTACATGGGATGCTAATTATGCTCTTGGAGATAATGCTAATTTAGAAATTACAGAAGAAGATGCCACAATATTTTATGGAGCAGTTATTAAGAAAGATAAAAAGAAAAATAAAGAGTATATTTGCAGAACTTTAGCTTTCAATATGACTTATATAAAACCTGCTCAGATTGAAACTGGTTATGCTGAAGAGAATTTGGCTGAGTTAATTATAGATAATACTACTCAGATTGAATTAACGGCTCATGATAAGATTCATAGAGGAACTTATAATTTTATAAATGATATTGTAGGTGCTGATGTTACACCTATGGGATGGTTAGACACATCTACTGGCACATCAACAGTTGGAATAACTACTGATATAGATGGTCATAAAAAATTATTAGTATTGACAGATAATCAAAATTCATCATATGCAGAGGCAGACTATTTTTTTGAAGGACAAGGATATGGAACTTTAGAATATTGGTTATATACAACCGATGTGACTAAAATTTTCGCTCATTGGTTTAGAAATGATGCAACACTTATATTTAATATAGACATAGATAATTCTCAATTTAGGTATTATGATGGAGCAACTCATAATATTGTTGGAGTTGTTAATGCTACACATTATAGGATACGAATAGATTTTGAGTGTACAGCTGGAGCTTATTTAGGTCTTGCACAGTACAAATTTAATGCTTATATATATAATGCTGATGGCTCAGAGAGAGGTAAAATCGAAGGTGCAGCATTTGCTTCCAATGAAGCTGAAATAAATGGTATGTATTTCAATACTGGTAATGCCGATACTGGTTATATTGGTTATATTTCTTCGTTAGGTTTTACGTGGGATAAACGCTATCCAGAATATGTAGATTATGAAATAGGAGATAATAAATACTTACTCTATGAGCATATAGAGCCTACTGGTCAGAAATATGATTTAGAAGCAGAAGGTGGAAAAAGTTTAGATAATCTCGCAAATGCTATTGCTGACGAAGATTTGAAACATTGGTATCTCAAAACGGTAGCAAATGGTTATGCTTTTTGTTTAGATGATGGAGCTTTTAATAATCAAATTACGATTACTACAGCAGATAAGATAAAAGAAGTTGATGTTATTGAACAAATGGAAAGGATTAATAAAGTAGTGCTTGATGGAGGATTAGGAACTACACCTCAAACTGCTGTCAATCAAGATAATATTGATACATTTGGTGCAAGGATATTTACAGATACTTACGCTCATATTCATAATAATCCAGAATTACTTATAATTGCTCAACAAATCTTAGTACGTAAAGCTGCTGTCCCATCTAAAGTTGCTCTTACTTGGTATCAAACAGAGTTTGGTATGACTCAAGTAGGAGAAGTTATTACGTTAGGAGCCGGAATTAAAATACCAGAATCCGATGAGACTATAGATGCTGGAGTTTATATTATACAAAAGATATATTATACTCCAGACCATAAAAGAACAGAATTTATATTAACAAGCGGGTTGATTTTTGAGAAAGATGTCGTATAAAAGAAAAGAAAATTTAGCACAGGAATTACAGTCTTTAATTAGACAGATTACGCAGTTGTATGGAAGAACTCCCAGTGGTAATTATGGACAAGGTAATAGACTTATCAATAAAACTGGATTGTCAAGTGTAAAAGGAACACTTATAGAAGCACATGCTACTACTGAATTTGCATTCAGATTAGCTGTTGGTAATACTTATGAATGTATTGGAGTTGTATATACAACTGGAATAGCTGATGGAGATAGATGTTTGGTAATAGACAGAGGAATAGCCGAAGTATTATTAAAAAATGCTACTGGTTGTTCTCCACACGATTGGATGGGAGCAAGTGATGTAGCTGGTAGAGCTTATTCAAATGGAGCAAGTCCACCCGCAGCACCTACACATTTTAGAGAAGTAGGACATTGTTTTCAAACAAATGCAGGTGGCACAGATGAGTTAGCAGAAATAGAAGTACATTTTAATTAAATAAAATTGTAATATATAATATACCTATAGAAAAGTACCAAATTTAGCAAATTTTTAATATATAGTATTATTACTTATATAAAATAAAAAGTGTTTAGATATGAAAGAAACGGCAGAAAAATTAGTAAATTATTGGAAGTCTAATATTCAGGAAAATATAAAAACAGTCTCGGCGATTATATTTCTAATTTTAACAAAAGTATTCGCTATTATCGCATTTGGGATTAAACTGGAGCTTGACCTTGTAACTATTCTTATCATATTATATTTTGCTTTAGATGCCTATATAGTAATCTGGATGCGAGTTATATTTACCGGAGAGGTATCGGCAACTAAGATAGAACGTGATATTATACAACAGCAAATAGTATATGATAAAGATAACCATATCAATGAATTGGCTTACGAGCGAGAAATCTCAGAATATAAGATTATATTAGCCGCAGCTAAAGGTGAAGTACCTGGTGCAATTATCTCAAATGCTAACTGGAATACATTGAATGAACGGATTACAAAAATGGAGAAGCTTAACCGTACACCAGCCGAGAATGTAGCTAAAGCTATAGAAGTATTGAATGAGAACCTTCCAAAAGTAAATGAAGATGATTTACCAATAAATAAATAATAAATAACTTTCTTTTTTTTTTATAATTAATTGATAGAGGAATTGCGCTCGTGAGATGTTTCCTCGTTATATTGATAGAGGAATTGTTTTAGAAAGTCTTCACTTTGAAGACATTTAAATATTTATGAAGACATTTGGATACATCTTCCTCAATTATTTTTCAGGATTTCACGAGCGCAATTCCTCGTTATCTCTCAGATGCATCTTCCTCAACAACTCACGAGCGCATCTTCCTCAAGATCTCTCGAACGTATTTCCTCGTTTAATTGACAGGAGGGGAATGTCTTCATTTTGAAGACAAATAAATACTTATGAAGACATTTTAAATGCACTTCCTCATTACTTCCGGGATTATTTCCTCTAAAGACATTTGACTATTTAAAAATGGTAAAATTTAAATATGTAAATTAATTCTTTATATTAAAATAAAAAGGTGATTAATAATAGTAAAAACTAAAACTGTAGATTGGAATATAATGAATGAACGGCTTACAAAATTGGTAAAAAAAACTGAATTTGAAGACTGGATAAAACTTGGAAAAGAATTAAAAGAATTAGAAAAACGGCTTATGGATCAGACTTTCTATAATGTGCCAAAATCAATATGGGCAAAAAGAATATTTAGAATTCGTAAGAATTTCAATCAATTAACTTTTGATTTAGAAGCCAGAATGTTTAAAGAATGGCCGAATAAAACGGCTGTATATAATCCAAATGGAAAAATAAATAAAAATGCTCTTAATATTTTTTATGGCGAAGATTACGAAAAAGGAGATGAAATTAATGCAAGACTTTAAACATGTCGCAGTTGTTCCGGAAGTTCATAAAAGAATTAAATGGGCAGCGATGGAAAAAGATAAAACAATGGCTAATTTTACAGAATTTTTAATAGATGAATTTGATAAAGCCGAAGCGCTTAAAGAAAAAGCGCTTAAAGAAAAAGAGGGTAAATGATGATAAATGGCATAATGAAAATTAAAGAAAAAGAAGATCCTGATAAAGAAGCTTTTTATAAAAACTTTATATTTGCATTACACCAACTTAAATCAAAAAAAGATAAAGAAGATTACCCTGAAATATATGAGGAGGGCTAAAATTGTTCGAAGATATACCTCAAGAATGGAACGTTTTCCCCATTAAAAAGAACCAAAAAGCTCCACCATTATATAAAGAATGGCAAAACGAACGTTATCCAAGAGATAAAATAAAAACACATACAGGTAATTTTGCCTTAGCATGTGGAGAAATAAGCGGAGGAGTAATTATTATTGATTTAGATTTTAGACTTGGTCGTAAAGGTAATATAGAAACTATTTTTGAAGATTTTAATAAACATTATCCAAAATTAGCAAATACTAAAGTAGTTGAAAGTCCGCATGGATATCATTTTTATTATAATTTAAAAGATAATAAAGGAATTAATAATACCGGCAAAAAGAACTGCAATTACACTAAAAAGGGTTTTATTCCTCAAAACAAAACAAAATACGGTAAGTGGTTAAGTGGAGTAGATACACGTGCTAATGGTGGATACGTAGTAATGGCTCCCAGTACTGTTGATGGATTTGAATATAGAGTAACTAATAATAATAAAAAGATCCCTACTTTAGATGTTACACGTAAAGAATACCAACAAATCATAGCTTTTTTTAATCTTGAAAAGGAAAAAATAGCGGCAAATACTATAAGAAAGGGATTTATAGATATTCTTGAGGGGAAAATTGAACCGGACGCATACGCAAACACCATTGATGTAAAAAAACATGTATTATGGAAGGAAACTTATCATGAAGTATATGCTATTACCGGGCTTGAACCAGAAGAATTATTTGAAGGTTTAGTAAAAAATAATAAAGGGTTTAATTTAGAAAAAGCAAAAGAACAGACCCAGAATACAAAAGCCCGAAGTTATATTACAGATGGTACAAGATTAAGTAAGGAAAAATATGATATGTATTTCTCTAATCATAAAATAGCCCCGCTTAAAACGGCTCTAACAACAAAACAGAATATACCAAAAAAGTTAGTAAGTTTAGAGCATTGGGAACTTGTTAATTGGATTTTAGAGAAATATAATATCCAGACATCCAGAGAAACTGATATAATGGCTATATATAAAGCAGGCGTTTATTATAAAGATGAGAAAAACTCTACTGTTAGAAGTATTCTACAAGATTTTTATCAAACTAACGCCGAGAAAATTAGTATTCAAAAAAGAAACGCGCTTATTGAAAGCATTAAAGCACTAACATTTTATGATGAGGCTGACTTTAACCCTAATGAATATTTAGTTAATTTAAAAAATGGAATCTATGACCTAAAAAACGATACTTTTACGGCACATAAAGATATGGCGCTTCCTTACAAAACGTTTGTACAACTACCAGTTGTTTATAACCCAGAAGCGAAATGTCCGGTATATGAAAAATTCCTAATAGATGTTTTTGGAAAAGATAGACTTGATTTAATGTATCAAGTTATCGCATATGCTATGATTTCTACAGTAAAGTATCAGAAATCTATTATGCTCTACGGTGAAGGCGCTAATGGAAAAGGGATATTCTTAATGAGCCTAATAGAATTTTTAGGGAATATTAATACAACTCAAATCCCCTTACACGTCCTCTCTAAAAACTTTCAAACATACGGCTTAAAAGGAAAATTAGCAAATATAGTTCCTGACCTCGATGATGCCCCTTTAAAACGTACCGGAGTATTTAAGACATTAGCCGATAAATATTTAGAATCTGAAAAAAAGAATGTAAATGAACGCCAAAAGATATTAAACGCATGTTTACAACTTTTTAGCTGTAATAAACTAATGGAAGTTAAAGATGAAACTGACGGCTTCTGGAGAAGGTGGGTTCTTATCGCATGTCATACTAAATTTGTAAGGAGAGAAGAATTAGAAAAAGGCGATACTAACTTGAAATTAAAAGACCCGAATATCCTTAGTAAAATAATAATGGAAGGGGAATTCTCTGGCTTGTTTAATAAAGCTATAGAAGGATGGAAGGCGCTCGAAGCAATGAAGGGCTTTCCAAAAGAATGGGATAACGAGGAGAAGGTTAAGGATATATGGAATACAGAATCCGACCCGCTTAAATTGTTTGTTAAAACTAAATGCGTTTTAGGCGATTCGTATTCAGTAGATAAAAAAGAGATTTATGACGCCTTCTGTGATTTCAGAAAAGAGAAGAAACTTGATGTTTTAGGTATTTCCTGGTTTACAAAACATATAAAGAAATTTAAAGTTTCGGCACCAATTAGGGTTTCACAGAAATCTCACCCTGGATCATCTGGACGTAAATATAACGGTATTAAGCTGGGTTACAATGAAGAAGATGGTAATGCACTTAGAATCTTTAATGAGATGTTAAACTAACTCTGCAGTTGGAAAAAAAGATACCAACTTGCCAACTTATTTTTTTCGAGTAACATGTAGTGATATTAAATATTGATATTAAAATATATTAAAAATAATAAATAAATATAAAATATATATATGAATAAAAAATATTAAGTTGGCAAGTGGGTATTATTTTATTTTATCTATATTAGTTTTATAAAATAATACATTGTTTAATTTGAATTTCATTGAATGAATATTTCTAATAACTTTAGTACCAAGATAAACTATTTCCCCTTACTCTAAAATCAACTTACAATAAGGGAAGTCTTATTCTATAGGAGGATATATTTTGTACCCTTAAAAATATGATATTATTTTATTATTTAATTTTTCTAATGCCGATGCAGCGTCTGCATTACATTTTCGGTTCTGAAACATTAGAATAAATATGCTATTTTCGATTATTGTCATAAGTATTAATTTGAATTTACTTTGAAGACATTTGAAAACATTGAAAAGACTTACAAGAGGGGAAACACTATTTTGAACTAACCTTACAAAATGTAAGGTATATCTATTTAACGCTTTTGGGCATTCTACTCTTATTTTAGTATAGGGGCACAAATTGTGCATCTAAACAATAAAAATATATAATTTAAAATCTAATATTATAGTATGGATCAAGATCATAACGGATCAATGACTAAATATGAATTGGCAATTATAGAACTTAATAAACTTACTCAGAAGGAATTAAAGAATCCAATAAGAACTATTGCTAAGATGATTGGGCATAGCTACGGCACGACAAATCGAGCTCTAAAAAGTATTAGATGTGGATCAGAGATTATACCAACTGGATCAAAAAAAGGGATCAAAAATAAAGGTAAGGAAACTCCTATTCTACCCAATAAATTTACTGAGCTTAACGTAAAGACCGTTGAAACTATTATTTTGGCTCAATTAAATAAAGGTCACATTGATACTCCTCTGATTAGGTGTCTCACTGATTTTATAATAAAAGTTAAAGGTATTGAAGTTGAAAGTGATGGAGAATTAGATATGGAGTTGTTTTTAGACCGTGGTAAATCGCTCGAAAGTAGTTCAGCTATTCATAAAACAGATACGTGAATTATATCTTACAGGAACTCATATCTTAACCTGTTTTGATATGTATTTAGGGTTCTTAGATATGCTTGCGCCTAAACGCCTTACAGAAACTACTAAATGGCAGCTTGAAGATATGAGGATGTCAATATGGAATGATAAAATCAATTACGATAAAATACCTTTAGAGACAATATGGAATAAGAATAGAAGGTCTGCCAAAACAAGGGACGCTACTAAGTTAGCGGTATTCTTTACTATTATGGATTATAATTGTATTTGGCGTACTCCCTTAGCAAATCAAATGAGAATGGCTTTTGAATGGTATACAATGAATCCATTTGTAGATGCAATAAAAAGACAGCCTTATTTAATTAAAGTTAAGAGATCGCCTGATATTGATATAGCTGTACTCTCCCCCGGTAATTGTACAGGTATAGAAGGTAATATTATCTTTTTAGATGAAGGTGGATGGGTAGAGAAAGGTAAAGTAGTATATGAGGGTTATCGTCAAGCAAGACCTATGATTGCGGCTACTGATTTTAAACATATTATTCATTTTAGTACTCCGGCACGTAGTACCGCATTTAAAGAGGCATGGGATTCTGTTGGTCAGATTGAAAGAACGTTAGATACTAAATTGAGAGTTCTACGTACTGTTGATGATTGCCCTTGGATCCCTCCGGAATTTGTTGAATCTGAGAGATTAGCGAACTTTGATTGTTCTTGGTATATCGATCAAAACTATTACGGTAAATTTGTAGTTTATGGTGGCGCGGTATTTGATACTCCTATTGATATTAATCATGCTCCTCAATATATTAGAGAACATTGGGACGTTACAGAACCTAATATTGGTGGAATTGATTTTAATGAACCTAAGAGCGGTCATTACCTTGTTACGGGTAATGTATTTCCTACAGAGGGTTATATTTTTATAAGAAAAGAAATTGTATATAATGATTTAGAGGACTTGGCTAAATATATAAAGAGCCACCCTGAACTTAAAGTAGAGATTGAGGATGGAGGCTTTAATTTACCATATGTAGATGATTGTTATGCATTGGGGATACCTGCTAATTATTTAGGCTGGTCAGATATAGAGAAACAACAGAGAGTAAGGATGCTTCAGCGTTATCCGGTATATATAGATAAAGTAGAATGTCCTCTGACTAATGCTAATATGGAGGAAGCTGCGTTTGATCAAACAAGCAGGCTTCCCAAATTACAGAAGACTGTCTGGCAACATGGATTAGACTGTGCCCTTCATATGATGGGAATGACTAATTTAGGTAAAATTCATTATTCAGGAGTCCGTAAAATAAATAGAAACCCATTTATAAATAAAAGTCAAAATAGTCCCTATAATATTTAAATAACATAAAATCTATAATTATATTAAAGAGTAAATAGTATAAAATATGAGCGCATTTGAAGAATACATGGGTGTTTATACTTATCGTAATCCTCTTATTCTCTATAAGATAGAAAACTTCTACAGTTGGGAGCATAGAGAGTTCGTGCTTGCTGAGGATAATTTAATTAAAATTTACATTACTAAATTAGATGAGGAGTGTTTTGAAGAGTTTCCTGTATTCGAACCGGACATTACAGACCAGATTAAGGAAGAATGGCAATATGAACGATTTAGCGATTTATTTATACGCATGATGGACTTAGCCAGAACACATCGTTGGTGTATTGTCACTTTATATGATGAATATCCATTTTGGAGAGTTTACAGTGAAAGAGAAGTTGACTTTATTGAATATGGGGACGGACAAGAGCCTATAAGCGCGAGTATTAGAGGTTATAAAGAACTACCTCGAAGCCGTGAACAGCACGATTTTACAGAGGATATAGTTTTTGGTGAAGGTTCTCCGAGTATATTTGTTAAATTTGGTAAACCTATAGGGCGCTATATTGCCGAAAGTGATTTACAACATATCTGGACGCTTGTAACCGAATTACGTTATATCAATGAAGATATTGTAAGAAATTCTGCTAAATCAAGTGGATTCTATTTTATTAAATTAGGTTCTATGGCTGCTGAAGGCGATGATGCTGATATGGAGAAAACTATGGGTAAGGCTAATTATGGTAATGCAGTTGCCGCTAAAGAAAATAAAATCGCAGATATTATAGCCGTTCATCCTAAGAATGCTCAATTTTCAATAGAAGCTAAAGTTAGATTAATGAAGGATTTAGCCGGGGCATGTAGAGTACCTCTATCGTTCTTTAATAGTGAAACAGAGAAGGCTGGGATGGGTATGGAGAATAGAAGCGCCGAAGAAATGTTAATTAATAAAAAAAAGAAGTATATATTCAGTCAGTTTAAAACTCCTATGTTAGAGGTTATTCAGAAGCGTTGGGGAATTACATTAACAGATATATACCCTTATATTGAAGAAACTGAAGAAGAAACTTATAATGAGGATATGATTGAAAATGACAATAAAGATAAAAATAACGATAACGAGAAAACCGAGTAAAATTGGAAATCATTTTAGGAAAACATTTAAAAGTTTTAAAGGTTATATTAGAAGTAATATTACAGACAAAATTAAAAATTGTATTAAAAACTTAAAAGAGAAATTAAATATGTCTAAAACGAAATTAAAACTATTTATGGAAGAGAATGATGTATCTGAAGATTATATTTTAGATATATTAGCTACTATAATTAAACCAAAAGTAAACGAAACTCCAACTGAAGAGCCTGAAACTACAGATACTACAGAAGCGCCAGAGAAACCAGATATAAAAGATGATGATAAACCAGATATATCAACAGATGATGAAGAGAAAACTATTACTCTTGGTGAAAAAGTAGAGAAATTTATGACTAAGAAGATTGCTGAAGCTGTAAGAGTTCAGCGTAAAGCTGCGCCTAAAAAAACAGAACATACTAAAACTCCTCCAGAGTATAATAAAAGACCAGAGATGTGGGTCTAAATGGCAGTTGTCTTAGCTTCGGAGTTAAATGGTAATAGTATTGGTTTTGATGCTATAGAGGAAACTAAAATTGGTGCAATTGCCGATGGGTCTATTTTACCCGGTACTGCATGTGCTATTGCTGAAGCTACTGGCATAATCTATCCAACTGCTACTGGATTGGATGAGTTTGTAGGAATATTAGAAAAGTATCATAACTTAACTATGGATCAGGCGCCTCCAAGTGGTAAGGGGTGTGATTTGATTAAGCCTAAACAAAACCATAAATATCTCGTAGCTGTTGAAGCTGCACAGACTGGTGCTGGTAATATAGGTAAACCGGTAGAATTCTCAGCTACTGAAGCTGGTGCTATTATGGATGCAGCTACTTTAGATGATAAGACAGTAGGTTATTTAGCACGAACTCACGACACGGCTGATGAGTTTACAATTATTAGTTGGGGTAAGTAAAATTCACGGTTATATAATTATAACAAAATTTAATAAAAAGTGATATAAAAATTGGCAAATAATGCAAGTGATATTGTAGTAAACAGTATAAGTTTAAGCGCAACTGAAGAGACTAAAGTCTCCGCTAAGGGAAATGGTGTTCTTTTACCCGGTTCTGCATGCGGTATAATTGCGGCAACTGGGGTTATTCAAGCTGTTGATGCTGGAGCTCTCGAAGAGTTTGTTGGTCTTTTAGAGAAACATTATAGCAAAACTATTGATACCGCGCCAGCGACTACAGATGCTATTGATTTGATTAAACCTAAGCAGAGTAAGGATTATGTAGCGAGAATCGACAGTGCTAATACAGCAGCTGGTAATATTGGAAAGCCGTTAGAGTTTTCAGCTACGGCAAACGGAGAATTAATGGATGCAGCTACGTTAGATGATAAAACAGTTGCTCGATTAGCTCAGGTGTACAATGGAACTGATGATTTCGCAAAAATAACATGGGGTATGTAAAATGGCTAAAACATATGGTAATATATTTTCTGAAAAACAGTATATAAGTATTGCAGAGAAAGCCGGACAATACTATAGAGAGAATCCTAAGTCTCAAGCAATTCCGCTCATTAAGAATAAATTGAGAGATGGGTTTGTTTATAGACACAGATTATTCGGAGATGCTCAAGCAAGTTACGGTACTCACGAATGGTCAAGCGGTGGAACTAAAGCTAAATCTAAACCTGGTTATGAAGATTATAATTTAGAATCTGTGGAAATGGAGTTAATGATTCCTAAATCCAGTGTGACTCTTTATAATTCGGATAATCTATTAGGTGAGGCTTACGCTGAACAAGTTCGAAGGTGGGTAGATGATGTTGATAACGCATGTTTTCATGGAGTAATCCCTGAATACAGTAGCACACAATCCTCAGCTCTTAATAAAGGATGGTGTGACAGAGCAGCAAATACAATAGAGAATATGTCTTCGGCAGCAGATGAGAAGATTAAGACTAAAGGTGAGATTTATCACACTATTAATAATCTTATCTCTGAGATTCCTTTTAGAATTAGAGAAAGTAATCCCGGTATAATCGCATTTGTAAGTGAGGACATAGATGCAGCTGTACGAGCACCAGATAGAATCTATCAAGATATGAATGAATGGCAAATGATTTACGAGAATTTTATAAGTGAGAAAGCAAGTGTAGCACGTAAAATTGCCGCTTGGATTCCTACTAATAAGATTCTTGCTAAAGCATACGATGATACAGGTGGAGTAAACGCAGACACAGTAGATACTTTAGGGACTCATTCTCGAATAATGTTGGTAATTAACAATCCTCAATTGGTTGCAAGAGTTGTTTCGACAAGCTTCGCAATGTTAGGTGAAGAATCATTACTATTAGAGATTCACCAAGGTTGGGGTTGGAGAGGATGCGGAGCAGTGTTTGATGAGGAAGGCATAAAATATACTGAAGCCCTTAATTTGGCACTCTAAATAATCGAATTCACAACGATTAAAAAATTTTTAGAATAGTGAAACCGAGTATTTTTTCAGGATAAAAAATTAAAAATAAAATAATAAAAAAAAAATGAGAGAAATTAACGCTTACGATTTAATAATAGCTGCTATTGTAGGATATGGAACAGGAATTCTTACAATGGCATTAATGTATTTAACTTAAATTATAAAAAGAGGATAAAATTATGGCAAAATTAAATATTGAAGGAGTAATTCATAGGTTATTACTCGATAAAGATAAGATGCAGTGTGAGTTCTGTAATGGAACTACATTTCAAGTATCAGATTTAGGTGATGAGAATACTGATTTACCAACAGATACGAGAGTTTATGCTATGGGAAATGATGCGGGGTTTGATAAAGTAGTAATTCCCTTCTTATCTCAATGTGGTAAAATTAGTGGTAAACTATTTTATGTTTACGATGTATGCACGGCAAGAGGAGCAAGTACTTTTACCGGAACTAATTTAGATGCGGCAGTAGCTGATATATTCGCAGGTAGTTTCTTAATTATATTAGGAGGAACTGATAAAGATAAATGGTTTCCAATAACAGCTAATTCATTAGCATCACCAACAGTATTAACAGTTACAGGAACACCAAACTTAGATGCAATCACTGAGGGTTTCTTAATTTCAGACTTTAAAAGTTTTACACAGGGGGCATAATCATGGCGCTTAAATGTAGAATGAGATTATATTCAGCGGCGCAATTAAGTAGGTTTGTTAATAGTAATAAGAACGTTCCTATGGCTGTTATTGCCGGTAAAGCAAAAATTCTCGAACTTATATTCTTCGGAACTTCTACAGCGGCATTAACAGAAATAGACCCAGTAGATAACAAAATGCAATTGTCTACAGCGGATTTGATGGAATGGTTAAGTTCAGATAACTTAGATAAAGATATATTAGCTACTGGCGCCGTTAGAGCTTTTAATTCTATCATAGTTGATGAGAATAATGAGCCTAAAAACTTAGAATGTAGAATGGGGCCTCTTGGAACTACATTACAACACTCAGTTATAAATATATTGGATTGTTGGCATACTAACGCTATAGACTGGGGTGGAGGGGACTTAGACGCCGAAGGAAATATTACTATGGAAAAAGAGGACTCAACTACGATTAGTACTATTGCTATAACAGCTAATGAAGGTAATGGTTCTGGTTTTCTAATACCGGCTGGCTGGAAGGCTTGTCTGTTAGAAGGTAGGTTGGAAACTGATGGTGCTCAAGCTGTTGATGAAGGTAAAACTCTTACAATGATAGTAAATGATGCGATAGATTTAGCTACAGATGTGATAGTGGGTAATTTATTTACTTGGACAATCTACGGCACTGTTTTGAGTATCAAGATAGATTTAAATAGGATATTCCAAGCTGGAAGCGAGATAACCTTCTGGATTCAACGCGTTGATGATGGGGATGAAACCTTTACAGCCAGATTATATTTCTTATTATGGGAGGCATAGGTGTTATCTAATTGAGTTTTATTAGGTATCAAATTGGTGTTTGGACTGTAGATGAACAGGTAAATAACGAATTAGCAGCCATCGTAAAAGTAGAAAAAATAGATTTAGAAGGCGATAAATTTAATAAATTTGTAACTGAGAAATTAGCAATAATAAAAAAATTAATAGAAGAAATATAAAATTGGTGATTAAATGGTATATACAGCTGATTTGGATTACGCAAACCATAGAGGATATACGACCTGGGTTTCTTTTACTGACGCTAACACTATACCAACAGCAACAGCCATTATAGAGATTAGAGCAAGTGCGAATGCTCTTGTAAATGTAGCTTTTCATAATCTTGAAACCGATGCCGCTGTATTTCTCGTAACATTAGCTAAGTATGAATTAATTGTTATGGACAGACTTATAGCCGATGCATATCTGATAGATAACGGTGAAGCTCCTAAGCAAGAATATCTTACAGAATTAGAATTTAATATACTTAGAAATTTAGGTGCGGTTTCCAGTGGTTCTATTAAATCAGTTAGTATGTATGACAAAACAAATCCCTTTACTCGAAGGGGAGGTATATTATATTAATGACAATAACCGATATTTACACACGTTTAAAGACTTTATTAGATGCTGCCGCTTGGACAGCTCATGCATCAACTCCCGGAATATGGGAATATAAAATTAAGAATTATCAAACTAATCCGGAAGGTATTCAGATTAGAAAAATGAAGGCTGATAGTATAACAGTAAAGAATGGTACTCTCTTATATGAAATACAGAGAGCTGAAATTAGTGGTTGGAGTAAGACAAGTAAAACTACAAGAAATAATTTATTTGAAGATACTGTGGACGCATTAGAATCGGATGGAGGATATGTTATAAAATCCACGAATCGATACGATGCTCCGCGAGAACATAATTTTAGAATGATAGTAGAAAAAATAGAAGTGAGATAAAAATGCCACATGCACATAAAAAAAATAAGGGTAGAAAACAAACTAAAAGAACTAAAGCGTATTTAAAAAAGAAGAGAGGTAAAAAATAAATGGTATTTACAGGGCAAAATGGGAGGATATGGGCTGTATTAGAAGCTTCATGGGGAAATGGAGCTGTTACAAGAAATAGAATTATACCATTAAATCCTATTGAGGAAATAAAAAGTCCCAGAGCTGATTATGGTATAGAATCAATACAATTTAAAAGTGATTTATCAACCAGCTTAGTTCATGGTGGCAATAGAGCTGTAGGGGATTTAGAATTCGAATCATTCTTTAGCGATCCTTTTATAGGATTAACATTATTTACTACTAAAACTTTTGATGAGGATTGGAATGCTGACCCAGAGACTATCTCTGCTGCTTTTACTAATCTTACAGATGAATCTTCAGTAGCATTTTACGTTAGAGAAATTCAGCTTAATGCAGCTCTTACTGATGCTTTTGATAGATTATATAAAGGAGGAAAATGCATTAGTAGATATTTAATCTCCGAAACTGGTAAACTCATAAGAGAGAGATTAAAGTTTAGTTTTATAGACCAAGCCGAATCAGGAGAAGTTACGCTAATAGATTGGAAAGCGCAAGCTGACATTACAGACCAAGATACGGTTCATTTTCACGTTACTGATACTGACGGAGCAATTACAGAACATTATATTTGGTTTGATAAATCTACTGGAATTGCTGACCCAGCAGAAGCAGGAACAGGGCACGAAGTTGAAATTGATGGTGCTGGAACTGAAAACTCAATTGCCGTATTAGTTGCGGCAGTTATTAATGGAATTACAGGTATTAGTTGTGTTGCCGCAGCGGTTACAGATGAACAGCCAGGTAGAACTATTATGGCTAACGATTTTCAAGGTGATGTCGAAGATGCTCTTGATGATGATGGAATTGGTGGAGCTGCAAGCGGATGTTATGACGAGTTATTAGTATTATCAAAAACATTACCTGCAGCATTCTCAGATGGAGTTTGGGGTGATTGGGGTAATGTTATTCATAGTAAAGATGATAAGATTGAATGGGGAGCGCAAGAAATAACTTCAGCTAACAGTGGATTAGAGATTCTTAAAATTACTTTTGGTGTTGAGGTTGAGAGAGATATAATTCATTTAAAGAATTCGTTAGTCGCTGGATTAAATTACATTAAAAAGATAACCCCTACATGTGAAATTGAAGGCATTCTAAGTAAAAATATTAGTGGCGCTCAACACCAATTTATAGATGAGTTAGAAAAGCTGCCAGAAGACAGAACTAAAGCAACTCTTAAATATACAATTGATACGGACGCTACCGATACTAAATACGACCAGTTTACTAATGCTTTTGTTAGTGCCATTGATGGACTTGATGATTTACCTAAAGCTGGAGAAGCACATAGGGTTACTATTAAATTTGAGGCTGAGAATCCAGTATATAGTTTAGCATACAAATACTCTGCTACTACTTATACATCAAGCCCAATTGAAAAAATAGACCATACGGATATTTAAAAGAACAAATTAATTAGTAATACAATATAATAAAAATTAAAATTTTGAGCTAAAAAACGAGGTTTATGATATGAAAGAATTTAGTTTGAATCTGGAAAAATCGGAAAGGTATAAAATAGGAGATTATGTTTTTAATGATGAATTCACCTATGATGAAATTTTAACAATGGGTTGTCCTGAAAAACAATCTGAGTTAATTAATATTCTCAATATTCATATGGAAGAGGGTACTAAACTCACTGGTGATATATTATTTAAACATGTAACTTTTATTAGTAAGACCTTAATGAAAGGTTTCCAAGCAAATATGGAGAAACTATAGGAGAGTTTGTTGAACAATTAGGAGATCCTTTTAATTTTCCTAAAATTTCTCCGGCTATAGGATACTTTTTATTAAGAGATATACTAAATTTCTCACATGAGGAAATTAATAACATGCATAAGTATGAAAAAGAGTTTGCGCTTCAATATTGTTGGATTACATTTAATTTAAGGCGTGCCAACCTTCCCCTGAAAAAAAGTGATGGTACCGTAAAGGTAAAAAGTGACCGAGTTCAAGAATTACAGGAATATGAAAAAACATTTGTAAGTAAAATAAAGAGGAATAAATAATGTCTTCATTAGATGAAGGAAATATTAGAGCACCAGCATTAACTGCTGCAAATCTACTTTTATATACCGGAATTACCGGATTAAATGCAAAAATGGCACAGAATACTGCAGTTATAACTCAAAATATAAGAGTACAAACGAGATTACAAGCTAATCAAGAGCTATTTATTAAGAGTATAGGAGAAATGATTAGCACCCTCTCTGGAGTAGATGAGAGTATGGGTAAAAATTTTAGACAAATGGTTATCGATGTTGGAAAGATATCGACTGAAGCGATTAATGAAATATTGGAACCCATAACTGAAGGTTTAGGTAGTAAACAAGTAGAGAAAGGAGCTAAGAGTATGACTAACATGATGGCAGCCACTGCTAAGGCTTCTGTATATGCTTGGGTTATGGAGCAGTTTATGGAGCTTTTTACAAGTTTAATGTTTATTCTAACTCCATTTGTACCGATGATAACTATATTAGCTGCGATTATTAAAACATTTTTAGCACCAGCTGTTAGAGATTTAACAGCAGCGTTCAGACCTTTATATGCCGGTATGTTAACATGGAGAAAGATGGTCGCAGGGTTTGTAGTAGCCACTGATGCAGCCACTACTGCTGGTGAAAGAATGAATATAATTTTAGGGTGGTTTGGGACAAGTTTAGAAAAGATAGGAACTTATTGGGGTGAAACTGGTCAGATAATTATGGATGGACTTGCTGGACAATTAGAGATTTTAGGAGATATTATGGGTGCTGTTACTATATCAGCAGCTTCACTTGGTAATTCATTATCTCTTGGTGGTGGTGAAGGTGGAGGAGGAGGTAATGGTGGTGGTGGATTTGATTGGAGTAGTTTAATTCCTTCGTTTGCTGGTGGAGGATATACTGGTAATTATCAAGGATTAGCTAATGTTCATTCGGACGAATATATATTCACTGGAAATGAAATGAGGTCAGGAGGTACTGGTATGTATGTTCAACAAATATACACTAATGAACTTTTATCGGTAATAGTAAGACAAAATGAAAGAACAGAAAGGAGAGCGAGGTTTAGAATATAATGGTATCTGGTTGGATAATAATAAATGATGTAGATGTAGATACTTTAACGTTAGCTGTAGAGGATTGGGAGTTCTTTTTTAAGACTATTCCAGATATAGATGATTTGCCTGGTGATGCTCGAACAGGGTTTGATTTAGGATACCGTAAAAGAATCTTAGTTTTAATAGGTGTACGTTTTGATTCTCGTAGCGATTATGAGGAATGTCTTGAAATGTTAGATGAATGGAATGATGAAGGGGCTTATACTGTTGAAATAAGAACTTCTACTGGTGGCACTCTGCTAAAACAAGATGGTGTCAATAATAATTTAAAATATTTATATATCGATATTAGCGAGGCTAAGAAAATAGGTAATGGGAATATACAACAATATAGAATAGGAAGAATTACGTTTAAAGAGGCGGCTTAAAATGGTAATCATTACAAGAGAAAAAGGGGGATTTGCTGGAACAAAAACAATATTTCCTCTTACTACTGATAATGATGAGTCTTCAGCTATTGCTTGGGATGGTACTTATTTATATGTAACTAATAGCTCAACAGGAATTCATAAAGTTTATAAATATAATTTAGATATTGAACTACAATCTGAACACGCATTAACTGGTGTAGATGAACATGCAGTAGGTGTTATTTGGGATGGTAGTACATATTTTTATGTTCTTGAAGGAATAGATGAAACAGTAACTTATTATAACGCATCTTGGGTTTATCAAGGAATAGCAGGAGCTTTAGATGTACTCAATGCTGATCCACAAGGAATGGCATTTAATGGGACTAATCTCTTTGTTGTTGATTGGACAGATAAAAAGGTTTATGAATATAATACCAATATGGTTCTTCAAGACACATATACTTTGGATGCACTTAATGCCAGTCCGATTGGGATCTGTTGGGATGGTGAGTTTTTCTATATAACAGACACGATAGATATTAGAGTTTATAAATATGACGCTTCATTTACATTAATAGAACATTATCCGTTAAGTGGTATTAATCAAGGATGTTTTGGAATAGAATGGGATGGTACTTACTTTTGGGTAATTGACGAAAATGATGATGAGGTATATAGATATGAAATAGTAACAAGCACTGATATTACAGCTAACACTCATAATCTTGAGATTTTAGAAGAAACAAGAAATTATGCAGAATGTGTATTTAAAAATCATGTAGATTCTCTTGCTATTGATGATATTATTAAAGTAACAGATAGAAAATCTACTTGGAAATATGGTAAAGGTAATCGTAAAGATTCTCTACATTTTAGGAATGAAACCTGGGGATCTGTTCCAGCAGATACATCACAAGGAACTTGGCTTGATAATAGTGGTGGAGATTGTG
>SDBT01006746.1_pt1 | contig 18982 bp, 20 predicted proteins | sample 2277101 | NCBI WGS metagenome assembly SDBT01 (sample SAMN10404973, study PRJNA504765) | marine sediment metagenome | isolation source: marine sediment core GS10_PC15, 103 cmbsf | place: Arctic Ocean: Southern Knipovich Ridge | collected 2010 | reverse complement strand
TTTGATTTTTTGATTAAACTGAATAAAGTGTTTAGCCATTCCTTTTGCAATTTTGACTGACAAAACAGCGCACTTATTTGCGGAAAATGACCGACTTCTAGGAATGAATGGATTATTTCATTGGAATAATTTCCCTTTAATATTTTTCGTGAAATATTTAGTAATTCTTTTGGTTTAAAGGGAGATTTATTGTCCTGTGATTGAACCGAATCAATTATTGTATTAATTTCTTGTTGCATACGTTACATATAATTTCTGATTGTTAATTTATTACAATTTGAAAGTAATTAGTATTATTTATATATTAACTAAGGTTTATATAATATAATATGTGATATGACTATAGAAATTGCCATAGTACTCTTCATTATTGGACTAGCTTTTGTGCTGTTTGTCACAGAAGCACTTCCTATTGATGTTACTGCTTTATCTATATTGGGTATCATGATATTGATTGGATATATTTCTCCTCAAGATGCCGTAAAAGGTTTTTCCAATCCTGCTGTTATTACAATAGCTGCGCTGTTTATATTAAGTTTTTCACTTCAAAAATCCGGAATTTTAGAATATCTTGTACTTCGACTTTTAAAAATCGGTTCAAAATCAAAAATATTTGGTTTGATTGTATATTTGTTCGCAATAGCGATTGCCTCCGCTTTTGTCAATAATACCGCTATTGTGGCAGTATTTATTCCGATAACCATTAGAGTTGCTCAAAAATTTGATATAAATCCGTCAAAGGTTCTAATTCCATTATCTTATGCAGCAATATTAGGTGGTACGCTAACATTGGTTGGTACATCAACAAATTTATTAGTTAACTCATTATTAATTGATATGGGTACTTATGAGCCATTAGGCATGTTTGAATTCACAAAGTACAGTGCTATTCAATTGGTCATAGGATTGACTTACATCATCCTGATAGCTTATAGGTTTTTACCGTCGCGGACAGTGCCATCTAGTTTAACACAAAGTTATCAAATGGGTGAATTCCTTACTGAAATGAAGATTAGTGATAATTCTCCACTTATTGGAAAAACATGTCTAGATAGAAATTTGAATCACAATTTTGATGTTACGGTTTTGGATATAGTTCGTGATGGAAAAATGATTACTAATAATATTCGACACTTAATTTTAAGGGAAAATGATATTTTATTTGTAAGAGGTTCTGTCGATAATTTTTTACGTATGAAGGATCTTGAAAAAATTACTTTATTGACCGATGAAAAATTAACTGAAAAAGAATTGGTACAGGAAGATAATGTTTTAGTAGAATGCTTATTGACTAATAAATCGGATATTACCGGGAAAAGTTTAATGCAAGTTAATTTTCGTCGAAAATATGGCGGTTTTGTACTTGCCGTACGACGTGAAGGTGAGATATTACGTAAAAAAATTGCTCATATAATATTAAGAACTTTTGATACTTTATTGGTCTATGGTTCCCGCCAAAATATTGATCGTATTTCTGAATCGGATGGATTTATTGTATTAGATGAAATTGATGCCCAGTTGAAAAAACATCGATTATGGTGGTTAGGAATTGTTGTAATTCTAACAGTTGTGGGTTTATCAGCTTTAGGTATAATGCCAATTCTTAGCGGGACACTTATTGGTGTTACAGTCTTATTAATACTTCGAGTTTTAGCACCGAATGAAGCGTACAATTCAATTCATTGGCAAGTTATTGTTTTTATTGCGGCGTTAATCCCGTTAGGACAGGTAATCCAAACAAGTGGTACTGCCGATTGGATAGGTAACTCAATATATTTATTAGCAGAATTATTCCCTGAATCTTATAAATCGCTGGCATTACTTAGTTTGATATATTTAATTACTATGATATTAACTGAAGTGTCATCCAACGCTGCAACAGCGATATTAATGACGCCTATTGCATTTGTAGTATCTGCAAAAATCGGTTTAGATCCTCGGCCATTTATATTTGCTATTTGTTTTGCCGCTTCCGCTTCATTTATAACGCCGATTGGTTATCAGACAAATCTGATGGTATATGGACCAGGTGGATATAAGTTTACAGACTATATGAAAGTCGGATTTCCATTGGCAATAATATTTTGGATTTTGGCAACTTTACTAATTCCTGTTCTTTGGCCGTTTCAAGTCGTTGGGTAATTTGTATAAGAATAACTTGTAACTATTTTTACTTGATATCATCCAAAAAGCAAACATAATAAATATAGGATTTACAAATGAGTGAAAACAAAAATTTAAATACTTTTACAGACGCCAATTGGGGTGAAGAAGTTGGTAAAAGTGCACTATTAACAATAGTGGATGTTTGGGCGCCTTGGTGTGGTCCTTGCAGAATTATTGGTCCGGTCATCGAAGAACTTGCCGATGATTATGCCGGTAAAGTCAAAGTCGGAAAATTGAATGCTGATGAAAATACAATGGCTCATAAATTAGGTGTTTCGGGAATACCAACAATATTATTCATGCGTGATGGTAAAGAAGTAGATAGAGTAGTTGGTGCAGTTCCTAAACAAATTTTAGTTGAAAAAGTTGAATCTCACATGGCCGGTCAAGCACAAGCATAATTAATATTCCAATAAATTGACTAACACCATATCAGAAAGCGTCCTTATTTCCAGTGCCCAAAAGGGAGATAAAAAATCTGCCTCACTTTTGGTCAATAAATACTCTTCAAGAATATATGCAGTTGCTTTCAGATTAATGAAAAATGAGGAGGATGCCGAGGATGTGTTACAGGAAACATTTATTATAATGTTGAATAAACTCAATACATTTGAAGGTAAATCATCGTTATATACATGGTTATATCGCGTTGCGACAAATGTTGCTCTTGGAAAATTGCGGAAGAAAAAAAATATTGATGATTCCAGATCATACGATAAAATAGAATTTGAAAATATCTCATCGTTGGAAATAGCTGATTGGCCTGATCATTTATCAGAAGAATTTGATACAGAAGAATTTCATAAATGCTTGCAAAAAGCAATGGATGAATTACCGGATCATTATCGTGCAGTTTTTATATTGCGCGATTTAGAAGGTCATTCTACTAGAAATACAGCAAAAATATTAGAAATTAGTGAAGCAAATGTGAAAGTCAGACTAATGCGAGCAAGATTATATCTGCGAGATCAACTGGCCTATCATTTGAAATGCGTTAATAGAGGTGATTATGGTAGACAATAATAAAATTTTAACAGATATATTGTACAATAAGTTAAGTGAAGATATTGAAGATGATGCGGTTCAAGAATTAGCAGATTACATAAAAAAATGTGAAGATTGTAAAATGGATATTGATACTATACAACAAACAATAAAATTAGCACGCTCTGGTGATTTTGAAGTATTGCTTCCTCAGAGTGTGTCTAAAAGGTTATTGAAAGTATTAGGACTAGATGCAGAATGATTGCTAAAAATATTTATATTGAAGATATAGTAAATGACCATCCGGAGGTTATTTCTCCCTTGGCTGAGCTTGCTATTATTTGTATTGCTTGTGGTGAACCTGTATGGGGAACATTAGAAGAATTAGTGAATAAAAAGGGATGAAATAATCTTGAAGAAATACTTGACCAACTAAATAGAATAATAGACAATAATAATGAAAAAATATAACTGGCTTAACAAAACATTTTTCAAGAAAATTAGTCTTGGAGTTATCTTAGGTGGCGCTATAGGATTTGCATACTATTATTTTATTGGATGTAAAAGCGGTACTTGTGCCATTACAAGTAGTCCTGTAAATAGTACTTTGTATGGTGTACTGTTGGGAACTTTATGGATATTCCCAACCAAGAAAAAGGTTAAAAAATAATGAACTACGGTTATAAACGGCAGATAAATCAGACATTTGAACAGACTGAAAAAAGATTACGACAAACTTTAACGGAAGAAGGTTTTGGAGTAATAACAGAAATTGATGTAAAAAATATTTTCAGCAAAAAGTTAAATATTGATTTTAAAAAATATAAAATATTAGGTGTTTGCGAACCACATACTGCTTTTAAAGCTTTATCGATCGATGAACAAATTGGACTTTTATTACCATGTAATGTTGTCATTTGGGAGAATGATGACAAATCGACTTCCGTTGCAGCCATTAATGCGAAAGTGCAATTGGCAATAGCTGGATTAAGTGAAATGAAGAGTCATGTTGATCAAATAAATCAAAAATTAGAATCTGCGGTTGACAAAATATGAGCGATGCATTAACAATTATTATCATATTTGCAGCTTATTTATTTATAATAAAAGTAGTATTTCCTAAAATGGGGGTACCTACCTGAGGTGCGCCATACTATTCTCAGTGTGAGGATAATAAAGATGAGCAAGAATAATGCCGATGTATGATTATCGCTGTAAGAATTGCGATGAAGTTTTTGAAGAATTAGTATTTTCCAGTATAGCACCGGACGAAGATGTAAAATGCCCGAAATGTGGTCAAAATAAATCTGAGCGGTTACTTTCTGCACCAATGATTGCTACCGGTGGATCTTCTAGCAGTGGATCTAATCCATCGAGCATTGGGTGCGGTTCTTCAGGTTTTTCCTGAGCATAGAACAACTCTACGGTCGTAGAAATATTAAACTGTTAAAGTATGAAAGTGTTAGTGTGTTAATGTGTTCACGAATCACATTTCATGGTTTTATTTATTCGTGCAATTAGTGTAATTCGTGGTTATATTTTTTATGAATTTTATGTCTAATATATTTTCGTTTAATTCGTTATGAAGTTATAAATTCTCGCCTTTATGAAATCCGATAAATCTAAAGAATCACGTCTAAAATCATTTTCCAAAAAGCCCAAAAAAGCTTTATGGACTTTAGCAATACCAATATTAGCTGGGATGTCAATCCAAACAGTTTATACTATTGTTGATATGATTTATATCGGCAGATTAGGTGGCGAGGCTATTGCAGCTGTTGCGTTCAATATGCCACTCTTATTCTTCGTCCTCGGCTTAAGTATGGGACTAGGATCGGGTGTGACTGCTTCAATCGCACGTTTTATTGGTGCAAACGATAAAATAAATGCAGATAATAGTGCGGAACATGCTTTATTAATGGCGTCGATAATTAGCGTAGTTATGGTTATTGGCGGTCTATTATTCGGAAAGCAATTGTTGGGGATCCTTGGCGCAACTCCTGAGTTAATTAATATAGCATGGTCATATCTTAGAATTCTAACTATCGGATTATTTTTCATGGTATTTTCAGGATTCTTTAGATCAATATTAGCCGGTGAAGGTGATATGAAAACGCCGATGATAATATCGGCTATCGGGACAATATTAAATATTATTTTAGATCCGATATTTATATTTGTACTTGGTTTTGGGGTACCCGGAGCAGCAATGGCAACCGTTATTAGTCAGGCAGTAGTTTTTTCTGTGTTTATATATATATTCTTGGTAAAGGAACATACATATGTAACATTTCGATTACGAGATTTCTCGTTTTCAAAATTTATTTTATTCGATATAATCAAAGTTGGTGTTCCTGCATCAATGGCGATGATAATCATGTCTGTTGGACAGGCAGTGTTTAATAAAATATTGATTAGTTACTCTGCATTTTCAGTAGCTGCTTTTCAAATTGGAGGCAGGATAGATGTAGTAATATTCTTGCCAATTATGGCAATTGCTACAGCATTAACAACATTAGTGGGGATGTTTTATGGTGCTAAAGATTATGAAAATGTCAAATTAATTATTAGATATGGTATGTTACGTTCTATATTTATAACTACAATTGGTTCAACAATAATATTTATTTTGGCACCGCATATTGTTAAAGGTTTTTCTAATGAGTTCGAAATTCAGCAAATTGCCGTTATATACTTGAGGCTAATAGTTTTTATCTATCCGCTGATATCATTTGCCATGACAAGTGGTAGAGTTATGCAAGGATTAGGTATGGGCTTGCCTATGTTGGTAACGTCCATAATCCGTGTCCTCGGGGTTGCTGTACCGTTAGCATTGATTTTTAATTATATACTCAATAAACCGATAGAATGGATGTGGTACGCTATGATGATGTCTACAGTAGTTGCAACTATTACTGCAGCACTTTGGTTAAGATATGCACTAAAGCGGCGAATGATTAGTATATAAAATTATTTGTTAAAACGATTTATCGAATATACAGCAATAGTTGCTAAAATAATTTTTATTAAGGCGCCAGGCATGTATGGATAAAATCCAATTGATAATGCTGTTCCAAAACCGGCTGTGACTGCTAACCAACTTATTCCGAATACAAAAATAACTGTAGTACCAATAATCATTGTTATAAAAGCTGATGTAAAATTATTTATCCAACCTCGTTCGGATAAGTAACCAACTAAATAAACTGCCGGTATAAAACCGATTAAATAGCCGCCGGTCGGTCCGAGTAAGTATAAAAATCCCATAGTTCCACCCGCGAATACTGGCAAACCAATTAATCCTTCAAAAATATACATTATAACACTAAGTGTTCCAATTCGGCTACCAAGTACACCGCCTAAAAATAAAATACCGAAAGTTTGACCGGTAATCGGTACAGGACTAAATGGTAAAGGAATTGATAATCTTGCTAACAGCGCTAATAGTAATGAACCAGAAAACGCAATCACAAGGTTCATTGTTAATGATTTAGATTTGATAAGTCGTTCTGTTATTATCATATTCCCTCAATAATGACGATTGTTAATTATTTATATCAAATATTAGTGATTAATACCTTGTCTAACCAACGCCTTTTTTCTATTTCTTTTAATATCATCTAAAACAGCCAAAAAACAAGGAATTACAAATAGAGTTAAGACTGTTGATATTAATAAACCAAATAAAATCACATTAGCTAAGGGTGCCCACATTCCTGATGATCCACCAATCCCGAAGGCCATCGGTATTAAACCGGAAATTGTCGTTAACGATGTGAGAATAATCGGCCGTAGTCGTATTTGACCTGATTCCACGATACTTTTCCAGTATTGGTTAGCGCTCATATTTTCAGTATTCCTCCGATTATTCACGAAACTAATCATTACGATAGCATCATTTACTACGATACCGGCTAGCGCAACAAAGCCAAACATGGAAATAATACTAAATGGATTACCGGATATTAACAAACCCAACATCGCACCGATCATAGAAAACGGCACAGTTGTTAGAATAATTAACGGTTGCGAATACGAATTAAATTGAGTTCCGAGAATAAGGAAAATAATAATCAAACTTAGTACAAAGAGTGATCCTATATTTTTAAATGTGTTTGAAAATTCTTCAAACTGACCGCCGGTTTTAATTGTTACGCCCGGAAAATGTTTTTCAATATTTAGGAAAACGCTTTTTAATTCATTATTGACTTTATCTATCGTAATAATTTTCTTGTCCGCATTAGCCGTGACCATAATTGTTCTTTTTTGATCGAAACGATTGATGGCGGTAGGACCGGGTGTTATTTCAAAGGTAACCACATCACGCAGGGCGACAGTTTGTCCCATCGCGTTTGTGATGCGCAAATTAAATACATCATCTAAAGATTGACGGTTTGATACATTATATTTGATTATAACGTCAATTTCTTCATCGGCGTCACGGAATTCTGTGGCTTTAATACCGTCGAAAGCTGAACGAACAAACATTGAGATTGTTTGTATATTAAATCCATATAAGGCTGCTTTTTCTTCATCAGCGATTATTTGGATTTCATTTTTACCGGAAGGAAAATCATCGGTTATACCGTGGACCCCTTCAATTAATCCTAAGGAATCTTGCAATGCCAAAGCAGCATTTTTGATATTATTTAAGTATTTGCCTTGTACCTTAACAGACACGTCCTTACCGACTGGAGGACCACCCGAAATCTCTTCAAACTCAACTGAAACAGGTCCACTTATATTCTTAACATTTTCTTGCATCATTTTCATTAGATCTTTTGTTGTGACTGTTCGGGTTTCTTGCGGCTCTAATTGAAATAGAATTTGGGCTACATTTTTTGATATCTCCCATTCCTGATTACCTTGCATTAATCCGACGTTAGTGATGATATGCTCGATCGGTTCTTGAGGTAATTTGTTCGCAGCAATTTCAAATTTTTTAACAATACGGTCAGTCTCTTCTAAACTAGTTCCCGCAGGGAGTTTTATTAAGATTTTAAATTGGTCGAAATCCTCCTCACCAAACATCTCTACACCGACTAATGGAATAACTCCAAAAGAAAGAATTAGAACTATGACCAACGATCCAATTACATAGTATCTTTTCCTCAAAACTTTAAATAATAATTTGCGGTAGCGTTTTCGAAGACGAATAAAAAATTTCCTGTCACCCTTTTTATGTTCTTTTGACTTCAAAGTCCAATCGGCATAATGGGATGGTAATAAGACGAACGCTTCAAATAGGGAAGCTATGAGCGCTAATGAGAAAACAAGTGGGACGATTCGCATAAATTTACCCATAATACCTGTTAACAGTATCAACGGTAAGAAAGCAGCGATGTTTGTTCCAATGGAGGATAAAATTGGTGATAATACCTCCTTAGTTCCAAGAATAGCTGAATCAACAGAATTATATCCTTTTAACCGATAACGATGACAATTTTCAATTACAATTATAGCGTCATCGACAATAATACCTAGAACCATCACCAAGGCAAAAAGTGTACTTCCATTCAAAGAATAACCGGTTATTTTCATAAAAATAAATGTAATAAAAAACGAAATGGGAATTCCTAATGACGCTAACATTGCGTTCCTTTTCCCAAGGAATAGATATAGCACAAAAATTATGATTATCATACCAATTAAGGCATTATTCCTTAAAACATTAAGTACTCGATTTATATAAATAGAATTATCCATCGTGTAGCTAAAAGAAACTCCATCAGGAACTTTTAAACTAAATTTATCAACTACCGATTTAATTTCATCAATAGTATCAAGGGAGTTGGCATCGCTCTTTTTTGAGAGCGAAAAAGTAATTGATTGCTTACCGTCAAGGCGCGAATAAATCTGAAGTTCTTCACGTGTATCATTTACAGTAGCAATATCTCTAATTTTAATAAACTCTCCGATTGGTGACCTTCGGATAATTGTATTGCCAATTTCATTTACTGATTGATATTCGCCAATCGAACGAATTAAATATTCGGTTTTACCGATGGATATATTTCCTCCGGGAATATTTAAATTTCTTATTCTCAATGCCATTGCAATTTCATCAAATGAGATATGGTATGAATTGAGTTTTGCCGGATCAACTTCTATCCAAATTTCTCTTTCTGCAAGACCCGAGACCTGAACCTGTGCGATTCCCGGAAGATCTATTAATTCCTCTTCCAATTCATCAGCAATTTTAAAAGCATTTTCTTCAGGGATAGAGAATGCTAAATTAATTGTAATAACCGGTTGAAAATCACTACTGCTGAAATCATCGACTATTGGATCTTCTGCATCTTCAGGTAAAATAACTTTATCGATTTCAGATTTCAATTCAGACAATTTTTCGCGGAATTTACTTTGCGACATATCTTCAAATTTTACTAGTAAGAATCCGAATCCTTCACCTGCGGTGGATTGAATCTCTGAAATATTTTCAATATCTTTTATCTCATCTTCGATTGGATCAACAATTAAATTTTCGGTTTCGGTTGGAGCAGCTCCGGGATATACTACTGTTATAAATATCCAATTAAAATCAACGTTTGGATTTAATTCCCGCGGCAATTGTAATAGTGATAATCCGCCAAATGCGAATAAACCAATCATTAGCATATTTACTAAGACAGAATTTTTTACGGAAAATTTTGCAATATTCATTTTCTATTCCTTAGATATGAATTTGTAAATTTTTATTATTAATTAACGGTTTCAATAAATACTGCTGTTTTCTCACCAAGGTTTTTCATCCCAACTACAACAATAGTATCGCCTTCAACTAAACCGGAGTTTACAATTGTATTAGAACCTAAAGATTGACCGGTTTCGATTTTGTATAATTCAGCAAAATCATTTTTTACTTTATAAATATTTTGCTCATTATTTTGAGTCACTATCGCATAATTAGGAACGGATAGTTGTTTTTCCTCATTACTGACAGCTAATTTAATACTGGCAGTCATCCCGGCGCGAATATCCATATTTTGAGTATTTGAAACGAGTATTTCCGCTTTGAATGTACCGGCTTGCTCGTCTGCTTGTGGAGATATATATTGAACTATTCCGGTAAAACTTTGATTATTTAAGGCGGATATAATCACATCAGCCTTTGTCCCGACTTTAACGTAATTCACCTTATCCTGACTTATGCCAATGTCAATTTTTAGCGTACTCAAATCCACAACTCTATATATCGGCATACCGATACTAACCATTGTCCCTAATTCAATATATTTTCTTGAAATAATGCCGGAAATTGGTGACTGTATTCTAGTGTTATTATAATTCTTTTCAAGTAAACTTAAATTCGCAATTGTAGATAATTGATTCGCTTCAGCATTTTTTACGTTCAGAACCGAATTTTCATAAGCTATTTTTGAAATATCGTTATTATCGAAAAGGATCTTATCACTTTCAAGATTTAGCTCTGCGATTTTTAAACTGTTATCAGCAGATAATTTTTGTGCTTGAGCTTGTTGGAATTGATTAAACGGCACCTCATCATCAATTACTGCTAAAACGTCTTTTGTGGATGCTCTTTGTCCTAATTTTTTATTGATCTTTTGTACCTTACCCGATACTTCAGATATTATATCAACTGAACGAGATGGAGCTAACAATCCTGTAAACGGAATTGTAGCTTCAAGATTTTGTTTTGACACTATCATCACTTCAACGGGGACAACCTTGACCTCATCCACGGTTGATTCAATGTTCGATGCAGTTTCCTTTTTATTGCTATTCCCTCCACAAGACATTATGGAAAGTAAAAATAGAACTAAAATGCATTTTGAAAATATTTGGTATTTCATAATAAACTCCATAAAAATTAATTAATCAGTATTTACGATTTTATCAAGTGTTCCAAGTAAATAATTCAACTCAATGATAGCTGAGATAAAGTCATATTGATTGGCAATATCGGTCAATTCGTTATTTTGCAAGGCAAGTTTTGTGTTGATAAAATCGATATTCGATATTAGACCGCGCTCCTTTTGCTGCTCGATTATTCGATAATTGTTTTGCGAATATTTTACATTCAACTTTGATAATTCACGTTGTGTTTTTAAATCGATAATTTTATTAGCGGTTTCAGATAGTATAAAACGAATATTGTCTAATTGATATTGATGATTCTCTTCATTTTGTTGATATTCATAATAGGAAGATTTAACATTCGAAAAGTTTTGGAAACTGGTGAATAACGGAATTGATAAATTAATCATATATGTTTTCGGTGAGTAATCATCCAATTCCAATGTATTATTTTCTCGCCAAGCATGTGTATAAACCAGACTCACATTCGGCATATATGATGAATAAGTATTCTTGTATAATAATTTACTTAATTTTGTTTGTGATTGCGACGCAGAAAGTGCGGCATTAGTATTTATCAATTCCTCGTCTGAAAATTGAATTATCTTCAAAATTTCAGCAATTGATAAGTTAGAAAATTTATCTGCTTCATTTAAAATATTGAGAGGAATAGTTGATTCCACTTCAATATCCGTAAACATATCCATATCAATTAAATTGGTTAACAGCGCTTTAGTGGTTCGTAATATTGATTCTGTATTTATCAAGGAAGATTGCTGAGTTTGATAATCAATTTTCCAGAATAATAATTCATTTTCTGAAAAACGACCAGCTAATTTTTGCCGCTCAGCCTTTTCATAATTCAATTTTGCTAGATTGGTAAAATCTTTCTGTAATTGTAATAGATCCTCGCTTTTTAGGACAGCAAGATAACTGTTAATTACTTGAAACAATATATTGTTTCTGGTCGATTCGTTCATTTTTTGGGCAGTTATTTTGCCCGCATTAGCAATACGTATTCCATTTAGAAGTACCCCATTGAAGATAGGCATTGACACATCTATGGCAGTATAGTATGATTCCTGAAAAACTGTCTCCGGTATTTGATCCCTTAACTCGGGAGGCATATAACTTCTAAAATCTCTTTCTCTCCAAGTTTGTTCATCGATGTGCATATAACGGGAACTAAGGTAGGCCGTAGGAAGAAATTGCGCCCACGCGCGATATTTATCCCATTTTGCTTTTTGTAATCCGAAATAACTCGATTTAAGTTGGTTATTCTCCTGCAAAGCACGTGCTATTGAACCTTGCAATGTTAAATATACTTTTTTATCAGGATGTTGAGAAAATCCGATAGAATTCCATTGCAAAAGAAAGATAAAGATTAATGAATATTTCCTATGATTGCATTTTTTTTTAAAAAGCATCCTCTGTTCCCTCGTTAAAATTGTTTTACTAAGTATATATGAAGATTTGAAATTTATTGAAATAAATCAATTATGTTAAATACATATTATATTAATATATTAACAAATAATGATAAAACTAATTGTCATTAAAATCTATGATATTTCAAAAAATTAAGTAAATTACCACGTTAAAAAAAATGAGGTCAATAATGGAGGACAATCAATGAAGTATATAAAATATTTACTAATTCCATTACTAATATTTTCCTTTGTAATGGTATCTTGCAAAAAAGATAGCACAACAGGATCGAAAACTGAACCTATTGTAGGAACTTGGAATGTTGTAGAAGCTGTATTGGGTTGGCTAATAACAATAAGTTCTAATCAAGTTGCCACAAATCCTTTCGATGGGAGTCAAACCAATATACCGGCAAATACACCAACTTTTGTGAAATTTATGATTTTTGATGGCGACGACGGTTTTGGTTTAAATTCTATAGAATTTAGAAGTGACGGAACTGCTACAGTAACAGAAATTGATGATGATGGGACTTATACTGAAAATTGGGATTACACCACAGACGGAGACCTGCTTACTATAACGGATGAATTAGGTGATACCGAGGTATTTGAATATTTCATTGATGGTAATACTTTGACGATGATAGTACCTGATGTTGAAAATTATTGCGAGGATTATAACAGCCAGGCAGAATGTTTTGCCGATACAGAATCATTCTTTGGCCTTACGGGAGGTAGCTTGACCGCTGTTAGACTTCAACTTGAAATTATTTTAAACCGGGGTGCAGCCAAACCCGGTTACGGACTTAAAGTGGGGAAAGACATTTTTAATCCCAGTAAAATAATCTCAGATTATAAACTCAATATTGATAATTTAAAGAAATCTCTATAAATCAATATGTTGTAAAAAAGCCCCGATAATTCGGGGCTTTTTTTATACTTTTTTCGAAGCGATATAATTAAGCAGCCATTCCGGTACAACTTTAATTAATGGAACAACAAATCGCCATTGCCAAGGTGCAATGTACGTTTTTTTCTTTTTCTCAATGGCCTGTACCATTTTTTGAGCAAAAACATCAACCTTCATTAAAAACGGCAAATGATACTTGTGCTTATTTGTCATGTCAGTATCAATAAATCCCGGACAAATTGTAGTAAAACTGATGCCGTCATTTACAAATGATGATCGCCAGCTATTCATCATAAACCGTACCGCAACTTTCGAGGCGGAATAGCTGCTTCGTCCCGGTAATCCGCGGAATCCGGCAATCGAACTAACAACTACAACACTACCGGATTGTTGTTTCACCATAGTTGGCAGAGTTGGAATAACGGTATTGGCAACTCCCAAAATATTTGTTGATAACATTCGATTTGTCGCACTGGAATCTCCTTTGCTCAAATCGACTTTCCCGCTTATTCCTGCATTAGCGATAACAACATCGATTCCACCGGACTTAATAATAAAATCATCGATTGCATTTTTTGTTGTTAATTGATTGTTTACATCAACTTCATAAATAATCGGTTTACCGCTTAACTCCTTACATTTTGCAAATACTTTTTCTAATGCCTCTTTCCTGCGAGCGGCTAAGCCAATTGTAGCTCCTTGTTTAGCATATTCATAAGCGACATATTCACCTATCCCGCTGCTCGCTCCTGTAATGAAAATATTTTTATTCATATAATTCCTTTTATTTATATGTTCTCCTAATTACACTATTTAACCAACTAACTGGGAGGAGTTTTCTAAGCTTCAAAAATATTTTTGCATCACTACCGGAAGGATAATACAATTTCCAATTATTGCTAGTTGCAGCTTGGAAAATTACTTTAGCGGTTTTTAGCGGATGGTTTCCCTTTGAAACGAACTTGTCATTAACCGCATGTATTTTTTGTATATATTCGTCATAGTCGGTTAATCCTTCCTTATTGGTGTGGGTCATTGAGCGATCATAGAAATCGGTAACGACTGCGCCCGGCTCGATTATCTTTACTTTTATGTTAAATGGTCTTAGCTCAAATTGCAATGCTTCAGAAAAACCGGAAACTGCCCATTTTGTGCTTTGGTACATGCTGTAAAGCGGTAAAGTCATTTTTCCGCCAATCGATGAAACATTTATAATAGTACCCGATCTTTTGGCTCTGAAATATGGTAAAATGGCGCGTACAACATTCATTACTCCAAACACATTTACATCATATTGATGTTGCAATTGCTCGGTTGTAGCGGCTTCAAAAATACCGGTTAAACTATAGCCGGCGTTGTTTACAATAACATCAATTGCGCCAAATTTCTCAATTGTGTTTTCAATCGCTAAAGCGATTGATTTTTCATCAGTGACATCCAATTTAGGACAGATCATATTTGGTAAATTTGTTAATTCCTTTTCATTTTTCGGTGAGCGCATTGTGGCAGCAACATTCCAGCCTTTCGCTTGGAAATATTTAGCTGTTTCTCTACCGATTCCGGTAGAAGCACCTGTAATTAGTACTGTTTTTGGCATATATTTTTATTCCTAACTTTTAATTTTTATTTAGTAAATCTTTAATGACATTAAATGTATCGTTATTAATTCGCGCAGTGAGCTGTTTGCCATTCCTTTGCGTTGTTATCAAACCGGAATTTTCCAATTCTTTCAAATGATGCGAGATCGTTGGTGCTCCAATGCTAAATTTTTCAGAAATTTTGTGAACGAAACAGCCCGCTTCGAAAAATGCTTCATTCTTCTTACTTATTTCATGATACAGTTTTAACCTGTTAGGGTTGGATAGAGCTTTAAATATTTTCGTTAATTTCTTTGTATTCATACAATGTTATAATTCGATAACTATCGAAATTAAAATTAATAAAAGAATTTAAAAAGAAATATTACTAATAATTATTTTGATGGGGAATCGTATCTGTTAAGTAATTATTCAGAATCCAATTTTACAATTGTCTTTTTCCAGATCCACGCAAATCCAAGTATTGAAATAACGGTTAGTAATATTCCGTTTCCCCAATTACCAAATATCAAATTCCCGATTGCAAAAGTTGCACCAAAAATAAATGCAATACCTGCCAGCCAATTAGATAAAAATCCTTTAGTTACATTAGCTTTAGTTCGCGGAATATCTTTGGAAATTGGGTCCCACCATCCGCCGGGCTGCACACGACGATAGAATTCTTTAAGTGTAGATTCTTTTTCCGGTTTAGTTAAAAATGTAACCGTCAACCACACAATAATTGCGATTGGTACTATTATCAATAACTTATGATGCATTTGCAGTTCAATTCCAAAAATAATTGGCGCCCTACCGAATAATGTATAAGTCATTCCGGCATTTACCGTTTGGATTCCGGCAATTATTTCTAAAGATACTGTTATCAGGATTGATGTGATCAATGCTGAAATTTCCGTCCAGGCGTTGATGCGCCACCAGAACCAACGTAGAATTAATACTAAGCCGATACCGGCTCCCATCGCAAAAATAAATTCCCACGCTCTCCCGATACTTTGCATTTTTACAGCGACCAATGCAGCAAATATCATCAGAAAAACCGTAAGAATGCGACTCACTTTAACATAATGACGTTGTGCTTTGGATTGATCTGAAAACGATTTTTCCGGCTTAATGAAGCGTTTGTAAATATCATTTATTAAATAGGATGCGCCCCAGTTCAAATGGGTGTCAATTGTGGACATAAACGCTGCTAAAAATGATATGACTAAGAGTCCTTTCATCCCCGGTCCCAGGAATTTTTGCATAACTAACGGATAGCCGACTTTATCGCCCAGCGCCCATTCGGATACATCAGGGAAGGCAACAATCGAGACCATGGCTACGATAATCCATGGCCAAACGCGGAAAGCATAATGTGTTAAATTGAACCATAAGGTCGCTAAGAGAGCGTGCTTTTCATTCTTGGCAGAGGACATACGTTGAATTATATAACCACCACCGTCGGAGTTGTCGCGCGACCACCATAAAATTGTAAGAAACACTAGGAATTTGGAAAATGGTGATTCCCAAAAATCCATTGTAAAGAAACTCGCATCCGGTATTGGCGGAATAAATTTCAACGTATTAGTTGTAACGGTAGTCGCCGCTGCGGCATCGGCGGAGGCGGGTATCATATCATTGAGTGCAGTTAATAAACTATCCATTCCACCCATCGCATTTACTGCGATAATCGCTAAAGCGATAGAGCCGAACATCGCAATTCCAAATTGCACAAAATCGGTTATTACAACACCCCAAAAACCGGCCAGCAGTGCATAGATAAGTGCGATAGCAACGCAGATCCAAACAGCCGTCCAGCGATCGATATTTAGCATTACCGCTGCTACCGATGCCATTGCATTGATAACCCAACCCATTACAATGAAATTGTACAGTATTCCAAAATATACTGCCTTGAATCCGCGTAGAAAAGCCGCCGGTTTGCCGGAATAGCGGATTTCCAATAGCTCATTATCGGTTAACACCCGGGCGCGTCGCCATAAGCGGGAAAATAGAAAAACGGCTAATAATCCTGCTAATAGTTGGTTCCACCAAAACCAATTTTGCCAAATCCCGGCACCGCGAATAAACTCTGTAATTGCCAGCGGTGTATCGGCAGCAAAAGTCGTTGCCACCATCGATGTTCCTACTATCCACCACGGCAATGTCCGCCCGGATAGAAAATATTCTTCGGTATTTTTGCTGGCACGTTTCGAGAAATATATACCTACACCAATAGAAAAAAGAATGTAAATAGCAATTATTGTCCAATCAATAATATGTAATGATGTATCCATATTAATTAATATATTTTTTCAATTTTTGTATTCTTAAAGTAGTGTTGAAGAATATTTCCTGAGGAATATCCATTTAACGCCATTCCCAATGCACCAATTTGACACAGTCCTACACCGTGCCCCCAGCCGGCACCGATAAATTTAAACTTTTCAGGTAAAGAATCCCTCTGTGTTTTTTGTTCAATTATAATTGCTGAGCTATACAAAAACTGTTTATGCAAAGCATTACGAATAGCATATTCAGAATTTATGATGATTGATTTATTCTTATCAGATTTATCTATGTAGTCTATCTTCAATTCTGTTATCCGTCCGGAAAAACCTCTTTTTAATGAGGTCAATTTTTTAACAAATTTTACATTCAAATCCAATTTATTATTTATTATTAATGTCAATTCTTTTTGTGAATATGAAATATTCCAACGATAATATGATCCTGATTTATCTACTTTACCGAGATATTTTTGAATATCGGATGAGCTTACATATTTTTCGCTGCAAAAGGCGGGAGGGGAGGAGTTAATAAAAGACTCATAGTCATTTGTTGTCATTAAGTTGTCATTAGGTTGTGGATTATCGGAAATACTTGAAAGATATGGAAGCGGTTTATCACTCCATACATTTTCAAATGACTCACTAATTCCTCCGCAACATTTTGAATAACGTGCGTCACATATTTCATTGCGATACCGCAAGACCTGCCCATAAGTCTTTTGAATTGCTTGTAATGAATTATCAGATATATCTGTAATCCCTTGGTAGCGTTGACAACAATCATCATTGCAGACATCTATATCTAATTCAGGATGATTTACTGTTCGGTTAGTGAGCAACCAGGAGCGTGCCGCAATGGTCTGTGCTTCCAACAATGCCGGTGGACAGTCCGGATTCATCTCTGATGTGGCAACGTATGGTAAATATTGTTCTAAATGAAGTTCATTAATTACAAATAAATATCCGTTATAATTTTTGATAATAATTTTCCCGGGTAGATGCACCTGAATTTCATTCTGCCAGTGAAATCCTCTGCCGGTTGGGACAGAATTAATAATTGGATACTCATTCTTATCAGGGTTGTCAACCGGTTCAATTAGTATTTTATCTGCAAGCTTATTGTTTATTAATATTGATTCGGATTGACATTTCACAATTATTCTTTTAGATGATGGTTCTGAGTTAATTTTATAGTGTGAAGGACTTGGAAGACCAATGATTATTTTGGTCTTTTTATCTTCCGGCAGGATTATCCCGACACTGATTATTGGTTCTTTTTTAATTATTTTTTTATTCACAACGAAATAAACGAATTAAACGAAAATAACAGCCACAAAATATTTAAAAACATAAACTATAAATGTACAAATAAAGACTATTAAAAACTAAAACCTTGAACACATTAACACCTTTACACTTTAACATTTCTATAGCCATTAATTATTAATTTATTTTATTCAAAATTCACAAAAAGCACAAAAAATATAACCACGAATTACACTAATTCTTGTAAAAAGTAATGTTTTAATATTCAAAATTCAACACTCAAAATTTAAAATTTCTAAACGCATCAATCCCTGCACCCAATGCCGGGGCTTCGCCTAATTGAGAAACGGTAATAATTTTACTATCAAATTTGCCTGATTTTAGATAATGTATTTTTGCCTGTTCATTTAGATATTCACTTTTACTAATTAATTCTGATAAATTATTCATAAGTGGTTTAACCAGGTATTCCTGCGCTAAAGGATTTTGGAATAAATTACCCAATCTCTGACCGATTACTATTTTATCCAATAATGTATT
>SDBT01006745.1_pt1 | contig 18982 bp, 26 predicted proteins | sample 2277101 | NCBI WGS metagenome assembly SDBT01 (sample SAMN10404973, study PRJNA504765) | marine sediment metagenome | isolation source: marine sediment core GS10_PC15, 103 cmbsf | place: Arctic Ocean: Southern Knipovich Ridge | collected 2010 | reverse complement strand
CGCGCCGGTGGCGATAGCCGGTCCCGCCAGACCGCCAGCCGCCGGGCTAGGGTATGGCTGAGCGTCCAACTGCCATCTGTGGCCATGGCCGGCTCGACGCCGATCGGCTTGCCCGCCGCCAGCCGTTGCCGGCAGTACTCCTCGAACCCCTCCGGCCTGGCGTGGGGGGTATAGGGGAAGGTGATTCCCTCGGCCGCCCGGCGGTACTCGCCGGCCAGGTCGGGCTCGGCCGGGGTCGGAGCCCGTTCAGCTGCGGGCGCCGGCGGCTGGGCCGCGGGCGTTTCCTTGCGGCAGCCGGCGGCCAGGGCCACGGCCGCGACGGCCACGATGACGCATCTGTGCATGTCAAGCCCCCTTCGCCGTCAGCTCACCGCCCGCTCGACCAGCAGCGGCAGGTGGGCGATGATCTTGAACGCCTGGACGTCCGCCGCCGGCACGGTTTCCGGTTCATAGTCGGGGTTGGCCGATGCGAGCACGGCCCGGGCGCCCTGGACCCGCAGGTCCTTGAGCCGGGCGCGCCGCTCCCCGTCGCGGCTGACCAGCACGCAGCAGACCCCGCGGCGGGCCGGCCGGGCGGTGTCGACCACGACCATGTCGCCGCTGCGGTAGTCGGGCTCCATCGAGTCGCCCACCACCCGCACGGCCACGGCGGCCGCCGGCGCCCCATCATATATAAGGTATTCGTCCGCCCACCCGGGGCCGGTCTGCTCGGCCTGGGTCGTCTCGATCCCCTCGCCGGCGGCCAGGTGCCCCACGACGGGGACGTACCCGCCCTGCCAGGCGCCGGGGAGTTGTTCGGCGTCGATGACCCGGAAGCCCGGCTCGGCCAGCCGGACGACCCGCAGGGGGCCGGCCAGCGGCTGGATATTGTCCCCGGCCGGCGGCGACGGGGCCAGCCGGTCCCGTTCGACCAGCAGCTCGTCGACGAGCTTGCTGGCCATTCCTTCCAGTAGTTCGCGCCGGCCCAACTGCGGCGAGACCATCCGGCCGGCCAGCAGCCACTCCGCCGAATAACCCGCCTGCTCCGCCATAGCCACCAGGGCGCCCAGCACGTCAAAGTTGATCGAGCCGGCCGTGCCCAGCTCCAGGCGGCTGACGACGCTGTTATTGGCCCGCGCCAGGCGGGCGGCCATGTCGGCCTGGCTCAGGCCGAGGGCCCGGCGGATCTGGTGGACCCGCTCACCGAATTTGCCCGCGAAGATCTGGCCGCTTTCCCGTGTCATGAAAATTTTCTCATATTATGCTTCACATCTGCCGACGACATGATTATCCTATGCGCGATACGAGTAGCTTTCCTGATTGGAGGCGGCTTCGGCCGCCAAAAAATATGCAAAACCGGCGAACAAGTTCGCCCCACCGCAAAAGCCTACCACGGCCCGGCGATTTGGTCAAAGCCAAAATTCGCACCTGGGGAGTAACGCAGCGGCGGCTTGCGGCCATGGTGGGCCGCCAGCCGTCGACGATCTGCGAGTACTTCTCCGGACACCTCGCCCACCCTGACGGCCAGAAGGCCATCTACGACGCCTTCCGGCGGCTGCGGCCGGGCTACCGGGGCTCGCTGGCGGACTTCTGGGGCGGGCTGCTCACACGGGAGGCGACCTGATGGCCGACCCCAAATCACCGCCCCGGCTTGTCGGCGTCACGGCCACGCTGGGCCCGGACACGGTGCTGGTCGTCGGGCCCCTGCGGGTCCGCCTCCTGCCCGGCCTGGTCGTGGTCAACTACCGCGATAGCGTCGAGGTGCGGGCCGTGCCGAAGCTGGCCGGCGGCGGCCGCGTCGTCGCCACGACGGACGGATCGATGTACCCCCAGGTCGAGGTAGGTTCACCCCCGCCGGAGGCGGCCGAGGGCAGGGACGCCCCAGTCGGCAAGGACGCCGCGCCCCTCCTGCGGCTGGGCCCGGGCGGCGACGCCGCACGGGACATCTACCCCGCGGATATCACAGACAACCCAGTGGAGCCCGGTCATGCCACTACCCCACGAAAAACCTGATGCGCCGCTGCCGGCGCCCCCTCCCGGCTGGCTGACGGCCGAGCAGGCCGCCGAGCTGCTGGGCCGCTCCAAGCGAACGGTGCAGGCCCAGTGCCAGCGCGGCCGCCTGGCCGCCCGGCAGTGCGAGACCCCGGCCGGGCCCGCATGGTTCATCGATCCGGCCTGCCGGCCGGCCTTCCGTATTGCCCGCGGCGAGCCGGTCGTGGTGGCGCTGGCCGGCGACCCGCTGGCGGGGATCTCCGCCGGCAAGCGGGCCGCCACCCACGAGCGGCTGACGATCGTACACGCCTACCGCGCCGCCCTGGCCCACCGGCCGGCGGCGATGAGCGTAACCGAGTTCCAGCGGGAGTGGGTTGCCGCCCGCCGGCTGACGCACCCGCGAGGCCGCAAGCTCGGCGCCCGAACGCTGCGGCGGTGGATCCGCCAGCTCGATGCCGACGGCCTGGCCGGCCTGGTGGACCGACGCCGCTACCACGGCGAGGCCACCGTCGACCCCGAGGCGATGGCGTACTTCGAGGGCCTGTACCTGCGTGACTCGGGCCAGAAGATCCCCCGGCTGTACGAGCTGGTCGCCGCCGAGGCGGCCGGGCAGGGCTGGGCCTGGCCCAGCCTGCGGACCGTCCAGCGTTACGTCGCCGAGGTCCTCGACCCCAAGCTCCGGCTGGCCGGACGCGAGCCCCGCACCTACCGCGACCGCTGCCGCCCGCACATCCGCCGGGACTGGACGCAGGTGCCGGCGATGGGCTGCTGGGTGGCCGATCACATGATCTTCGACGTGCTGATCCCGCGGCTGGTAGACGTCAAGGCCGCCCGCGGCCGCAAGGCGACCCGGAAGGTCTGGCGCTGGCATCGGCCCTGGCTGACGATGTACCTGGACGCCCGCAGCTGGATGCCCATCGCCTGGCGGGTGGAGTTCGCCGACCCGGACGGCGACCGGACCATGGCCACGTTCGTCGACGGCGTGCTGGCCCACGGCAAGCCCGAGGCGGTCTACCTCGACAACGGAAAAGACTTCCGCATGTACCGCTACAGCGGCGGCCGCAAGCGGCCGGCCCGCAAGGGCGACCGGGTCGTCGCCGAAAAGAGCGTCCGGCCCATCCTTGAGATGCTCGGCGTCGAGGCCGTGTTCGCCCGGCCGTACAACCCCGAGGCGAAGGTGGTCGAGCCGTTCTTCCGGCTGGTGCACGAGTGGTTCGACAAGGCCTGGGAGAGCTATTGCGGCCGCAGCCCGGCCCACCGGCCCGAGCACGTCAAGGCCATGCACGGCCGGGCCCAGGAGTACCACGCGGCCGGCCTGACGATCGAGTCGTTCGCCGCCGCGTTCGGCGAGTGGCTGACGGGCGATTACGCCCTGCGGCCCAGCCCGGCCAAGGCCGCCGGCGGCATGTCGGCGGCGCAGGCCTTCACCGAGCTGCGGCGCGAGGACTTCGCGGCCACCCGCCCGCCGGTCGAGACGCTGATGCTGCTGCTGATGCCCTCGCGGCCAGCCCGCGTGGAGGCCGAGGGCGTCTGGGTGGCGCCGTTCCTGGACCACTACACCCACCGGGACCTGGAGGACCGCCGCTGCGGATCCGGGCGGGACCTGGCCCGCAAGGTGACCTACCGCTACATCCCGGACGACCCCTCGGCCATCTGGGTGTTCGACGCCCGCTCCGATCGGTACATCTGCAAGGCCACCCCCTACGTCGGCGGCCGCATGAACCCGCTGGTCAAGGCCGGCAGCCCGGACGCCGACCGGCTGGGCGAGGCGATCGCCCTGCAGCGGACCCTGGACAAGCGATACACCCGCCAGGTCGCCGAGCGGTGCCAGGCCGCCGACAACCGGCTGCTGGCGGCCAGCCGCGCCGCCGGCGTAGCCGGCGGGGCCATCGACGAATCCGCCCGGCCCGCCGCCCAACCGGCGGCCCGGCTGCAGCTGACGCCCAATCTGGACGGGCCCGCCATCGAGATCGCCGCCCACCGGCGCCGCCGGCGGGAGCCCGAGCCGTCCCCCAAAGAAAGACTCCGGCAGTTCCTCGGCGCGGCCGAGGACCCGGACCAGCCCGCCCCCAGGCCCAGGCGTCGGCGCGCTCTGGACCTGGTGGTTCAATCTGAGGAGCCCGGTCATGAACAACGAAACACACCTCCCACGGACACCACTTGAAATCTGCATGGAGGCCCGACAGATGGTGAAGGCCACGGACGGCGACGGCCCGCTGACGGCCGCCCAGCGGCGGAAGATCATCGCCGACATCGAGGAGCTGCTGGCGACCGACGAGAAGCTCACCACCCGCGTCGTCGCCCGCAATATCGGCTGCGGCCGCTCGACGCTCTCCCAACTGCTCTCGGGCAAGTACAAGGGCACGGGCGACAAGTACCTCCGGGCCGGCTGCCGCTGGATGGCGGACCGGGCCGACCGGGCCAAGACGCCCCAGGCCGCCTACGTCCGCACCAGCGTCGGCGACTACATTCTGACCGTCTGCCGCCGGGCGGCGGACGGGCCCTGCATCGGCCAGGTCGTCACGCCCTCCGGGGCCGGCAAGACGGCCGCCCTGATGGAGTTCGCCCGCGCCCGGGGCGACCGGGCGGTCTACCTGCAGGCGGGCTACGCCTTCTCCTCGCCCGGCGGGCTGATCGGCGAGCTGGCCCGCAAGCTGCGGATCGTCATCACCACGCGCTCGACGTCGGCCACGCTGTACGCACAGATCCGCGACAAGCTCGCCGACTACTACGCCGGCGGCCGGGGCGACCCGTTCGTGGTCCTGGTCGACGAGGCCACCACGCTGCGGCCGACGGCCCTTAATACGCTGCGAAACCTCCACGACGACCCCGCCTGCCGCGTGGCGATCGTCCTGGCCGACACCGGCCGGCTGACCCGCGAGTTGACCAAGCGCGGCGGCTGGGCCATGTACGAGCAGCTCCGCAGCCGCTTCGGCGCGGCCTACCTGCTCGGCATCGACGAGGAGATCCCGCTGGCCGACGTCCAGGCCGTGGCCGACTCGGCCCTGGCCGGCCTGGGCCACACCCGCAAACTCTCGAAGCGGGCCTATGAGTACCTGCGCAGGATCGCCCAGGACGACGGCAAGCTCCGCAACGTCGTGTACCGCCTGCACGCGGTCGATTGGACCGCTCGCAGCGCCAAGATCGTCCCCGCCTTCTCGGCCGCCGAGCTGGACTTCGTGGCCGACCTGGTCGGGGCCGAGCCGTTCAACAAGGCCGCCCCCATGCCGTTCGGGCGCCCGGACCATCCGGCCCGCTCGGCCCGCGCCGAGGTCGCCTGAGGGGCCCCAGAGGAGACGCGATGTACGAGCTGCACATAGAAACCCACCTGACCCGCGCCGGCCGCCACGTCGCCGAGGTCTACCAGACCGACACCGGCGAGCGGATCTGTCGCGGTCCCGAGCGGGCCACGCCGGCGGCCGCCCGCCTGGCCGCCAGCGAGGTCATGCTCCGCAAGATCGCGGGTCTGTACCTGCGGCTGGCGGCGGTGGCGATGACGACGCCCAGTGTGGCCGCGGGGGTCGCATGACCGACCCGCGAGCCAATCTCAGGGCCCGGCTGGCCGAGTGGGCGATCGCGGCGCTGCTGGCGGCCGCGGTCCTGGTCGCCATGGCCCAGGCCGGCCGCCGCGTCGGGCCCACGAGTACTCGCCCAACAGACCCGCCGGTCCCCTCCACTACCGTGCGGACCACGAGCATCCGCCGGCCGGGGCGGCGGGTCGCCAATCCTAGCGCTGCCGTGGCGCAGCCCCGCCGGGTACTCCTCAGCCCGGCGGCCGCCGCAGCTCGCCGGGGCGGGATACCTTCTTCTCCCGCCCCGGCTGAGCCGGCTGATCCGGCAACCCGGACGGTCCGGATGGTCGTCACCGCCTACTGCCCCTGCCGCCGCTGCTGCGGGATATGGAGCAAGACCGACGCCCAGGGGCGATACGTCAACGTCACGGCCAGCGGGGTTGTCCTGTGGCAAGCCCCACCTCACTTCGTCGCCGCACCGCCTGAAATCCCGTTCGGCGCGCTCGTGCGCGTCGCCGGCTACGGCGACGCGCCGGTCCCGGTCCTCGATCGGGGCGGGGCGATCCGTGGCAACCGTCTGGACGTCTACTTCTCCGACCACCAGGCCGCCCGCAACTGGGGCCGCCGGACGCTCGACGTCCAGGTCTACGTGGAGGCGTCCAATGGCTGACGAACGACCGAAGTGCCTGAAATGCGGCGCGGCGATGCTGGAAGTGTTCGACGACGACCCCAAGTTCGGGGAACGCCCACCGCAAGTCCACCTCCCCGGCGGGCACTTCTGCATGGTCCGCCAGCTTGCCCAGGCCCAGGCTGAGCTGGCGAAGACGCGCAAGCGGTTCCTCCGGGTGTGTGATGGCTGCGGCGGCGTGGTGAGCGGCGCCGCCGACTTCCCCTGCGCCAAGTGCGGGTCTACGGACGGCAAGCTGATTGAGGTCGCGTGGTTTGCGATGGTGGGCGAGAACGTTCGGCTGCGGGGGTTCGCTGTCAGGTTGTGTGATGTGGTGAGGGGCCTCTGCACCGCTGTCGACCTGAGATGCGCGATGGCGGACGCGGCTGAGTCCACAAGGCTCGCGCGACGTATTGCCCGCACTGCCGCCGAGGGGGCGGCCGCAGAGGAGACGCCATGAGCAAGGCGGCGGTGATCCTGTGCCTGCTGCTGGCCTCGCCGGCGCTGGCCATCGTGGTGCGGGACGACCCGGCCGACCATGAGGTCGCGCCAGGCTCACCGTTCGCCGGCGTCGGCTACCTCAGCACGGCCGGCGGCACCACGGCCACGCTGATCGGCCCGGACTACATCCTCACGGCCGCTCACGCGGTCGGCGGACCCCTGACCGGCCAGACGTTCACGCTGCAGCTCGCCGGCGGTCCGGACGTCTACGCCCTGGCCGCCAAGCACGTCCACCCGACGGCGGACCTGGCGATCGTCCGGCTGGACCGGGCGACCGCCCTGGCGGGCTATCGGCTGTACGAGGGCGCCGCCGAGGTCGGCCGCACCGCCGCCGTCGCCGGATTCGGCGCCAGCGGGACCGACGCGCCCGACCCGGCCTATCCCAAGGGCACGCTCCGCGTCGGCTACAACGTCGTCGACCGGATCGCGGGCGGCTACCTGGTGACTGACTTCGACGCGAGAAACGGCAAGGACGCCCTCGGCGCGGCCCTGGAGGCCATGCCGGCCGGGGGCGACTCGGGCGGTCCGCTGCTGATCGACGTAGCCGGCGAGCTGCACCTGGCCGGCGTTCACCTGTACCTGACCGACGCCGACCAGGACGGCCTCACGCCGGAGTTGGGAGACCGCTGCTACCACCTGCGGGTGGGCGACTACGGGCAGTGGATTCGCCAGACGGCCCCGCAGCTCCCCGAGCCCGGCGCATTGGCGCTGCTCGTGATCGGCGCTGTGGGGGCACTGGCCCGCAAGGCGGCCAAGGAGAAGCCATGAGCAAGTACACGACGATTGACAGGGACTGGGGGGCGGGCTGGGCCAGTTGGGTCTGGCGCGAGGGCAAGTTCGGCGCCGAGGAATGCCAGGTCAAGACGCCGCACGGGATTGTGATAACGGAGCGCCGCCCGGACGGGGCCAACACGAGCGGCTGGGCCGACTTCATCTATCGGGGCCGCCAGCATCGCCGCCGGTGGGTGCCCTGCCCGACGCGCCGGGGCGTGGTCCGGCTGGCCATGGCGTTCGTCCGCGAGATCGTCGCGGCCGAGGAGACGGGCGGGTGAAGCAGGTCGAGGACCTAACCGACGAGCAGCTGCTCCGGTTGCATGACTGGATCATGACGCCGACGCCGCGCGAGCGGTGGCGGGCGTTCTGGCGAGTCTACCGCGTCCTGCGGCGAGACGGAGTGCTGGCCGAGGGCAGCATCGCCCGAGCGGCCGACGTGGCCCTCCATGGCCTGGAGGGCCGCTGGTGGCGGCAAATGCGGGCGATCGACAGCTTCACGGATTGGTTGGCCGCCCCGCGCTTCCTGCGGAGTCACCGGACCCGAACGCGACGCCGCCGCCGGGCCGGCAGACCGGCCGAGGAGAAGCCATGATAGCCGAAGCCCCAATCTGGACCCGCGTCCTGCTGGGCGCCGCGTACGCGATCGGCCTGGTCGTCATCTACCTCTGGGCCCGGCGATGGGAGCACCCATGACGGCCAACGCCTGCGGAGTCGCCGGCTGCACCCTGCCCGTCCGCGAGGACGGCCTGTGCCTGCGCCATAACAATCTGCTCATCCTGGGCGACCCGGGCGACCCGGAGGTCCTCGCCGCCCAGGCCGTCCTGGCCGGCCGCCCCCAGCCCTCCTCCGGCTCGACGGCGGCGGCCGCTGGCACGGACGACATCACACCCCCCGAAAGGAGTCACGAGATGGCTGAGGACAAGACCTGCGCCGTGCCCGGCTGCGGGAAGCCCCGCGTGGGGCGGGGCCTATGCCAGAGGCATTACCGCCGCCTCTCGGGCAAGGACGGCCCGCTGAAGGATGAGGCCCTCCGTTATGCCGGCGAGCCCAGGCGGCGCGGCGGCACGGCCGGCGGCGACACACCCGCCAAGCCGGCGGCGGCCAAGCCGGCCGAGCCGGCCCGGAGGCACTTGTCGCCCGCGCCCGTCCACGGGTGCGTGGACATCGTGGCCGTGCTGCGGGCCCTGGGCGTCGAGGCCGACGCCATCGGCCTCGAGTGCGGCCTGCTGATCTGTGTGCCGAGCACCGGCCGCGTGGCCGTGGTCACCCGCGCCGGGTCGGTCTCGGCGGCCACGCTGGAGGTCGCCAACCCGTAATGAGCGAGCACCTCTACATTCACATGTGGCGGCAGGTCCGGGAGGGCCGGCGGAAGCTCCGCCCGCCGGGCCCGTGGACGCCGGCGTGTTTCCAGTCGCCGACGATCGGGCCGGCCGACCTGGACGTTGGGCCGCACGCCTGCAGGGACAAGGGCCAGGAGGCGGCCGTGTTCCGCGTGCCACTGGCCGCCATCGAGCAGGTCAACCCCGGCCCACCGCGCCGGGCCGGGTGTTCGGCGCGGCGGATGTGACGTGACTTACAACGCGGCCCGCCGCTGAGGGCGGGCCGGAGATCTCTGACAATCGAATACGAGGGGTTATGGCAGTGGGTGGCCGCGAAAGAAGACTACCTGCTCAAAGTGCAAATAGCGCTTCTTCACCGCCGCCCAGACTGCCAGCCAAGCCCGCACGCCCCGGCGGTTGTCCTCTTTGTCGAGTTGGCCTTCCACATACCCCAACAGTTCGCCGAAGCTGTCCAAGTAGGCATTGAGTCGCGGGGCATACGCCTGGAGGTAGTTCTCGCGCCAGCTGGCGTGATCGGGTGGGAACCCGGCAGGATCCCGGACAGAGTCGAGCGGGCCCGGAATCTTCGGGTCGGCCGGCCAGGCGTTATGCATGGAGAGTATCAGCTCGAAGGTTCTCGGGCCGGGCCACAGCCTGCTTATTATGGCGGTGGTCTCCGACAGCCGTTGGACCAGCGCAGTGATCTCGTGGTCCGCCTTGTCGACCGCTTCTCTACATAGCGCTCTTTCGCGCCCGAGACCAGCGCTGTCTCCCGTGGTGTAATTCGCCAGAGCTACTTGAGCGCAATAGCCCGCTATTCGCGCATCTGCTCGTTCGGCCAGCAGGCGATGGGCGACGGGGAGAGCACCGGCTAACGTCGCCCAGGCCTCTAGCTTCAAACCCAAATCGGCCAGCTTTCGCTGGTGTCGATTGGTCAACCGCGCCGTAAGGAGAGAACCGGCAACTGCGATGGCCGCGACGATGGCCGAAACCCAGATGGTGATAAGTACGCCCTCGGTGGTCATCAGATCGGCCTCCCGGACAAATCCCGCCTAGCCCCTCGTTTCGATACGGCAAGAGCTTACCGCGCGTGCGGTGAGGCTCAAGGACAAATAGGACGAATGAACCTGCCCGCGTTCGGCGCGGCGGATGTGGCGCGACGTAACACGGCGTAACGAGGAGTTGCACCATGACACAGGAGACAGCGAGGACGCCCGACCCGTTCGGCCGGCGGCTGCGGATCGGCGACCGGGGCCAGGTCAAGGCCATGGCCGCCCTGAACTGCGACGGGCTGTACTGCCCGGCCTGCTGGCACGTGGAGCGGGCGGGGTGGACCGACCTGACCAAGGGCCAGTGCTGCCCCAAGTGCCGGCGGATGCACCTGGTCTACGGCGCGGCCCACCCCAAGAGCCGCGAGTCAAAGGCCCGGAGGGCGGCCGTTGGAGCTTGAGGCGTACATCGTGCTGGACGCGACCGGCAAGCCGGCCAGGCTGCTTAACGGCGTCGCGCCGGTACGGTGGACGGTTGAGGCGGCCGAGCGGCTGGGGCGGTTTCTGGATTGGCTGGCGAGCGTCGGCGCGGCCGACGGGCCGCATACGATCGCCCCGGTGACCATCGGCGTGGGGCCGGCCGAGGAATGACCGAATGAAGCTGTCCAACAGGCAAAAGGCGATGCTGCACTGGGTGCCCGACGCGCTGGGGATATCCGACGCCCAGCGGCGGCTGATCCAGCGGAACGTCGGCGGCTTCCACTCCGCCGCCGACGGGACCGTCACCCGCCAGGGCTTTATCGCGGTGATGGCGTTCTACGAGGCGCGGTCGCCCGGCGGGCGGATCCGCGGCTTCACGGCCGGCTACTGGGCCGCCGAGGCGGCCAAGGCCGGCCCGACCGACGCGCTGCTGTTCGCCTGCCGGCGGCAGGCCCACCGGCTGGGCTGGGACAACGCGACGCTGGAGGAGTTCCTGGCCGGCCGGCATATGTCCTGCGGCCAGTGCGGCGAGCTGGCGACCGCCCCGGCCTACTGGCTGCGGCGCCTGCTCGACGCCCTCAAGGCCATGGCCGACCGGCAGCCGAAGACGACGCAACCCGCAACTGCGTGCGGGGCCTGTGCCCGCGGCGGCCCCTGACCGGGCTCCCCGCAGCGGGCCGCGCCGGGCCCCGCATGCAGCGGCGGCGGAAAGGACGAACGATGGAAGAGCAAACGGCAATCAAGATCGACGGCAGCCACCTGGGCAACGTCAACCGCCGCAAGGGCGACGCCCTGGGCCGGCGCGGCCTGCCCGGCGATCGGGCCGCCCTCGACGCCATGCTGGCGGCCCTGTGCGAGCGGCTGCGGACCGCCGGCGCCGTGGGGATCCGCGGCGAGCAGCTCGCCGCCGAGATGGCCCTGGACAAGGGCACCCGGGCCCTGCGGGCGCTGGTCGCCTACGGCCAGGTGCACCACCACATCCACCAGATCATCGGCGTGCCCGGCAAGGGCTACTACTGGGGCCCGGCCGTGGACGGACTGGCCGCCCGGATGATCCGCTCGGCCGAGCGGTACGGCCGCGACTACCTGTACAAGGCCGCCCTGCTCAAGCGGGAGGGCCTGGCCATGGCGGCGGTCCAGCAGGTGTTCAGCTTCGTCGAGCACGCGGGCCCGCGGCCCGGCGGCTTCGACGACGACCTGGCGGCGCTGGCCGCCTCCGAGGGCGTCACCGTAACCGACGTGCTGGAGACGTTCGTCGCCCGCCTGCGCGAGAGCGACGCCGGCCGGGCCGCCCTGGCCGCCGTCGCCGACAAGCACGCCGACGTGCTGATTACCGCGGCCGTCGCCAAGCGGCTGGCCGCCAAGCTGGACGACGTAAAGAACGACTTCCTCACCGCCTTCGCGCGTGCGTTGGCGAGCTGATCGAGAGGAACAACCTTGACGGATCGGACGAATTGTGATACCATAAGGACCCTCAGGGACAGGGGTTCAGCGAAGGGGTTCATCATGCGTACACTCGGTTTTGCCATCGTGCTTGCGCTGGTCGGCTGCGCCCATGCCGCCAGCGTCGTGCTGGACGCGGCCGCACAGGACCGCCACGGCGTGGCCTTCACCGGCTACGCCGCCTGCCGGCCGATCATCGACAATTCGGCCGGGGCGGCCGACCTGACGGGCGTGCGGTTCGCCATTGAGATCCACGCCGGCACACTCGGCGGCATCGGCGGCTGGACCTGGACCAACGCGGACAACCCGTGGTACGGGGCCCGCGGCGCCGAGGCCCTCCGTCCCGACGGCGCCCAGTACACACAGGGCATCGTGTACTACCCGCCTACCCAGGATTGGGCCCCGTACTTCTCCGTCGACCCGACGCCCGGGGCGCCCGGCAGCGGCGACGAGTACGAGCTGTTCGGCCAGGTGCCGGCCGGGATGGTCTGGGACTACCCGGTCAAAATCCTCGGCTGGCTTGGCGGCGACATCGATCTGTTCTCCACCGCCGCCGGCGACCTCACCAGCGACCAGCTCAACGTCCGCGTCACCGACACCGACCGGGGCCCCAGACGCTGCCCGAGCCGGCCGCCGCGTGCCTGCTGATCGTCGGGGCGGCCGCGATTCTCCGCCGGCGAGCGGCCCGGCGGCCACAGCGCAGCAGTTAGCACTACAAGCACTTACGACGGACAACGGCGGGATTCTGCCCGCCTGGCTTATGCGTGAAGTAGGAATATTCACAAATGGCGCTTGACATGGCCGATATGAAACGGTAGGGGTCAAGACGGCCCTGAGGATAGGGAGAGACGGATATGCAGGCATGGACGCTTGCGGCGGCTGAGATCAGCAGCGGCTACATCGCCGGGGCGGTGGTCGTGTGGGTCATCGCCCAGGTGCTTACCGGGCTGTTCTCGGCCGCCATCACGTTGGCGGTGCTCAAGCACCAGACGCGCGAGCTCAAGGTCGCCGTCGAGGGGTTGGGCCAGGCGGTCGGCCGGCTCGACGGGGCGATCGGCGACCGCAAGGATGAGATCGCTGGTATGCGCGTGGACCAGGCCGACTGCCGGCGGCGGGCGTCGGAGCAGTTCGCCAACCGCTCGGAGCTGGTGCGGGTCGGCGTCGACCAGACGGCCCAGTGGCGGCGCAACCAGGAGGCCATGAGCGCCTTCCGCTCCGACGTCACCGGCTCGCTCGAAACAATCCACGGCCGGATCACCGACATCGTCGAGAAGGTGGCGGCGATCGGCGCGGCGCAGGGAGGCGACTGATGGATACGGCCACGCTCAAGAGCCGGACCATCCGCGAGTGCATCCTGCGGGTGCTGTCCATAGCCGACCGCGCCGGCGTGGCGGTCGGGTTTTCCTTCCAGCAGATCCTCGACGGATTCGCCACCAGCGAGCTGGAGTACGGCGACGATGACGTCCGCCCCGACCTCAACGACCTGGCGGACGATCGCCTGGTCGAGCGGTTCTCCGACGCGGCCCGCCCGGGCATGTCCCGGTACCGGATCAGCTCGCGCGGCCGCGACTTCGTCCGGGCGCGATTCCCCTGGGGCAAGATCGACGAGTTCACCGGAGACCAGAGCCTGCTATGAGGCGCGCGGTCCAGACCAAGGCGTTCATGATCCTCGGCGCCTGCGCGGCGGCGCAGGCGGGCCTGCCCCTGGCGGCGCTGAAGCTGCCGGCCGCCGGCAAGCGCGACCGGCTCGCCGCGGAGACGGAGTGGCTGGACGACGCCAACAAGGCCGCCGCCGAGAACGACTCGGCCCACCTGGTCCGCGAATCCATGTGGATGGAGTACGAGCGGCGGCTGCGCGACGACGCCACGTATACGGTCAACGACGTGGCCGAGTGGCTGGGCGAGTTGATCGACAAGCACCTGCGGAGGTTCCCCGTTTCGATCGGCCGCTCCAGCGTCTACCGCGACTCGGTCACGATCCACGCCAAGGAGCGCGTCATCGCCCTGGCCGGTGAGAAGACCAAGGCGTTCCTGGCGGCGCTGGGCGACGCCGAGGAAACCGACGTCCTGCGCGGCGGCCGGCTGGTCGCGGCCCAGATGATTTTCGACGCGCTGACCAACCTCTCGGCCGAGGGGATCACCGACCTGACCAACACCCAGATCATCAACATGATCAACACGCTGGGCTACCTGTCCAAGACCCACGCCGAGACGGGCCTGATCGACCAGAAGCTCGCGGCGCTTCGCCAGGCGGCCAAGGCCGCCGTCGCCAGTGCCAGCGCCGCCAGCAAGGACAACAAGCTCACCCGCGAGAACGTGTACGAGATCATCGACGACATCATGCGGGGGGACGCGGCATGAGCGGCCCGGCCGTGCTCACAAAGCGGAAGGCCAAGGCGGGCCGGATCCTGCTGCCTTATCAGGAGGCGTGGCGGCGGGACGAATCCCCGATGAAGATATGGGAGAAGTCACGCCGGATCGGCGCCACCTACGCCGAGGCCAACGACGTCTCCATGACGCGCCTGACCGGCCGGCGGCCGATGGATTACTGGTTCAGCTCGGCCGACGAGTCGGCCGCGTATGAGTTCGCGGACTACTGCCGGTTCTGGGTGGAGCTGGCCGGCGCCGTGGCCGAGCACTTCACCGAGGACGTGGAGGACCCCCGCACCGGCCGGGCCGTCCGGGCGTTCGTGGTGGTCTTCCCCTCGGGCCATCGGATGACGGCGATGACGTCGAGCCCGCGGCGCTTCCGGTCCAAGGGCGGCGACGTCGGCCTCGACGAGTACGCCTACCACGACGACCCCGTAGCGATGTACATGGCGGCCGAGCCCTGTACGACGTGGGGCGGCCGGATGCGGATCCTCTCGACGCACAACGGGGAGGGGACGGAGTTTCACAAGTTCGTCCAGATGGGCGAGCGGCACGCCGCCGGCCAGGCCAAGCGCGACGATATCCCGTTCTCGGTCCACCGCGTCACGCTGCCCGACGCCGTCGACCAGGGGCTGGTCGAGGTCGTCAACCGGACGCGCGGCACGAAGTACACGCGCGAGGGCTTCCTGACCGAGCGCAGGTCCCGCTGCCGGAGCGAGGACCACTGGCGGCAGGAGTACCTCGCCATCCCGGCGATCGACTCGACCGCATGGCTGCCGTACGACCTCATCCAGGCGTGCGAGCACGACCGGGCCGGCCAGGCCTGGCGGGCCGCGGACGGCCAGCGATACATCGGCATGGACGTCGGCGAGACCAAGGACCGCACCGTGATCTGGACGCTGGAGCGGGTCGGCGACGTCCTGTGGACGCGGGAGCTGCTGGTCTTCACCGATGAGCCGCTGCGGGTCAAGCAGGACGCCCTGCTGCAGCGGATTCGCCACCCGCGGGTCGTGCGGGCCTGCATCGACGCGACCGGCGTCGGGGCCCAGATCGCCCAGGAGGCCGCCCGGACGGGCAAGGCCGAGGGGATCAAGTTCACCATCCCGGTCAAGGACGAGCTGGCCAGCCCGCTGCGGGGCCTGTTCGAGGACCGGCGGCTGCGCGTGCCGGGCGACGCGGATATCCGCGAGGACCTCCACGCGATCCGCATGACCAGGACCGCGTCCGGCCACCCCCGCTATGACGCCGAGCGCAGCCAGGCCGGCCACGCCGATCGTTTCTGGGCGCTGGCCCTGGCCTGCCATGCGGCGGCCAACCCGGGAGCCCAGCCGCATCTGTCAGTCGGGTAAGGAAACCCCATGCCAGGGAAGGCAGACAACACGGACGGCCGCGAGCAAGGCGGCGACCCCGAGGCCCAGCCGGCCCTGTCGGCCGTCGCCAAGGACGTGACGCTCAGCCAGTACGCCCAGATGTGGATGAGCGGCCAGGACGTCCTGTTCGGCGGCGCCGATGCGCTGGGCGGGCCGTCCGACCCGTACAGCCAATCCCTCTGGTACAACCGCTGCGTCGCCAAGAAGGCCACCAACGCCGCCCGCGTGCCGATCCGCCTGTCGCGCGGCGCCGCCAGCGGCACCCGGGCCGTGTGGGACGCCAAGCACGTGCGGGCCGGCCTGGCCGGAGAGCGGGCCGCCTGCCGTCACAAGAGCGCCCTGAAGGCCGCCGACGGCGAGATCGTCGAGACCGGCGACCTGTACGACCTGCTCAACCAGCCCAACCCCGACCAACGATGGAATGAGTTCCTCGAGGCCACGGTGACCTGCCTGGACAACGACGGCCGGGTGCACTGGCTGTTCGACGAGATGGTCGGCCGCCGGCCGGTCAGCATGTACGTCTTCAGCGGCCGCGACAGCAAGGCCATCGTGGACAAGTCCGGCCGCGTGCCCCGGCTCAAGGGCTGGACCTTCAAGGGCGCCGACGGGGAGAAGTTCGTCGCCACGCTCGACGAGGTCGTAACCTTCCAGATCTACAACCCCCGCGACCGCTTCGGCGGGCTGGCCCCGCGCGTGCCCGGGCGGCTGGCGATCGTCAGCGACTACAACGCCAGCCTGTTCAACGCGGCCATGTTCGCCAACAGCTGCGAGCCGGGCACCGTGCTGGAGACCGAGGCCCCGTTCGAGGCGGTCCTGGACGGCCAGATGCGCACGAGCTGGCAGCAGCGGCACGCCGGCCCGACCAACGCCCGCAAGCTGGCCATCCTCTGGGGCGGGCTCAAGCACAAGTCGGTCGGGCAGACGCTCCGCGAGATGGTCTACCCGGACGGCAAGCGGCTGGCCCGCGAGGAGATCTGCGCCCTGCTGGACGTCCCGCCCTCGGTCGCCGGCTTCATGGGGGCGACCGGCAAGAGTGACGCCTACACCCAAAACGAGCTCAAGCGGTTCTGGCAGGACACCCTGACCCCGCTGCTGGACAAGTTCGGCGACGCGGTCAACCTGGAAATCTGCCCGCGCTTCCCCGGCGGGCTCAGCGCCTGGTTCGACATGCAGGACGTGCCGATCTTCGGCGAGCTGCGCCGCGCCGAGATCAAGACCGTCGGCGAGATGTTCCGCCTGGGCGTCCCGCTGGCGGACCTGAATCGCTGGTGCGACCTGGGGCTGCCCGAGCGGCCCTGGTACGACGTCGGCATGCTGCCGACCGGCCTGATGCCGGCCCACCTGGTCGCCAGCGGGGAGCTGTTCGGCCCGGCGGGCGAGCCGGCCCCGCCCGACGACGCGGACGACCTTGGCCAGGGCGACGACGACCGGGGGGCTGCCGGGCTGTCCAAGGCCCTGGCCGACCGGATATGGGCGGACTGGGCCCGCTCCTGGGCCCCGCTGACCCGGTCGCTGCGGCACTTCCTCCGCACGCGCTACCACGCCCAGCAACGCCGCGTCATCGCCCGGTTGACGGCCCTTTACGGGGCCGTCGACGACCCGTCGAAAGCGGCCAAGGACGACGGCATCGTGGCCCACATCCTGCTGGAGGTCTCCGGCCCCAGCAAGGAGACGGCCATGTTCCGGGCCCGGATCAGTTCGTTCGTCTCCGACGCCGGCGAGTTGGGCGTCCGCCAGGCCCTCACCGAGGCGGGGCTCACCGGCGAGGCGCTGGAGCAGGCCGCCGGGCGGCTGCTGAGCGACCCGACCATCCTGGCCGAGTTCCACTCCGAGGCCGTCAAGGTCTCCAGCCTGATCGACACCCGCACCCGCCGCGTGCTCAAGCGGACGCTGTCCGAGGGCATCAGCGCCGGCGAGGACATCCGCCGGCTGACCGACCGCGTCCAGGGCGTCATGCAGAACAGCCGCCAGGCCGCCACGGCCACCGCCCGCAACGCGGTGGGCCAGACGCTGAGCCGCTCCCGCTACCGCGGCCAGGTCGCCGCCGGCATGACGCACAAGGTCTGGCTGCACAGCCGCGGGCCCGGCGAGCGCCGCCCCGGCCACGTCGCCGCCGAGGGCCGCTACGCCCGCGAGCCGGCGATCATCGACCAGCCGTTCGTCATCAACGGCGCCGCCCTGATGTACCCGCGAGACCATTCCGCGGGCCGCCCGGGCGAGACCGTCAACTGTCAATGCCTGCACCTGGCCCGCCGGCTGCCGGCCGGCCGACCGGCGCGGGCGGCGGACGTCATCCAGCCGTATCTCGCCCGGGGCTTCGTGTCCTACGGGCAAATTCTGGCCGCAAGGGACGCGGCCACCGACCTGACCCAAGCTGCGGCCGCCGCCGACACGGAGGGCGACGCCGGCAACGGGGAGTGAGCCATGAATGAGCAACTGGAAAAGGGCGTAGTGGACCGAAACAGCGCCGAGGCCAAGGACCGATTCGTTCGCGGCGTGGCCGGAGGCAAGGCGGGCGGGGTAGACCTGCAGGCGCGGACCGTCAGCGGGATCGCCTCCACCATTAACGTGGACCGCGACGGCGAGATCATCCTGCCCGCCGCGTTCAAGGCCCGGCTGGGCGAGTTCCAGGCGGGCAACAGCCCGTTCCTGGCCGCCCACACGCACCGCTCCCAGACCGCCAACCCGACCATGATCGGCTGGGTGCAGGACGTCCAGGTCGCCAAGGCCGACGTCCGCTGCGTGTTCCGCTTCGCGACGACGGACGCGGCCGAGCAGTGGTGGAAGCTGGCCAGCGACCCGGAGGGCAAGGGCATCGCGTTCTCCATCGGCTTCATCCCCACCCGCTGGGTATACGGCTCGGTGGTCGACCTGGCCCGCGAGTTCCCCGAGATCCGCGAGGCCGTGCGGTCCGCCGGCCTGGCCGACGAGGACAAGCTGCGCGTCCTCACCGAGATCGAGCTGCTGGAGATCTCCGCGGTGGCCGTGCCGGCCAACCGCGAGGCGTTGCAACTGCTGGCGGCTAAGTCGCTGGCCGCGGGGCCCGACGCCGAGAAGGTCCTGGCTGAGTTCCGCCGCGAGCTGGCCGCCGAAGTGGTCCGCCAGTTGGCCGCCGCCGGCGCCGGGCCCGAGGCCGTCGCCGGGAAGATTGCCGAGAAGATCGAGGCCGCGACCGCGGAGCTGCGGGCGATGGTCATCGACCAGATAGACGAGATCAAGGCGCTGCTGCCCGATGACGTCACCCCCGGCGAGCTCGGCCACGACGGCCCCGGCCGGACGAATCCCGGCGGTGATGCGGCGCAGCGATCGGATGGGGCCGCAGCGTCCAGTACGGCGGCCAGCGAGCTGGCCGACGCCCTGAGCGAATAGCTAACGGACATCAACCTCGCAAGGAGAGTCTTATGCACGCGAAATTCAAGGAGCTGCTCGCCACGCTGGCCGAGCAGATGACCCCCGACCCGGCCGAGCGGGACCAGGACGCACTCGGCCATACCATGACTGCCCTCAAGGACTTCGCCGAGTCGGACGTCGCCAGGGGCTACACCGGCACCAAGGAGCTGGCCGAGGCCGTCGCCCACCTCAAGGC
>SDBT01006744.1_pt1 | contig 18983 bp, 39 predicted proteins | sample 2277101 | NCBI WGS metagenome assembly SDBT01 (sample SAMN10404973, study PRJNA504765) | marine sediment metagenome | isolation source: marine sediment core GS10_PC15, 103 cmbsf | place: Arctic Ocean: Southern Knipovich Ridge | collected 2010 | reverse complement strand
TCCAAATGAAAGAAGGGTAGCATTATTCGTTACAGTTAGAGGAGTTGCTTCTGTACCTAGAGCTCTAAAACCATCAAAGAAAGGGCCATCATTAGTAATATTAGTAAAAACAGTGTTAGAAAAGACACCAGGTCCATCACCGTCTTTAATTAATAAAACATCTTTTCTGAATGTATTTTCTCCTGTAAATGTTTGAGTTGCTCCAATCATTGCAAAAATATCGGTTCCTGCTGGAATTGTATTAGTATTTAGAGTTCCAAGATTTACAATATTATTATTAAGAAAATCAGCTTCTATTGAATTAAAAGAATATTCTATGGTATTATTAACTCTAAGAAGATGAGAGCCACCCGTAGCTACATCAGATAATAAATCAGAAGCAACTTGAACAATTCCAGTGTTTAAATCATCAAAAGTTATTCCCCCTAATCCGTTTATTGTATTTCCTGCAGCTTCCACCGTTCCCACTAGTGGAGTTTGAAAATATGACTTTGCGTTTAGTGCTGTTATGATTTGGTTTTGATCATCTAACAAAGGTTCAGCCAGATCTAACAATGCAATTTGTTTAGTATCATTTAGTACAGTAGTGACAAAAAATTGATCCCATTTTTCATCTAGTGACATTATGTATCAGCCTGCAGTTTCATTCTACCACCTGTTTGTAAGAGCATCCTACCAAAATTTTGCAGTAACATGAATCCTTTTAGAATTATACCAGGAATTGATCTTTGTGGAATACCGAAGTGAATATTCCATCTGTGTTCTGGAAAAACATTTGAGATTATAGCTCCAGGCTCAAAATGAAACCTTGAAGGCATCTTTACTGTTCCCTTTGCAATCTTCCATAAGATACTCTAGCAGAAGCTGCAAATGCCTGTATAAAACGAGCATTAATCAGATCTCCTATTTTCATTGGTGTGCTTTTAAACACATCACCTATTACTTGATCATTATTTCCAATTGGTACATAGTTTATTCCGTCTTTTGTAATTTCAAGTACTGATAAAAGATTAGTTCCAGTATTAAGGTGGACAAAAACTCCTAGATCCTCATTTGTTTCAGTGATACTATATGGATCTAAAACTCTTACATTGCCAGTAGTATCTGCATCAGCTTCTATATGATTTGTTGTTTCGTATTCAAAAATAGTTGTAGATGTAATTGAGGTGACAGTTACACCAATATCTAGATTATAATCTGTTTGTGTTACAACACCGGCTATAGTTATAGTGTCACCTACTGCCAAGTCATGAGGTGTAGAAGTAGTGACAGTTACAGTATTGGTAGCTAAACCATCTCCATCAATACCAGTAATAGATAAAGTATTTTTTAGAAATAATTCTTCATTTGCAACTTTATTTCCAGGTACAGTTTCTCTTTCAATTGGAAAACCTGAATTAGTCAATCTGTCTTTTAAAAAGAATAGATGAAATTTAAAGTGTATTTTTCAGTTATTAAGATTTTATTTTATTCTCATTGTTAGTAGCTCGTCTATCTCTTCCCAAATTTCTTCTTTTGTTGCGCCTATTTTTGGTTTGTAGGTTCTGTTTTTGATTGTTAGTTCTTCTTCGTTGATTATAATAAATGGAATTCCTGATTGGTTGTAGTGTAATTTTCTGTCTTTGTCTCTATTCATTACTTTTTGTTTGTAGTTGTGAATCCATCCATCAATTTCTATAATATGTAGTATTCCATTTTTGTAATAGATAATATCAGGTACATGGATTCTATAGAAACAAAATTCCTTATACGTTACAGAGTCGCACCATTTTACGAATCTGCCATCTCCATAGTCAAGTAGAATTATTTTGTTTCTGTATGCTGTGTAATGGAATTTTTTTTTGATTTGATTTGTAAGATGAACCAGTTTTTCAAGATCAGACTGGTAGTTTTTCATTCTTCCCTGTACGAATTGGTTGTATCTTTGGGAGGTCAATTTTCTATTTGATCTAATTGATTTAATGGTGTAAAATCGAGTTTGTCTTTTTTAAATTCAGATTCACAAATTTCACAAATAGGGGCATTTTCAATTATTCTTCCACATCCGTTTTTACAGAACTGACTCATTTCTTTTTTTGGTCCTGAATATTTGATACTAAATTATTTTCATCGGTTTCTTTTCTCCATCCTTTCATAAATTTATCAAACTCTGCATCAGCTTTAGGATCAGGTATTCTTTCAATTTCTTCTCTGTCACACTTGGAACCATAAGGATGAAGATAACCACAAATTCTACAAGAGTAATGAGTTTTACATTTACATTCACAGATTTTATCTTTGCAAGTATTGTGAACTATTGCTTCATGTGTTTTTTTGTCAATTTTTACATAACAATGAGTATTCCTTCTACAATTAGCACAAAGATTTCTTCGTGTTGATGTGTTGAGTCCTTCTTGTAATTCTACTCCTGAATGATGTACTCCTACAACTGTTTCCTCTGTACCGCTATATTGTGGAAAATCTTTACTCATTTGTATTTCCTCCACAATTCAGGATAGTTTTCTAGTTCAATTTCTCCATTAGTTATTGCCTTGGTGTAAATGTAGGCCTGTTGAAATGTTGCCTCATATTTTTTTACTTCATCCATTTTTAGAGTCTGCAAAAATTTCAAAATCTTTTTAGGATCAGTATCAATATTTGGTTTTATAATATCTGATTCCTCCAGGTATTTGTCTAGTGAAAATTCTTTCTGATCAAACTGTTCTAACACCAAATTAACAACACTCCAAAATAATCTATTAGGATTAGTTGTTTCAAAATCTAAGATATGTTTGAATTTTAACCATTTTTCTTTATCATAAATAATTAATGTAGTATGTGATTGATGAATATTTTTTTTTATATTATTATTATTATTATTACGTAAGTAAGTAAGTAAGTAAGTTAATAGATTTCTTTTCATTGTACTGAAAACCTCTCGTTTAGAAATAACAGGATTTCATTCAATTTATGAGCTAGCTCAAAATCTCTCATAAAAATAGGATTTGCCTTTTCTGTTTCAGTTGGATCAGGGATAGTGATTAGTAAAAATCTTTTTCCTTTCTTCTTTAAGATTTGTCTTTCTAAAACATGAATTAATGAATCAAGTTCTATAACAGCCAGTGGTTTGTTACCAAGCTCTACAAGTTTTTTCACTTTATCCATAAAAATTACAACATTCTGATCGTCCATTATTCCCCATCCTCAGTTATTTTGATTATAATGTCACAGGGTTGGCAATAGTAACGATTAGTCTTGAAATATTTTTGTTCATCCACATTGAATTTTCTTTTTTGATAGGATAATCTGTATGCCATATTTCCACAAGTATGTACAATTGCCATTATACAGCCTTCCATGCAATTACTTTATTTCCAGAAATTTTACAAAGTCTTTTTTCAAAAGCAATTACTTTTCCTTTTTTTACTAATCCATTCATTCTTCCTGAAACATTGTTAATTGGTAATCCAGAAAATTTACAAATCTCCAAGTTTGTTGCAGTACCTAATCCTTTGAGAAATATAAGAACAGCTTTTTCATTTTCATTTAATTTCTTTTTGTGTTCTGTAAATGAATCAAGAGATGTGTCTCTCATATTTGTTAACATCATTTTTTAAAATCTCCTAAAGAAAATCTTGTATTAGAGTGGACAATTATTATACGAACACAATGTTTACATATTTTCCATTGTCTTAATTCTAATTTATTTACAAAATGAACATGCTTTCTTTCTTCTATTCCAACTTCATATTGTCCACACAAACTTTTCCAATCTTTTAGATAATGATTTTTACCCCCTTGACCTACAACACCTCTTTTATAATATGCCCATCCAGTAAAATTTTTATCGGGTAATCTCTGAACTTTAAATTTAATAGATGAATTCATAGACTGCATCCATTTTTTAATTTTGGTTACTTCTTTGTATGAATGAAATATTTTACCTCCTGTATGGAATTTTTCAGAAGTCCATTTTTTAAATGGGAATTGTGATTCTACTATAAAATAAGAAACTTGATTCATTTTTTAGTGCCTCCTTCTGAGATCAATCTCTGTGCAGTTTCAAAATGTTCTTTGTCTATTTCACAACCAATAAATTGTCTTTTTAGTTTCTTTGCAGAAATTCCAAATGTACCTGATCCTAAAAATGGGTCGTAAACTATTTCATTTTCTATTGTCATGTATTTTATGTAATAATCAGATTCTTTTGTTGACTGAGCCCATTCATGTAATTCCTTTCCTTCAAATTCTGATTTGATAACATCCTTTACAAATTCACCTTGATATTTTCCTTTAACAAACCACAACATTATCTTAGCTGCAACCAAAACTTTTTTGCCAAATACAGAAGCTGATGCACCTCCGTGTAATACTGTTATAGGCCAATGGAATTTTAAACCATATTTTTCAAAAATATTAATTATTTTTCCGATATTTCCTTGTCCTACATACGTAACAATTGATCCTCCATCCCTTAGAACTTGAGCTGCTTGTTTTGCCAAGTCCTCAAAAAGATACAAAAATTTATCGTGATATGGTGGATCTGTAAATATCAAAGATACTGAGTCATTTTTGATTTTTAGGTCCTGAAATTTCTTATGATGTATTGAGATAGTCTTTGGAAGTTTTACTTGATTTTTTTGTAGTATCTTTTTACGTTGAGCTTTCTTTTCGTCTTTGATTATTCTTTTGTGAATTTTGCTGATAGTTACTTCTCCTTTGTTGATTTTTTGAATTTCTTTAGTTGTGGCTTTTTCTAAAATCTTGGTTCCCTTGTCGTATGTTCTTCCTGAGACTTGGGCTTTTTTCCCTAATGTATCTCTAACTTGACCTGGAGGAAATGTTTCCTTAGGGTTTGATTTTTTGCCAGCTAACATTCGTTTTTTGGCTGCCTCTGCATAGTATGGTTCTAATTTTTTTACGAGCTCAATTCTTTGGAGTGGCGTTTGATGTCTTCTCTTTAAGTTACATTCTCCAACAAAGATAATTTCCTCAGTTTTTGATTCAAATTTTCTAGGTGGTGCGATTTTTATTTTTGCTCCTAATTCCTTACAGATTTTAAACCTATGATGTCCATCTAGGATTATTCCTTTCTCGTTTGTAATAATTGGTATCCACAAACCATTATTTTTTATTGAATCTTTTAGCTCCTTAAAATCTTCATCTGATAATGGAGAAACAAAATCCTCGTATTCTTTTGAGACTGTGATTTGCAACTTAGTAATTTACCTCAATGTTTAACAACTTTGAAGCCTGATCTGATTTTACTGGATTTTTGCAATCATAACAATAATGTTTTCCATCTTGTTCTTTTTCAAATTTAGGTTTTGGTTTCTCACAATTGCACCAGTTTTTATCTTTTACTGGCTCTGCTGATTTTGCATCATTTTTTAAATCCTCAATAATATTTGATGCAGTTTGTTTTGTGTTAGGTATTATTCCAGTATATCCTAATGATTGTAGATAATCTAATTGTTTTAGAGTTGGTGCATCTGTGTTTTGTGTATTAGGTGTATTTAGTTTCTGAATATCCTCATTATTAATTGAGTTAAGCATTGCATTGATTTCAACTTCTGGAATTTGTTTTCTGCAAGCATTTCTTTCTGCTTTGGATAATGACTTTGTTCTTCCAAAAGTATCATAAGTTCCATTCAAACTATATGGTGATTCTGATGCACCAACTGTTGATAATCCTGTTTTTCTGTTTCTTACTTTGATTGTTGCATACCAAATCCAAGTGCTTTTATTATCAGGTTCATGTTTTACTAATTCTATTAATGGCATATCTATAACTTCAATTGGTTGTTCTTTTTGTGACATTTTGAGAACAAGCCATTTTACTCCCATGTATGAGAGTTGTTTTTTCCCTCTGACTTCATAAACCAGAGCTTGTTTTACTGCTGTTTCTGCATCTTGAATTTGTTGAGAGTCAGCTTCATCCATAATTTGAAATTCAGATTTTACGGGTAGGTTTTCAGTACTCATTTTGAATCACTCCTTTTATCTAAAAATTCAAATCCTCTTTCCTTTGCTATCTGGTCTGTAATTGTAAAAAGTTCTAAAATCATTTCTTTCATATCATGTGATTTAACATCTGCAATATCAGAAGGATTTTTGTAAATTACTGCTTCAGTGGAGTTTCCAAATGTTACTTCTATGGTTCTTTCTTTCATTCCAACACATTCCTTAGGACTTTTTATGTCAGCTATTCTTACTCGTCTAGAAAAGTATGGTGCTTTTTCTTCAGTACTCAATTTTTTTCTCCTCTCCGACTTTTTGTTTTAGATATTCAATTTGTTTTTTGAATATCCATTGTTTTAGTTTTAAAAGTTCTCGCTCCTCATACATCTCTAATTTTTCTTCATCAATGAAATCCGTTTCTTTACCAAAAAATTTCTTTGTTAATTGTAATTGAATTTTACCAAAAATTTGAGATGGAGCTGTTGATAAACTAGTTTGACTTAATTGAAGTAAAGCGTGATAGTCAGGGGCTTCTTCCTTTTCAAATATTTCTTTAATATTTAATTTTGCTTCAAGTTGGTATTTTTGTTTCATATCATCAGTTACATCATCTTCATATCCTGGTACTGCAATTATTGGTGCTGAAATTAAGTAAAGTGTTTGTAATGTTAATTTCTTATCTTCTGATTTTGGGATGAGAGATGTCATTCAAGTCCTCCTTCTAAAAAAATTAGAGAGAGGATCAATTGTCCTCCTCCTCTACTGCGGATTCATCAAGAGTGGTTTGTCCTCCCTTCTTCTTGATGTATTGGTCAATTTCTGATTTTATTGTATGTGCTTTCTTTTCGTTTTTGCAAGATCTTATCTTGACTTTGAGTTTTACTTTTTCCTCATCGCCTGTCCAGTCTTTTGTTTCTTTGCCAAACGTTACTTGATCATCTACTAGATCATAGATTGCTTGTCTGACTTCTGCAACTTGCCTATCGTTTTTGAAATTCCATACAGTGTATGTTAGAGTTATACACTCAGAATTCATTGCATTGACATTTGAAACGTTGATGTGACCGTTTCCCTTTAGATTTTTTGTTTTATCATTTGCCAATTTTAATCTCCGTAATTATCCAATTATGATCACATTCCTCTGGTTCTTTTGGAAAATTGTGAAATGGTGGACATTTTTTAATTTGTTCTAAAGTAATATTTCCATGATAGTTAGCTACAATATTGCATTTTCTACAAGATGCACGAATCATTTTTGATTCTCCTCAAAATTACAATGAGCACAATTAGAAGAATCACAAAAAAGACATCTTATTGAAATAATATGGTTTCTGAATTCTTCATCATTAAAAAGAAAATGAGGAACTCTAAGGGTTTCAGTTCCCTCTCCATCATCATAAGTTATGATAAGTATCTTTGGCTTATCTGTTGGTACCATCATTTCTTCAACTCCTTTTCAATAAGTAGAATGGCATCTTCAGATGCCTCTACTTTTGATGAAGCAAGAAGGAGGTCTGGGTTTTTAGCAAGCAGATCTAAATTCTTGCAAACATAAAGATACCCAAACCTCCCAAGAACAGATTTTTCAATATCATAACCTTTGGTTCTTAATTCAGAAACAATTGTGGAGGCACAAATAATCTCTTCTACAGAATCATTGAACTTTCCAGTTACACGTACGAAAATTCCTGTGTTCTTATTTTCGGATTTCAGATTTCTCTTCCTCCGCTTGTAACAACTTCAACGTATTTCTACGCACGAAACTACTATTTATATGATATTATGTGGCTAACATTGAGCTATTGCTTGGTTATATGAGCATATAGTAAACTTCATAACCTAATCTCCGAGTAAGAATTTTGTTGCCTTAGTGAAAGGATTATTCTCCGCTCAATCAACTTCAACACTTTTTTGAGATCTAGGGCAACAAGTCAATTTATTCTTACGATCAACTCAAAGTTTGATCACTTTTATTAGATTAGATCATGAATTTATGCTATTTACATAATTACACAATTTTAACATATTATGCTAATGATCTTATTTTATGATATTATGTAAATTACATAAAATAAAGAAATAAACTAAATAATCTAAAATTAAAATAAAATGTAATTATGTATTAATTATGCTAAATATTAAATAATAATTATAGAAATTTTATTGTTTATAATTGGCTAGTTTTACTGCTCTGAGTTTGGCATTCATACGTTTTTCAAACTTTAATCTAGCTTGTTTTTCCTCATCTAATTTTTCAGTTAATGTATCTACTTGTTTGTTGGCCTCTTTTAGTTTCTTGATCTCCATATTTTTCTTTGTTAAATCAAATATGGCTACACTTGATTCTACTTGGTCCCACAATTCTATTTTTTCATTTAATGTGCGTCTTTGGTATTGTTGGATATATGCACCATGACCAATAAGAGCATGAGCCATATCCTTACTATCAGAAAGTGCATCTAATGCATGAGTAAAAAAATAAGCTCTAAAACAATATAGATTAATTTTCATTCTGCCTGTAGTTTCAAATTTATCATCAAAACCTACTTTTTCACAATATTTCTTGAAAACTTTATCCTCGTTACTTCTAGCATATTTTAGATTTGCATTTTTACTAAATACTTGAGAGTCTTTATTTTGTGTCTTTCCAAGCAAATTTGAAATATACGGTGTACATTCTCTTGAAAATTTTATGGTCCTGGCAATTTTCTTTTTTGTAAGTTTGGCTGGAATTAATGCAGTGTAACAATTGTATTCTCTATTCCAAGTAATATCTCTTACACGAAGCCCAGTAATTTCTATTGGTCTTGCACCAGTTGAAATTAAAGATAGATAATATGCTATTTTATGATATTTAGAAACTTTGAAAATTGTAAGTATCTCATCTAAAGAAATGGCATGTGGTTCCTCATAAAGAGTTTGAGGATAAACTAATTCTTTTGTATCAACTGCAATTTTTTTGTATCTTAGATATTTATTGACACCACTAATTTTTACACGAATTACACTAACAACATTATTTTTGTGGAGATAATGAATCCAATCTTGAAGTAGATCGGTTATAAGATCATCTTTTTGATCTTCATCAAATGTTTTGAAATAATCTATAATCTCCTCTCTAGATCTACCGTATGTTTCAACACAAAAATCATTAAATTGTCTATTAGCAATTTCAATTCCTTCAAGTCTTGATTCACTAAGACCTTGCCATTTTATCATAAAATTTTCCCAGTTCTTTATTTTATGCAATGATTTCTTGGTAGGAAAATCTAATTCTTGCATGCCTGTTATACACAAAAAGGGCATAAAAAGTCACCTTTTTGACCCACACTAAACCCTTAATGTACATCAGAAATATGACTTTTATCGTGGAATTCGACTATTTTTGTCATAGTTTTTGAGACATTATTGATTATATTTCTCCATTATTTCTTAAAAGTTTCCAGAAATGTCTTAATCCATATTTTTGTAATGTGTCTTCATATACCCATTCATACCTATTCCAAAACCAAATCCAGTATTGAGAAGCATCAATCATTTTAGTGTAATCATATTTCTATTCCTTTCTAATAAATTTTCAATGTTAGCTATTTGCATTTAATTATTATTTACTAGGGATTAATTATTAATATTATAAACTATTACTCTTGTTGTAGTATTTGCTTCAGTCCCTCAACATCATCATAAAGTGCTTGCACATCAGATTCAATATATGACTCAATTTGTTTCTCGAGGGTTGTATCATTGAATTTAGCCAACAATGTATAAAGTCTAAAATTTTTCCCCAAGTCTATTGTTATCTTTGTGTCAATCATTTTTTTCTCTTAATAATTTTTCATTGATTATAAGTTCTGAAACTTGTATTTTTTGCATATCTTCATCCCAAGAATGAATTATTCCAGCTTCTGTCTCTCTATGAACTGCAAGGTGAGCTTCTGTTGGTTCTGTTACTAACATCATCACATGAGGCCATTTAACACAACATCCACAAGGAGCTTGAAGATGTTTTAGTACATGTTGGCATTCTTGTTTCATGTTACTATCTAGGCACAAAGTTCTTTAAAATGATAGCTATTGAGATACCATTTTTATGTAAATGTTATTTGGAAAGCTATCATTTACGGAGATTAATAAAAAAAGATTAATCAGATTCCATACTTTGATTAAGCAAAGAATCCAATTCCTCTTCAAGGTATCGTGAAAAACTCATTCTGTTTGTAGATGGATTGTCACGTAATTCATCCAGTCTATTTTTTACAAGCTGAATTAATTTTTCACCCGTTGTTTGATTTTTTGTCATTTTTCTCTATTTGATGCAGTTTTTGTGCAATTTCGTGATAGATGTTGTTTAAGATACCAAATATGTTTCTCTCTCTTTCAATCATTTTATCAGCCATTTTTTCAGCTTCTTCCTGAGTTGTTTGTTTACCAAACGGAGAAGGCTCCATGAATTTTTTGATTGCACTTTCTCGTAATTTTTTAGATTTCTCATAATCTACATATTGGTATCGGACACTTAATTCCTCATGGAATTTTTTATGTAACAGTGCAGATTCTTTCTGGTTTTTTGTTAATGTATTGTAGAATTTTTCATAGCATCTGTTTTGGTTTTCTTCAAATTCCATTTTACCTGCGATTGATTTCATAGAAGAAATACATTCGTGTATGTTTGTAGTTGTTAGTTTTTCTTTTATCATTTTCTCATTATCACCTCCTGCCCCTATGGAACATTCAATTATATCCTTTACACGCAGAATACCTGAGAGCATTCTTTGTTTTAGATATTGAATATGTATGGAATTATCTTACTAATAAATTTTAAGCGGTTATTAGGGGAATCGAACACCTGTCACAAGATCGACAATCTCATATTCTGCCACTGAACTAAATAACCAATATTTCACTCACTATCTACTTTCTAATAAATTTTAAAAATTAATAATATATCTCAATATCAAGAGGAGTAATTGCAATTCTCAAATCCTTTGCCATCTTTTTATGATCTTCACAGTAAATATTGCCAGCACAAACTGTACAGTCTTCATATCGTGATTTTGTAAAAAGATCTGGTGGACCGCCAATTTTACGCCATTCGTCCCATGTGTAATGATGACCTTCTTCCATATCTCTATTCATTTATTTTGGTAATGACCGAACTAATTTTATTAATTCATCAATAGAATTTTGATTGTGTTCTCCAATTAACTTTATTTGGATCAATATATTATCCATTTTATCTAATCTTTTATTATTAGATTGAATGAATCCATTTAACGCTGTTATAATTTCTGTTACTAACGTATTTCTTGCCAAATCAATGTAGTTTTTAGTTTCTTCATCCATATCTCTATTCACTCACTACTTTGTAATAAATTTTAAATTTTGTTTGGAATAACTAATTTTTTATCAAAAGTAATGGATTCTGTAAAAACTATGGAATTTTTTATTAGATAATGATCACCTGCATCAATTATCTCACCATTTTTTATAAAATATTCCAGGTCTCGTTTTTCAAATATCATATCACTATTCACACACTATTTGGATAGATTACATCCACGGAGATTTTGAATGGGTTTGATTCTTTCACCTTCATAACCATCCATTATCAGGTTAGAATTCACCATGTTTACACGAATATTCAAACAGTTTTTTATTTTCTCCATTGAATCGTGATTAGATTTACAAAAATTACAATCAACTTTCATGTCTCTATTCCACACTCTCCACTTCATAATCTGCATCACTATCTGTAATAACATCAAAATCAATAGATAAATCACTTTTTGCTTTCTCTAGTGCTTTTTGTTCTGCTTCTTCTTTGTTTGTTGCCCATACTTGAATTGCTGTACTTGAATGTTGTAATGCTATTTTTTTTACTCTAACTGTGTATAGTGTCATTTCAATATCTCCAAAATAATTAAACTTGTAATTAGAATGCCAAACACAATACCACCTATAACAATCGTTGCTCTTAGAAAGTGTAATGGTGAATATTCATAGTCACTCATTTCATTTCTTTCCTCATGATGCTAGTTTGATATTTTAAGACAGCCACACTAAACTCTTCAAGTTTTTCTTTTGGTGTTTTAATCATTTTGATTCACCTATGTGGATGCCCCCGAAGAGTGAGACCACCTGTTTTATCGTGCATTTTGCTAGACATAGCAAGATATTCATTCCATGTTACCCATAATTTATAGATTAATTCATATTTTGTCTCTTTAATTAATTCATAATCTTTCATTCCTTCTTTAATAATAGAAATATCATACATAGATAATTTTAAAATTTCAACGGTATAGAGATTTTTAGTATGTTCGCATTCCCATGCTAATTGCTCCTTTGTTAATATCATCAAGTTTGGTTTTTCTTTTGCTTCTACACAATTACATCTTTCACATCCATATTTATCATAATAATGTAATTTAATTGAATGGTCACATATACATTCTACTTCACTCATTTTGATTTCTCCTTTAACTATGCAATCATTCCCAGTATAGTTTGTCTTACATATTTTTCCTTAAACTTTCTGTTAGTTGCTATCATGTATCTTCCTATAAGGAAATTAATCATTTCTGGATCATCTTTTGCAAGTTTGAATGACTCTGGTTCTTGATTGTATAGTGTTACAAATGCTTCTATGAACTCTTTTGGGGTATCACTCATTTCTGTTTCTCCACAAAACCAGTTTTACATTTAGTGCATCTAATAATTTGTCCTGGGGATTGTTTAGTTGATTGTTTGTGTTTACAACAGGGAGTAATAACATATCTTGGTTCCATAATATAGTATATTTTATAGACTATTTAATAGTTTATTTTGGTTAGTGTGTAGATAATTTAATTATAACTCCATCATCTAAAATTAGATTATTTGGAATTTATCTCTATATCCGCCACGCTCACCAGAGTCTCTATCATAAAACCATAAATGTAATTCATAGGTCCCTGGTGGTAATCCTACAGTTCTCCATAATCTAGATCTCTTTCTTAGCTTAAAGTTGATAGTAGATGCGTCATTATCTTCATCTTTGGCATGAGATTGATCAATCATGAGGAGTTTACCTTTGTGAGATATTTTGCCTGTTACAACTTCTGCTCCTCTAATTTTGATTAATAGTTCATCTCCACTTTTAATACTGTTACCATGTTGTGTTTTTATGAAGTTAGTTTGATATTTGTCTCCGTTTGATACTATGGATGTTATCTTTCCTTTTGTGAGAACTTTGTTTGTTGGAGATTCTAGTTTGTCAACTCTTACATCTAGATCAAAAATTTGTTGTTCTAGTTGTTGTAATTTACCCATTTTTCTTCTCCACTAATTTTTTGTAAATTCCAAAAGCTGCACTACCACCTACTGTAAATGTCATAAAAGCCCAAAATGATGATGGATCTAATGTGAAATTAATGTCTGTAAATCCATCTAGAAAAATCAATATTGCTCCTGCAATTGTACCAGCTAATGGAACAAATTTTGAGGTCTTTGACACAAGCCTATACCGTAATAGTTGATAAATAAAAGTATAGCAAAATTGCCGATCCAGTTAAAGCTATTCCAATAATTGAACTTGATTTGAAGTGCTCTGAGCCGTATGCAAATGGATGGCCAGGAATTACTTTCTTTTGTACTATTTCGATTGCCTGCCTCCATTCAGCTACAATAAACAAAAATCCAGCTCCATAAAGAAATGATGCAATTGGACCATTAAACAAATCTATAATCATTGCAACTATCATTAATTCCAATCCTACATGATAATGCTCATGGGCCTCCATTCCTTTTTCAGCCTTTTTGTAATCAATATGCCACCAAAATGTATCAATTAGCATTACAAGTATTGCACCTAAAATAAAGGGAAATACCTCAAACATGATTGAAAACATTTTGTGTGGATTTAAGGCTTAGCGCTAGGCATATCCCAAATTGATCAGGACTTGAGAATATGCCTAACGCTAGAATTATTTTCAAAATTTCTTTAAGATCTCTATACCCAAATTAATCTTAGTAATTACTTCAATATCTTTTTTAACATTATTACAAGTCATTAATTGATCAGGGCATGGAAAAATATGATGGATAATGATGAAATTAAAAAAATGTTTGAAAATCTGCAAAAATATGTAGAAAAAAATATTGATGAAGGTAAAAAAGAACACAAAGAAATCAAAGATGCACTTCGTAAATTATGTGACAGAATGACTAGTAATGAGAATACAGTAGATAATCACTTGATAAATTCAGCCAAGAAAGAGAAATCAAACAAGGAAAAAATATCTTATATCATTACAGGAATAAGTTTGGCTATTGCAATTGTAGCAGTATTTGCAAAATTTAATTAATTATCTTCTTCTTCCTATTTTTTGTTTTAGTTTTCTTTTTTGTTTCTGTTTTTCTCTCGTTTGTGGAATTGGTGCTTCTTTTTTCTCTTTTGGTTTGTTGAGTTCCTTGAATTCCTTGTCTAATCTAACTTTTTCTTCTGCTTTAATTTTATCAATAATTATATTTGAGTATAGAGTCTGAGTATAGACTTCAAGACATTCCTCTTTTTGTAATTTTTTGAATTCGTCTTTGTTTTTCTTTAGCTGATCTTTTTTTGCCTTGATTGCAGCTTCTGTAATTTTTGGATTTATTTCATCTTTTGATAGTATTTCTTCTGCATTTTCTATAATTGATTTATTGTAATTCTTATTTTGAATGTACATTAGTTTAGCCCAATTTGCTATTTTTATATAAAATGAATCCCCTACTATAATCTCATATTCTTCTAGTTTTCCAGCTATGTCTTTTGCTTTAAAATTTGGATTTGATGGTATTTCAATTTTCTCAAATTTTAGTTCATCTAGATTGGTTTCTTCAGTAGTTATGGCTCCATCTTTCATTACTCTTAGATTTAGAGATTTTTTAATAAAAACATCACCTGTCTGTTCATTGATTTTTTTACTGGAATTTTGATAAAGATACGATCTTTCTTGTTCTTTTTTATCATAACATGATTCAAATTCTGCGATAATTTGAGGCGATAATTTTACAATAATTGTTTTAGCCACTGTAATTACAATTGTTATTAAGATTAAAAAGGTTTCTTAATAACTTATACAGAATAGTTACAGACTGTCAGCTATGTACATGACATCTGAGCCATCAATATCAACCTCTTTTTTATTTTTTTAAAAATTAATTAATAATATCAGTGCATGCAGTAATTACATTTGTTAGAGTAATTTCTACACCATTTCCTGAAATATCATAAATAATTTCATTTGCGTTTGTTACGTTGCAAGCAGCTACCAATTCAAAAGTATATGCTATATTATCTTCACATACATAATGTGTTATGAACCCTTCAGCTTGGAAAATATAATCTACTACTTGGCCATTTGTAATCATACCCTCTGCAATTAGAGTTTGATCCGTGCTATCAATAATTGTAAAATAAGGTGATGAAGCTCCGCCATCTTTTTCATTATATACAATATATGAATTAAAATACAAATTGCTATATGTAGGTCCATCATCAGGACATGTTATTGTGCCTCCTTGAGCATTAATATAAAATGAATTTTCATCAATTGTCCAAGGAATAAAACCAACAAATGCAGCAGTCGCAAAAGATGAACTCACGATAATGAGAGCAACAAGTGTAACGAAAAATGGTTTATTCATATATTATAGTCTAAAGATGGTTTAATTTAAATTTTAAACTGGACTTATTCAAAATCCTCAAGTGGACTGACCCCTGTATCTTCTTCATAACATTCTATAAAACCTAATACAGTTGAACTACTATTAGAAGTTACATCTAGTTTTATAATTTGACCTGTAGTTACTTTATGCCCAATATTTGTAAAAGGATAAGTTTGACTCTTTATTCCTACTCCGGCACCAGTGCGTTCCGCAGTAAATCTACATGTTTCAACTATTATTCCATTTATTTTTAAATTTGCTATTGCTGTGGCAGTAGTTGCTGAAAATTGATTTACAAAATTAACAGTTGCTCTTGCAATATACATATCCTTACCTCCGCTTGCAGTAAGAGTAGCTAAATCTCCAGTTGCACCAGCTAGTATTCCCTCATCTGTTTTAACTTTATTTAATAATGACTTTACAGATAAAACTAGAATGTCAGACAAGAATGTTGCAATTCCTCCTTCTATTGGTATTCTTTCTAAATAGTGAATCCATGGACCAACTAATTTCAATCACTTCCAATATCATACTCTTCTGCATTAATTTTTTCAATTAATGATTTTTTGTACCTTTTTCTTTCAATTTCTGTCATTTCATCACGACCATTATTCAATGGAAAAGTAAATTTGTTAATTATTTTTCCCTTTACAATTTTGTCTTTTCTACCAGTATCAATCATTGCTAATGAGACAATATCCTTTTGATATTCTCTTACTTGACGTTCTTTTTGACGATGAAAAACTCTTGCAGCACGAACTTTATCCCATACTTTTTTTAGATCAGAGTCAGATTCATGCCAATCCACGAATAGTCTAGTATGTTCTTTTTTTTAAAGGTTGTTTTTTAGTTAATCACAATCATCATAACTGTTTGACTCTCTTGGAAATTTAGTATATTCATAGGGAAGCCAATCATACTTACTGGAATCTGCATATTCTAGATCTGCATTCTCCTCCCAATATTCTAAATCAGGTACTTCAACACAAAAAGACTCGCTGTATGTAGATGTGTAATTTCCATAACTGACAGTGGCTTCTACTATAATTCGATGAAATGGATAGAACATTGGATATATTACATCTGTATCAAAGAAAGCATATCCTCCTTCATTAAGAGTATCAGTCCACTCAAATAAAACAAAATCCTCATCAATTATCTTAACTGTAATATCTGCACTATCAAGATAGATATTATTGCGTACATTTGTTACATGTACCTTCAAATCTAATTCTGAATTAAGATTTTTTGTGTCTGGGAAGTTAACGAAATTAATTGACATTACAAATGAATCTGTCTCAGGTTGTATGACATTAATATCATTACTATAATCATGAGTTGGAATATTTGTAATATTCATTTGTTGTTGCCATTCTTCCATATTTTGTAAACTCTCAAGGAGTGAATCGTTTGTAATAGTCTCAAAATACTTTTCAAATTTTTCTAAAATATCTACTCTATCTTCTATTATGATAACTTCCTCTCTTTCAAATATCTTAAATTTCTCTATTTCTCTTGGATTAGTAAAAACTATTGTAATATCACTACCATGTAAAAGATCATTACCTCGTATAATGAACCCAAGTTCTGAATCTCTTACCTTGAAACTATTTTCATAAAATTTTACTGGCAAGTTCTCAAAATTCATAGTTTGTGAATCATAAATAATTTGTCCACTTAGTGTATTGTTAAAAAATTCCATGTAAATACTGTCATTTCTGTCATTATGAGAGTGACCCTTAAAGAATGATACATCAAAAGTCTCAGCATTTGCATAACTTGCCAAGAAAATAATTGGAATAAACAATAATACAAATTTTAATTGATTCATAAATCTTAATAATTGAAATTATTAAATAATAGTTAAAGATTTCTAATGATTATGAATAAAGGATATTTTGTATTAATTTTATTAATAATTCCAATTACAATTTACGCACAAGAATCAGAGAATGAAATTCCCGAATGGATAAAAATAATGATGGTGTTATGGGGTGATGGTTTAATTGAAGATAAAGAAATGTTGACTCTGTTTCAATGGTTAATAGATAATAATATTATACAGATGGATACTAATGCATATGTGTCTCAAGACGAAAATCAAACAAAGTTAGATGATCAAGAAAAAAAACATAAAGAAGAAAAGACTACAATGAGAAAAGATTGGGAAACATTAAGCATCCAACATGATCAAAAAGTTGTTGATTTGAAAAAAGATAATGATGAAAGAATAGAAAAACTCAACGATGAACATGATGGAGAAATTGAAGAATATACAGATTTAATACATAATAGAGATAGAACGATAGAAGAACTCAAACAAGAATTAAAAAATAAATAATTTTTACGGTAAAGTATCAAAGAATGGAACAAATCTTGTAACTCCATTTTCTTTTATCTGAAAATACCCATCAGCTACTGATGGAATGGTACTTCCACTAGAAGCAGAAGTGCCCATGTCAATAGTATTGGTACCTTGCATATCTAAATCTTCAAATACGTTTATCTCTCCTCCAGGATTCATAATAATATCATCTGTTGGAGTTAAATCAATATCATTACCAGGAGATAATTGAACATCATTACCAGGATTAAGAACCCAATCATCAGTTCCACCATCATATTTTCCAACTTGTATGCCATTCTCATTAACTATAAAATCATCACTTGTATCTACATCAATAATAACATTTTTTTCTATTGTAAGTCTAGCATCCGATAATCCTTCTTGAATTATTAGAGTATCAGCTTCTGGGATTTCGAATGTTGTAGTTGTCGTATCAGTATTTTCTATATTAAATCCATTGTTAAAAGTAATCGAACCAGTACCTGGAAGGATATTTAATCCACCACTATCAATGGATAATATATCTGTGATATTTTCAGTAAAGAAAACTGTATCTCCACTAACAAACGAAAATCTAGCACCTACTCCAAGCGGTCCACTAACACTTAGTTTTGTAGCTCCTGCTGAATCTTCAATGTCAAGTGATAAAAGATTGTTTAATGAGAATCCGTCTGCATCAATATTAGAGAGCCAAGGAGTTTGAGAACCACTAGCAGCAGTTGCCCATTCAACACCTAATGCTACAGCAGAGTTTGCAGTTAATACTTGACCGTCTGTACCCACAGGAATTCGTGCAGTTCCAGTATCAAAACCAAGGAGATCTCCCTTTGTAGTTAGTGGAATTGATCCAGCTTCTAAATCAATAACAGTAGTATCCCTTACTACTGATAGATGATTAGAATTTCCTGAATCCATGAATATTTTTCCAATATCCAACCCCGTAGTAGTAGGTGCTGTAATACTATCAATTTGAATAAACATATCATTAAGAAAAAGACCATCAATA
>SDBT01006743.1_pt1 | contig 18984 bp, 13 predicted proteins | sample 2277101 | NCBI WGS metagenome assembly SDBT01 (sample SAMN10404973, study PRJNA504765) | marine sediment metagenome | isolation source: marine sediment core GS10_PC15, 103 cmbsf | place: Arctic Ocean: Southern Knipovich Ridge | collected 2010 | reverse complement strand
TAGCGTTGCTGCAAGGGTAGGATGCTCAGACTTAGAGCGGAGCTGGGTGATGTAAGGATTCGGGTATTTTCATTCATAGGTAGGTATTGTCCCATTCGTGGAGGCTTGACCTACTTGGATTGATAAAGCATTTTATGAGACATTATTAAGGAGAAGAAAAATTGAAAGCACTAACCACTGGCTTAATTTTGCTGACAATTTCAGTGCCTTTCCTATTGGGCTGCTCGGCCGAGAAGGTGGCTAAAGAAGGCGATTCGATAAAGGTACACTACACAGGAAAGCTGGAAGATGGGACCGTATTTGACAGCTCAAGGGACCGCGAACTGTTTGAAGTTACGATTGGAAGCGGCGGTGCTATTCCGGGATTTGAAAACGGCATTATCGGCATGGCCCTCGGAGACACCAAAACCATTATCATTCCGCCCGAGGAGGCCTATGGGCCAAAGCGTGATGAATTGGTAATGACCATCAGTAAAGACGACTTTCCTTTGGATATTACACCATCGGTGGGGCAGCAACTGCAGATGAAGCATCCCAGCGGAAACATCGTAAACGTGACTATAACGGATGTAATGCAGGATTCCGTGACCTTTGATGCAAACCACCCCATGGCCGGAAAAACATTGATCTTTGAAATCGAATTGATTGAAATTAAGTAGCTGCGCGACGAGGACGGGTGACCCACCTGTCTCCTGTGCGCTGTCAAGGGGCCGTGCCTTACCGTAATGAACACCTCTCGCAGACCAGCAGTATACGTAATCCTTACAAGCGAATCAACAGTAGAGGTAGGGCAGGATCCCTGCGAGGCTGTGCCGTAAGTCCAGCGTCATCGCGAGCGACTGAAGGGAGCGTGGCGATCTCAATTGTACAACCGTTTCTGCAACAAGAGATTGCCACAGCGCTTCGCGCTTCGCAATGACGGTTTCTGGAGCTTATGCGGTTAAGAATCATACTTTTGTCACAGCCTCCCTGCGATCTTGCCATCCTTAGGCTCTCGATATTGGCAGGTGTGCAGGTGACCTTCCCTACTAAACCTCCGGTTCCTTCATGTCGTACTCCGCCCAGTCCTCTTTGGCCGGGCCGTAGATAGCCGGCACTTTGAGTCCTGCCTGGCGCATCAGCACCGTCATCTGTCCTCGGTGGTGGATCTGGTGCTGGATCAAAGCCATAAGCGTATATCGCCGCTCCCATGTCTCGCCGTACATGTCGTCCTTGACGTCAAGGGTTTCATCTCTCCACTCCTGCTTGATCTTTTCCAGCAGGACCATAGCAACGGAAGCATACGCCCGCTCTATTTGTTCGGCCGATGGCGGCACAGGCGCGTCCGCTTTCAGAAGGTCAAGCTTGAGGCTCGTGTGCTCCATCATTTCAGGGATGGTGGTGACGATATGCCAGGCCATTCGCCCTAAAGTGCGGTGGTCGTCGGCCACCTTTCGCGAAAGCGATTCATCGGTCAGATTCTGCATGACCTTTCGCGTCGACTCCATTTCAGGAGTCCAGGTCTGCTCAAATTGCGCGATAGTGGTAAACATTCTTGAGCCTCTCCATAAATAGGGTGGTTATCCCGGCGACTTCGCGGACAAGCGCGGTTGCCGAAAACAGTGTCCAACGTTTATTTATTGGGATCGTTATCTAAAATCCTCTCCACTGCCGTCAACGTCTCTTCCGACAGCGTCACGTCCACCGCCTTGACGTTTTCTTTCACATGTTCCACACTCGTAGCCCCAATTATCGCGCAGCTTATCTCAGGACGCCGCAGGACCCAGGCCAATGCCAGTTGAGAAAGGGTGACATCCAGCGACCGGGCTATCTTTGCCAGTTGTTTTGTTTTCTCGATATTTTCCGGCGTGAGATCATTGCTGAGCCAGGGTGTGGTGGCGCCGCGACTGGCGGGGGGAGGGCCGTCGCTGTATTTGCCGGTCAACAGCCCCTGAGCCAACGGGGAGTATACCGTCAGTCCCATGCCATACCGAGCGCAGGTCGGCATAATATCTACTTCAATGTGCCTATCGAGCATGTTGTAGCGCGGCTGTTCAACGACCGGCGCATAGGCGCGCCAGAAGCGAGCGTCACTTACAGCTCGCTCTAACTGAGCCGCGGACCAGTCCGATGTTCCCCAGTACAGAATTTTGCCCTGCCGGACCAGGTCGTCCATAGCCCGCACTGTCTCTTCGACTTCGGTCTCCGGATCATAACGATGGCAGAAGTAGATGTCGAGGTAGTCAGTGCCGATGCGCCTGAGAGATTTTTCGATGGATTCTATAATGTGTTTGCGGCTTAAACTCCGGTCATTGACATTATCCGACATGGGCCAGAAGACCTTGCTTGAAATTACCAGATCAGACCTCCGGACACTTCTTATGGCCTGCCCGACAACCTCTTCGGCTTTGCCGTGGGAATAAATGTCGGCTAAATCAAGAAAATTGACGCCCAGATCAAGAGTGGCCTTAATTATGGACTCCGCCTGCTTAGCTTTAACCGAACCACCGTAGGTTAGCCAGGCGCCCAAAGCTATTTCCGATACTTTTAGACCGGTCTTTCCGACTCTTCGATAGTTCACAACAGTCTCCGTCCAAGAGAATCACTGGCAATCCTAAGGGTACAGATAAACAACTAAAATTGCAAACATTGCCTGCTGAAGCGCCTCGGTTCGGTCCGGCACTCTGATAGGGGTCGAGCAGATTTCTGTCAAGGAGAGCAACAGAAACGACTGAAATGCAGCGGCCACCCCTGCTTGCGCAAGGATGGCCGTTTTCGGTAGAAAGCAATTATTGTTCAACTTCCGTCAATCATCAGGGACATTCCAGTGGGGGCGGCCCCTCGAAGAATAGGTACTCAACAAGATAAATCACATCGACAACGTTGATCGCTCCATCTCCGTTAACCTCAGCCTCCTCAAGGCACGGCGGTGCAGGGCCATTATGGAACATATACTCGACCAGGTAGGCGAGGTCAACAACGTTTATGGCCTCCCAGGGATCACCGTCAACGTTGCCCCGGATAGGATCCACGCAGCAACCCTCGCAGGCGTCGCCGATACCGTCGCCGTCGCTATCCAACTGGTCGGGGTTCCAGTCTTCCGGACAGTTGTCGCAGACATCGCCCACACTGTCGGCGTCCATGTCTTCCTGACCGGGATTATATAATGTATCGCAGTTGTCGCAGACGTCGCCAAGACCGTCGTCGTCAAAGTCTTCCTGATCAGGGTTGTAATCAGTAGGGCAGTTGTCGACATTGCCGCAGACACCGTCGCCGTCAATATCGTTGTCGGGGTCGTTGGGGCAGACGTCGCAGACATCGCCGAGGCCGTCACTATCGGCATCCTCTTGACCGGGATTGTAATCGGTCGGGCAGTTGTCACAGACATCGCCTACTTCGTCGCCATCACCGTCCTCCTGCTCTGGATTTGAGATGGTCGGGCAGTTGTCGCAGGCGTCGCCGACAGTGTCACCGTCGCCATCTTCCTGGTTAGGATTGGAAACCGTCGGGCAGTTGTCGCAAACGTCGCCGACGTTATCGCCGTCGCCATCTTCCTGACCCGGATTGTGGTCGGTCGGACAGTTGTCGCAAACATCGCCGACGTTATCGCCGTCGCCATCTTCCTGACCCGGATTGTGGTCGGTCGGGCAGTTGTCACACACATCGCCCACATTGTCACCGTCACCATCCTCCTGACCCGGGTTTGGAATGGTTGGGCAGTTGTCGCAAACATCGCCTACGTTATCGCCATCGCCATCCTCCTGACCCGGATTGGAAACTGTGGGGCAGTTGTCACAGGCGTCGCCAATGCCATCGCTGTCGCCGTCTTCCTGATTGGGATTGGAAACTGTCGGACAGTTATCGCAGACGTCCCCAACGTCATCACCGTCCTCATCTTCCTGGCCGGGGTTGTAATTGGTCGGGCAATTGTCTACGTCGCCGCAGATACCGTCGCTGTCAATGTCGTTGTCCGGATCGTAGGGGCAGACGTCGCAGGAGTCGCCTATGCCGTCACTGTCACTGTCTTCCTGGGCGGGATTGGCACTGTCGGGGCAGTTGTCACAGACATCGCCCACGTCGTCGCCATCACCATCCTCCTGCCCTGGATTTGAGATGGTCGGGCAGTTGTCGCAGGCGTCACCGACAGTGTCACCATCGCCATCTTCCTGGTTAGGATTGGAAACCGTCGGACAGTTGTCGCAAACGTCGCCTACGTTATCGCCGTCGCCATCTTCCTGACCCGGATTATGGTCGGTCGGGCAGTTGTCACAGGCATCGCCCAAGCCGTCACTGTCAGTATCCTGCTGACTCGGATTGGAAACGGTTGGGCAGTTGTCACAGACATCACCCACGCCATCGGCATCACCATCCTCCTGGGCGGGATTAGCACTGTCGGGGCAGTTGTCGCAGACATTGCCTACACCGTCGGCGTCATCATCCTCCTGAGCGGGATTAACACTGTCGGGGCAGTTGTCGCAGACATTGCCCACGTCGTCACTGTCGCTGTCTTCCTGGCCGGGGTTGTCTACATATATGCAGTTGTCACACGAGTCACCGACATCGTCTTCATCATAGTCTTCTTGATCAGGATTCGGTGTGGTCAGGCAGTTGTCTACGTCGCCGCAGATACCGTCGCTGTCAATGTCGTTGTCCGGATCATAGGGGCAGACGTCGCAGGAGTCGCCTATGCCGTCACTGTCGCTATCTTCCTGGGCGGGATTGGCACTGTCGGGGCAGTTGTCACAGACATCGCCCACGTCGTCGCCATCACCGTCCTCCTGTCCTGGATTTGAGATGGTCGGGCAGTTGTCGCAGGCGTCGCCTACGTTATCGCCATCGCCATCTTCCTGGTTAGGATTGGAAACCGTCGGACAGTTGTCGCAAACGTCGCCGACGTTATCGCCGTCGCCATCTTCCTGACCCGGATTGTGGTCGGTCGGGCAGTTGTCGCAGGCGTCACCGACAGTGTCACCGTCGCCATCTTCCTGGTTAGGATTGGAAACGGTCGGGCAGTTGTCACACACATCGCCCACATTGTCGCCGTCACCATCATCCTGACCGGGATTGTGGTCGGCAGGACAGTTGTCACACGCATCGCCCACATTATCGCCGTCGCTATCTTCCTGACCCGGATTAGAAACTGTGGGGCAGTTGTCACAGGCGTCGCCAATGCCATCGCTGTCGCCGTCTTCCTGATTGGGATTAGAAACTGTAGGACAGTTGTCGCAAACGTCGCCAACGCCGTCACTGTCGCCATCCTCCTGACCGGGGTTATGGTCGGCAGGACAGTTGTCGCAAACGTCCCCAACGTCATCACCGTCCTCATCTTCCTGGCCGGGGTTGTAATTGGTCGGGCAGTTGTCTACATCGCCGCAGATACCGTCGCCGTCAATATCGTTGTCCGGATCATAGGGGCAGACGTCGCAGACATCGCCCACACCGTCGGAGTCATTGTCCTCCTGAAGAGGGTTGTAGACAGTCGGACAATTGTCTACGGGATCTCCGATCCCGTCACCATCAGTGTCTGGAGGCGCCACATGAAAGCAGAACGGCCCGCCCCAGTCCGGATAGACAGCGCCTCCCGTCGTTGCCCAGTACCACTCACCGCCCGTAGGATAAAATGCAGAGTCGATGCAGAGCGTATCATAATAAGTACTGGGTGTCGTTTCAATCCACCAGCACAGGGAGTCTGTACCATCTATGATACCGGGGCCAAATAACTTAGCGCCGCCAAAACCGACGGTGTCCGCGCCCACGCCATCAATGCTGAATATCATGATATTGAACACTAGGTCGTAAAGGTTCGGCCAGCCCCAGGAGAAGGTATCATAGGTGATGGCTGTATAGTTGTCGGTATAGGCGCCGCCTAAATGCGTGTACACCTTGAAGCCGTTAGTGGAACCGGTGATCGCCGAACCGTCACCGGGGGTATAGGTCAGGCGGAAGTACCATCTGACCTGCTGGTCTACCATCACGGAGTCATCCCCGTAGGCACCAATCATGCTGTCCAGCGTGATCTCAGTGGCCCCATGAGCCAGTCCGGACGATAACAGCATCGACAATAGCAGCATCAATGATGTCAAAATGATTATGAAAGAGAGCCTCTTCATTTTTCCTCCTGTGTTAATCTGTGGACAACCTGAGTGTGCGTCTGAAAGCTTAACATGCTCACCTGTCGCTCAAGCATGGCAGAGCTTTCGACATTGGCTGCGTGCCACGATGCCACTGCCCCTATCTCCCGTAAGCACTTTCGGAGAGCGCAAGACACGGCCGGTTGAGCACGTTCTTATAACATGTTGCACATTGCTTCCTATATTTATAATGTACCTCCCACGTCCCATATGTCTAGCCCTTTATCCCAGGATCGTACCCTCCTTCCTGTCAAGCTAATTGTGTAAATTGAGTATCAGGCATATCCGGTTGCTGGTTTGAGACATAAGCGATTATGCCATAGATTATTCTCTCAACGCTTTTGGTGTTATTAAACGCCCTCATGGGAACAAGCCGGTGGCTCACCTCAACCCGCCGGGTGCAGGGCAAGGGGCACATATTTCCGGGACATAACAATAGATCTCGAGAAACAAAAGAAGCACGGATTAAACGCCATGAGGACAAACATAGTCATTTCCGGCTAAAACTCTTGATTAACAGACTCACTTCGTCTATTTCAAGAACAGGCAGTTAGTACATAAAACAGATGCCTGAACGCATACCCCTCTCTTTTATGTAATATAGGGCGAGTAATTTCCTTAGTCAAGTCTTTTTTTGTTCCAGACCCACGCGCTATGACGCACGTGGAGATTAAAAGTGGATGCGATCGCCGGTAGTGTCCTCGGGGGCCGGCTTGGTTTTTCGTGAAGAATTGGACAGACGCAGCCCCTTCGCAGGATGCAGGCGGCAGGTTGTCGTTGGCTGGTTTTCAACGGTGAAGATTTCGCTGCTGACGTTTATACAGCGCTCAGTGGCGAGTTCCCCGGACTCCAGGCAGACGTCAAAATGCACGATACCATCCGGCTCCTCAAAGTCCATGATCGGCAACGAGTCATGTGCCTTAATCATGAACTCCGTCCAGATCGGTACGCCGTTCAAGCCGCCAACCTGGTTTTTCCCCAGGGAGGTTTTGTCATCAAAGCCGATCCAGGTGCCGGCGGTAATCTGCGGGGTAAAGCCGATAAACCAGTTGTCGCAAAAGGCATCCGAGGTGCCGGTTTTGCCGCCGGCCGGACGGGTAAAGCCTAACCATCGCGACCGCCGTCCGGTGCCGTTGACGACTACCGAACGCAGCAGGTCGACCATGATGTAAGCCGTCTTCGCTGAAAGCACCTCCTCTTTTTCGACCGCGGTATTGTCCTCGAGCACGCGCCCGTAGCGATCGACAATTTTGTGAATCGAACGATAGGAAACAAGGATGCCTTTATTGGGGAAAGTAGAAAATGCCGACACCAACTCCAGCAGTCTTACCTCGCTGACGCCAATGGCCAGGGAGGGGACCTCGGCCAGGGGAGTCGTTATCCCCATCCGCCGGGCGTAAAAAATGGCCTGGGAGGGATGGATTTTCAAAAGCAGTCGTATGGCCACCAGGTTTCGCGAGAGTCGCAGGCCGTCTCGCATGGTTACCGGCCCCATGAACTTGTTATCAAAATTGTGCGGGCGCCATTGCTTGGCGCCGGGAATGTCCAGCACAATCGGGTTGTCATCGACAATATCGGTGGTTCGGAAGCCGTTGTCGATGCAGGCAGTATAAACGAACGGTTTGAATGCAGAGCCGGGCTGCCGCAAGGCCTGAACGGCGCGATTGAATTTGGTCTCCTCAAATGACCGGCCGCCGATCATCGCGAGAATGTCGCCGTTGGCGTTGTCAATAGCGACAAAGGCACCCTGGATCTTTTTGTATACCCAAATCGAATCACCGAACTCGTCAGCGGTATCGGGGAGAACCTCCGTATAGTGCTTGTTCGTAATATCGTACTTCCGCTCAATCCGGGCACGCAGCGAATCGACTTTGCGACTGACCGCCGTTTCGGCGGCTTCCTGCAGGCCAACGTCCAGCGACGTGAATACCTTCAAGCCCCCGGAGTAGAGCACATTTTCACCGTAACGGTCAAAGATGTACTGACGGACCCATTCCGTGAAATATGGAGCTATCCCGATCTTCTCTTCGGGGGGTGAAATCTTCAAAGGCTCCCGGTTGAGAGAGTCGTGTTCCGCCTTTGAGATTTCGTCGCACCGGTAATAGGAATACAAAACGCGGTCGCGCGCCCGGCGGCACTTGTCGGGGTTCTTAAACGGGGAATTGGTGTTGGGCGCCTTCAAAACGCCAATCAGGATAGCGCAGTCGTTGACATCGAGCTCTCCAACCGATTTCGTGAAAAAGGCGTGGGCCGCCGCCGCAATACCATAGGCGCCCCGGCCGAAGTAGTACTGGTTGAGATACATCTCGATGATTTCTTCTTTAGAATAGGTCCGCTCCAGTTTGATGGCCGTCAACGCCTCCTTGATCTTCCTTTCAAAGGTGCGTTTCCGGGTCAAAAAGAGCATGCGGGCGAGCTGTTGAGTGATGGTCGAGGCTCCGGCTGCTTTTTCCCATTTTAACAGGTTGGAGGTGGCAACGATGAAGACTCGGCGCACGTTTATTCCCCAGTGGTCAAGGAACTCGCGATCCTCCGATGCCAGCAGAATGTCGACAAGGTGAGAGGGGAGAGCCCGATATGGGGTCAAGACACGGTTCTCGCTGTAGAACTCTTTCAGCAGGATGCCGTTGCGGTCGTACACTTTGGTTTTGAGGCTCGGCTCGATGTTGTGAAGCTGCTCAAACGAAGGCAATTCCGATTGATACACCACGTAGGCACGGTAAGCGAGGACACAAACGAGTATCAAGCTGAGGATGGCCACGGCAATGATTGAATTCCTCAGCCGGTGCCTTTTATAGCGTCTTTGGTCCACTGAATTTGCCATAAATCAAATTTTGCTCCCCGATAACGGTCAAGTCAAGATAAAATAGGCAGCCAGACTGTACGGTTGCTTTTTGTCGGTTTTCTTGCTAACATAGTTACTCCCATAGGGAAGTTAAGTAGATCAACCTTTGGTTGTTATATGACGATACCTCGATAAAGATGCACAGATGGAGAGGAAATTGAGCACAGAATCAGTCAACAGCCGTTTGGACACCGAGTTCAAACGCCAGTGGGGGATCATTGTTAGGGGAGCCGTTGATGTTCTTCCCGAAGGGGAGTTCGAAGAGCTGGTGAGTAGATCAATCAAGGAAAACACCCCCCTGCGGGTAAAGCAGGGTTTTGACCCGACCGCCCCCGACATTCATTTGGGGCATACGATAGGGATACGCAAGCTCAAGCAGTTTCAGGAGTTGGGACACAAGGTCATCCTGATTGTGGGCGACTACACGGCCATGATTGGCGACCCGTCGGGCCAGTCGGCGACCCGCCCGCAACTCGAATACGACAGAATAATGAAAAACGCCGAGACCTATCAGAAGCAGTTCTTTAAAATTTTAGACAGGTCAAAAACAGAGGTGCGCTTCAACGGGGAGTGGTTCAAACAGATGGATTTTTCCGATATTATGAATCTGGCCACCAAGTTCACTGTTGCCCGCCTGTTGGAACGGGATGACTTCGAAATCCGAATGCGACGGGGAATACCGATCTCGATACATGAACTGTTCTATCCGCTGATGCAGGGCTATGACTCTGTGGCCATCAAAGCCAACGTCGAAATCGGCGCCACCGAACAGAAATTCAATCTTTTGGCCGGGCGGACCATACAGGAGGCTTACGGCGTTGAACCCCAGTGCGTTCTGACCCTACCGGTGCTGGTCGGTATTGACGGCGTAAAGCGCATGTCCAAATCGCTGGGCAATTACATCGGCGTTGACGAGCCGCCCAAGGAAATATTCGGCAAAGCGATGTCTATCCCTGACGAGATGATTTATCCTTACTTCGAGTTGACCACCGACGTCACCCTGGAAAAACTGGAGAATATCAAAAAGGTCCTTTCCCAGCCGGACATCAATCCGATGGCGATCAAAAAGGAGCTGGCCGAGACGCTGGTCGACATGTATCACCCGGATGGCTCCGGCAAAAAAGCGAGGGAAGAGTTTGAGCGGGTTTTCTCTCGCAAGCAGCTTCCCGATGAAATCCCCGTGATCTCCAGTGAAGACCTCAAAGGCTGGGACATTAAACCTGCGAATATCTATCTGGTCCATCTAATAACGCGGGCGAAGCTGACCAGATCAAACAGCGAAGCCCGGAAACTTATTGAAGCCGGCGCCGTTCTATTAGACGGCGAGAAGATAACCGATTCTAATTACGAGTTTGCGCTGAAAGAAGGCGAAGCGAAGATTCTGAAAGTGGGCAAAAGACGATTTCTCAAAATTCGCGCCTGAGCGACTTACTAGGCTAATCATCGAAAGAGTCGAGCGAAGCATTGAAAAAACTGGCCATATTTACACCCTTGCTTGTCTTGTTGGTCGTCGGGTGCTCATCCAAAACAGTCAAGCGACAGATTAGGGAAGTTAAAGTTGATCCCCGGCAACTACATGCCGAGCCTGTTGGGCTGTCGCCTTTGGAAGAAAAAATCCATCCTCAGGCTTTCCATTACTTTGTCAATGCCGCCATCTACGAGCAGATGGGTAATCCCTACCTCGCGGCAACGAATTACCAAAAAGCGCTGCGGTTTTACCCGGAATCTTACGAAATCCGCTTTTCTCTTGCAAAACATCTTTACCGGCTACAGAAGTTTAAGGATGGGCTGGTTGTACTGTCTCAGATCAGTCCGGAAGATCCCGACATATATGATCTGCGCGCCAAACTGTACCTAGCCACTGGGGCCGATGACTCGGCCCGAATGTCTTACCTTGAATCGGTGGCGCTTGATTCCACAAATTCCAGCGCATATTCCTACCTTGCCGGCGCCTACCGTAAACAAAACAATCTCGATTCTACAATCTGGGCTTACAAAAACCTGGCCAGGATAAGGCCTGAGCGGTACCGACTTTTAACGGAGCTGGCCAGGCTGCAGACTCAAAAAGGAGATTATGAATCGGCCAAAGCATCGTTCTGGAGTTCCATTGAACTGGCCGGGGAACCGGAGAATATCGTCTCCTTTATCGGTCTGGGAGAATTGTACCAGGTCACACAACAACCTGAGTCGGCCTTAATCGTATTAAATATGGCGCTTGAAACAGACTCGACTAATGTTCTCATTCACAGAAACTTACGAAGCGTTTACATTCTCATGGACTCGCTTGAGCTGGCCCTTACTCATGCCCGACAAGAGACGGAGTTGACGCCGCTGGACCTTTCTGCTGCCCGCCGACTGGGCATGTTGTACTACTGGCTCGATTCTCTACGGCAGGCCGATTCGGTCTTCACACACCTGGTGGCAAGCGGCGAACGACACCCGGCAAATCACAGTTACTTAGGTCGTATCGCTCTTCGCAACGAGGACTTAGAGCGTGCCCGGGAGCAGTTTACCATTGTGACCCAACTGGCCGACTCCGTGTATGAATCCTGGGTCGACCTGGGCTATGTGTACAGGCAAATGGGACAGCCGGACAAAGAGATAGAGACCTATCGCAGCGGCCTGAGCCACATGCGCGATGAGCAAAGCCAGTCGCAGCTTTTGTTCACGCTGGGGTCAGCGTACGAACAACATGGGAGAATTGACGAATCCGTGGCTACCTTCGAGGAACTGGTCGCCAAAGAGCCCGATTTTGACCAGGCTCTCAACTATCTGGGGTACATGCTGGCCGACCGGGGGGAGCGCCTTGAGTATGCCCGGGAGCTGATCGAACGGGCCGTCTCAATTGCGCCGGATAACGCCGCTTACCTTGACAGCTATGGTTGGGTCTTTTATCGCCTCGGCGACTACAAAGAGGCGCTGGTTTACTTGATAAAAGCAGTAACGCTTGACAGCGACCCGGTAATACTCGATCATCTCGGTGACGTGTATCATGCCGTGGGTAACACTGAGCAGGCTCGCACCTGGTGGCAAAAGGCGCTGGAGATCGATCCTGACAACGAACAAATCAAGGAGAAACTCGGTTTGTGAGCCACGGGTTGAATAGTACCCATATTCCTTGGTTGTTCTTTGTTGGGGCATCCATGCTGTTGATGCTTGCGGGGTGCGCCGAGGTGGCCCCCCCTCCCGGAGGCGAGGCTGACAAACTCAGTCCCTTTCTTACAGGTTCCATACCGGAAAACGGCGCCGTCAATGTCGCCCCGGGTAATTCCGTCACCCTTTTTTTCTCAGAAAGAATCGTTGAACCGAAGTCAGGCAAAGCGGTGTTCATATCGCCTCGCCCGTCAAAGGAACCGAAACTGAAGTGGAAATCCGACCTTCTGCAAATATTTTTCCCCGACAGCTTTCGAACCAACGAGACCTACTTCATCTCCCTGAGCACCAATATCACCGACCTGCGCGGCAACAAGCTTGACAGCGCAACCACTATCGCCTTCTCCACCGGGTCGTCACTTGACTCCGGGTATGTCGCCGGTCATGTCTACTCGAAAGACAAACCGCTTGGCGGGCTTATAGTGGCTCTGTACCGAGCCTCGGCCTTTGAAGACACGACCATGATTTTTGATTCTCTCTACCCGGATCACGTTACCCAGTCAAACAAGGAGGGCCTGTTCACTTTCCAGTACCTGCCGGCGCGGGAGTATCGCCTGGTGGCTTTTGACGACAAAAATCTCAACGAACGTTTTAATCCGGCGCGGGAATCTTTCGCCCTTCCGGACCGCCCCATCATCCCCGGGGGCGAAATGCCGCTGGATAATCTTGAGCTTTCCCTTACCACGCAGGACACTGCAACGTCGGAAATCATCTCGGTTGCCTTCACTTCTAACCGGCTGTTGAAAGTACGTCTGTCGCGAGAAATCCCGCTTGACCTGCTGCGCCGGAGCCCCTCCAGCATCATGCTGAGAAGTCAAGAGGATACCAACCAGGTGTACGCAGCCAATTCCTTTCTTGAATCAGATACAACCAGAGCCTCCGTTCTCAATTGCCATTTTGGATCTCTGGGCGAAGAGACATACGATTTGGAACTGACCTACGACATTTCGAGACCGACGATTCACTATCGCGGCATACAGGTGAAGCTGGTCGAGGACAAAATCCCGCCGACTGTTGTCAGATTCTATCCGGACCGGACTCCGCAGTTTGTCGACAAAATAGAAATACAGGTCGTCTTTTTAGAATCGCTTGACACTGCCAAAATTACGGAGGGCACCTTTATCCTTCACGAAGAACCTAACACGGAAATCTCTCTGATCCGTGAGTGGCGGGACGCGTTTCATCTTATTCTGCACCCTTCCGAACTCAAGGAGGGCAAATCATACACGTTGGCGGTCACCGAGTTTGAAATTGCCGATATGGCCGGCAACCTTCTTGGCGACAGTCTGCGGGGATATCCCTTTTCGACATTAGATTCTGATTCGCTGGGGTCCGTGTCCGGGGAGGTAGTGGTGGAGATTGCAGGTCAGCAGGACAGCCCGGCCGTGTTGTCGTTCAAAAAGGTTGGCACCAAACAGGTCTTTGACCTGTCGGTGTCGGGAAGAAAGTTCAAGATTGAAGTACCGGCGGGGAAATACCTGCTGTCGGGATTTGTCGACTCTGACCTTGACGGACAAAAAGGCCACGGGTCCATATACCCTTTCCGCCTGGCCGAGACGTCAGCAAGCTATGCCGATACAATCAGTGTGAGAGCAAGGTTCGAGACTGCCGAGATAAGGTTCGAGTTTAAGTAAGCGTCGTGGAGTCTTCAGCAGGGAACCGCAAAACTCAAACTCCTGTCATTGCAAGTCCGGCAGTTGCCGGACGTGCGATTACGACAAATTTGTGGCTCCGCCCGGCAGGCCACCTGGTCGGCCCGCTTGGGACGGGGTCGCCCAACACCACCAAAACCGCCGGTATTCTTTTGAATGCAACTTGGTATGAGACGCGGTCTCTGCTTGGGGCGCTCAATCTAAGCTTTTTCTCCCTGCCGCGGTGCCTAAAGTAGCCCCGCCTTCCGCCGATAGCTACAGTAGATGTCCCAAATTGAAACAGGTCAAATGATATGACAATGGTGCAGGTCCAAAAAGAACCGACGTCGGCCAGGGTGTCGAGGACAGCGTCGGAGACGCACTTATCACGGTTAGCGACCATTACGACCGAGTTCAGCGCAGCGGAAAAAGCCAACCTTGCCGCAGCGGAGTCGATGCTTTTAGGGATAGTGTTGCGCGGCTGGCTTGCCGACCGTGAAAAGGAGTTTTTGAACAATCTCGCTCCGGATAGATCCATCACCTTTTTGATCCGTGATAAGCGATACCTTCATCCGGAAGGCATAGAGCTGTTCCCCTCCCAGTTGATTGAAACCGCCGTCCGCCAGGGTGGTGAGGCCTTTTTCTCGCACCGGTATCGGCCGGAGAGATGCAAAACGGATGGCTACACCATCCATACGGCGTTGATAAACCCATCGGAACCCGAGCCTCTGGTTCTGGGATATTTTGGCCCCGACAGTCAGCTTGGTCAACCTGAAATCAAGGATCGGTTTTACCGACTGGTGTCGCAGTTCCGGCAGACGTACCGCTTAGTGAGTGAAACTGCACAGTATCTCACGGGGACACAAAAGTCTGACGTGCCAACTATAATCGTAAACCGCTGCTCGGGACGCGTGGTGTTGACCAACGAAGCGACGGAGAAGATGTTTCACACGTCACGGCGGAATCTGGTTGATCAGGAGTTCGGTCAGTTGAAATCCCGGTTGGCGTCAGTCTCGTGCGGTCATAAAATGAAGATGGCCAACATTAGCAGAGGGAATCTCCACCTGACGATCATCACCATACTATGCCCTGAGACCACAAGCTGATTACGGAGATGACAGTCAACTTTTGAGAGACGTTAATGGAATCTAACCTTACGGATACAGAAAGAGAGACCTCGGTTCTATTCGTTGACCCCGATGGGACGGCTCCCCGCTCGCTCTCGTTAGACATTGGGAAAGAGAAATACCGGATCAAAGTGATTGCTTCGGCGGACGCCGCTGTGGAGATTCTTGCCCGGCAGTCGTTTGATATTGTGCTCATCGACAGCGTAGCGAACCAAGCGTCAGCCCTGGAAAGTATCAAGAGAATTCGATTCAGTTGCCTTTACACGGAAGTAATTGTCCTGACGGAATCATCTGACGACCGAATGGCTATACAGGCGCTGGAGGCAGGCGCTTTTGACTGTATCGGCAAACCTTATTCGAACGAGCAACTACTGTTGAGACTGCGCAGGGCTGCCGAGCACCGGAAAATGAGGCGTGAGTTGATAGCTTTGCGTCAGGAGGCGGCGATGAGCTGCAGCTTTGATAACCTCGTCGGCATCTCAGAGACAATGACGCAACTGAAGGAAACGATCCGACGAATTGCTCCCACTGACATTCCGGTGCTCATAACCGGCCACCCGGGCACCGGCAAGGGACTATTGGCTTGTATCATCCACCATCATTCCAACCGCCGCCGGGGACCGTTTGTCCGTGTCGACTGCTCGGAGGTTGACGGAACTCGGCTTGAAACGACGCTGTTTGGTCCGACTGAAAGCACGCCCCATTTGCAGCGAGCAGGCTTACCGGCAGCTTTGGAAAAAGCGGATGGCGGCACTCTTTTCCTGGACGCGGTCGACCGCATGCCGCTGTCGGTCCAGTCGAGGTTGCTGCGTTTTCTCCAGGACTTCAAGGTGAAACCAGCGGGCGCTGAGGCAGAGAAGAAGATTGATCTGCGCCCCATTGCCGCTTCCGAGAAGGACCAAAGCACCCTGGCCGCCGAAGGGAGGATTCGGGAGGATTTGTTATATCGCTTAAGTGTCATCAGTGTGAAAATTCCCGCGCTTGTCGAGCGCATAGAAGATATTGAACTGTTGGCTGACTATCTGCTTCGAAGAATTGCCGCCGATTCCGGTAAAAAGCAGCCAACCATCAGCCGGCAGGCACTTGACAAGCTTTCGAGGCACACCTGGCCGGGGAATGTGCGAGAGTTGGAAAACACTCTTAGGAGAGCTATTGTTTTATGTGAGGGTGATCATCTTGACGCCGGTGATTTCAGCTTTGTAGTATCCGGTCATCTGGAAAATGCCAACAGTAGAACGTTACCTTCATCAGTATTGACTGCCGCCGACAGCCTTCTCGAAGACAACCAGCGGGCCGTCATCAAGAAGGCTCTGGCAGATAATAACTGGAATTTTACACAAACGGCTCAGTCCCTTGGCATCGGGCGGACGACTTTATGGCGAAAGGTTAAAAAATACGACCTGAAGCGGGACGCCGTGCCATGTTAGCCTCGAGCCGTCTTATCAGGGGGGCTTATGAGTAGTATAGAAGAAAGGCTGAGCAATGGAGGCTTCACCGGTGAAAACTCCAAAATTGGCGACTTGAACTTAACCGAGTTGGTTAACCGTGGTGACAGTCTGTCTGAAATCTTCTTCGCTCTCACCAGTCACTTGCGCGAGACATTCGAGATCAACAAAGGGGTGCTTATCCTCAGGCAGGAACAACCCAGAAAGCTTGCCGCCGTTTCCACCTGGAAAAACGGCCTTGGCCGCGATGGCCTTGCTCTCAGTCTTCCCCGCGAATCGTCATTGTTTGAGCAGGTGGCTGAGCAGGGAGAAGTGTACACGGAGCACTTCTGCGGTGCGTTCAGCGGCAATTTTTTCGAGCGCAAGCTGCTGCTGGATGATAACTCTCGCTCCTTCGTCCTGCAGCCGCTGAAATCAGACGGACAGGTGGTCGGTCTGCTCGGATACAGTTCCGAAAGCGCTACCGCTTTTACTATGTTCGAGGAGGGGACTCTGGACGACATTGCCGAGGAACTCGGCTCGGTCATAGAAGCCGGAAAGTACAGCCTTTAAGAAGGCATCTGCTACTTTCTCTTGTTCTTCAAAGTCTTGATCTTGCGTTCTCGTGGGCGGCAGATGTCCACATCTGCCCCAGAAATCGATTACATCCGCATTAATCATTGTAAAAAAAAATCTTAATCTTCAAACTCCGCGTAGCGGCGGGCTTTACGTCCGCCGTCTACGGGCGGGAGACAAGCCCCCGCTCTACGCGAGTCAAAATGGTCAACTTTTGAGACAACCTCTCCCCATCTGCCCCAGCTTGATTCCTGCCACATCCGGCATTTACAAAGAACCCACGCGTCGGGTGAGCTACCGGTTGTTCTTCAAAGCCTTGATCCTGCGTTTGGTCCTGTTGTGCTCGGCATTGGTGCGCGAGAAATGGTGCCTGCCGATTTCATCAGCCACAAAATAAAGGTAGTCTGTTTCCTGCGGATGCAGAGCGGCTTCAATCGCCGGCAGTCCCGGGGAATTGATAGGCGTTGGGGGAAGCCCTTTGCGAAGATAGGTGTTATACGGGGTGTCCTTCTTCAGGTCCTTGCGATACAGTGGCCGATCCAAGCCGCCAAGGCCGTAAATCACCGTGGGGTCGGCATCCAGCTTCATATTCCGACGAAGGCGGTTAACGTAAACCGAGGCCACCAGCCCGCGCTCGTGGGCAAGCCTGGTTTCCGCTTCGATTATGGAAGCTAAAATGACAATCTCATGATGAGACAAACCATGCTGAATGCTGCCCGGCCAGATGCTGTCGGTCTTGGCTCGAAACTGACCAACCAATTCCACCACCACCTCGGTCTCACTGATCCCCCATGGAAAAACATACGTCTCCGGGAAAAGATAACCCTCCACGCAGGGCAGGTCGAGACTTTGCAGGAAGGCCGAATCCTGGTTTGTGTTGGCAATAGCCGCTGAGTCGAGATCAAGCCTGTCAGCGATGATTGAGGCCACCTTCCAGATAGGCGCCCCTTCCGGTAGGGTAACTTTGACCTTGAGGAAGTCAGCGCAGCTTAGCTCACGCAGCACAGAGCGGCAGGAATTGCGTCCGATGAAATCGTAACGGCCGGGGGTGAGTTTCTTATCAATCCCCATGATGCGAGCCGGGTAGGTCAGCATGACCCTGGAGTTGACCACACCTTCCGAGATCAGCTTCTCCACCACCGATGCAAACGTATCACCCGGCCTTATAATGATAGAGACAACATGGTCGCCGAGATCAACCGTGCGATTGTATAGATAGAAAGCATAGACGACCGCTATAACCAGCAGCGCCGTGAGAACTAGGAGTATGTTTCGTTTACATCTGCTCATTTTTCCGGTGGCTCTCTTCTACCACTCGGCGGAGACAAGCCCCGCCTCTACGCGGTACCGTGGGCGCCATTATTCTTGGAGTACTGTCATGCAACCCTGCATGACAACTGCATTATTCTCCTCGGGGCAGGCCATCCAGGAATCGCTGGAGAATCAGTGCCGCCGCCAGACGGTCAAGGCGCTTCTTGTCCTGTCCCACTTTCTTGCCGTAAGCATGCACCACGCGCGTAGCCTCAACAGTGGACAAGCGTTCGTCCACTTTATGTACCGGGCCGGAGAAGATTCTTCTCAGCCGTTCAATGAACCGATCCACTTCCAGGCACTTGGGGCCCTTTTCCCCCGACATTAAGAGCGGGTATCCAACCACAAGTCCTACCGGCTGATACTCTTCGATGACGGCGGAAATTTTGTCCACGGCCTTACGGTCAGAGGAGACCTCGATCGTCGTCAAGGCTGATGCGATTAACCCGGTAGGATCGCTTTTGGCCAGGCCAATATGCCTGGTTCCGTAGTCAAGGCCGATAAAGGTCCTGTCCTCTGTTTCAGCCATAAGACAAGTATATCGCTTTATGCCGGCGCTGTCAATTAAAGAGGTGAGACGTGTGCCACAGCGGATACTCAGAGAGCCGCTGGGGTATCGAAAGTATCGGAAACTACTTTGGCCTGCCCTGCTCGGACCTACTGATATAATTTTTAGGTTGTAGCAATACAAACCGTTTCTCCCGCGTAGGGGGCGGCCTTGTGTCGCCCCGTCTAATGGGTGCTCACCATCGGCGGGGACAAGCCCCGCCGCTACGCGATTGAGATATGAGTTGTCTCAACCAAAAA